>Ga0182027_10002840_pt1 | contig 27803 bp, 25 predicted proteins | sample 712E1DmetaG_FD_121300 | JGI IMG/M metagenome (GOLD analysis project Ga0182027, IMG submission 121300) | Permafrost microbial communities from Stordalen Mire, Sweden - 712E1D metaG (Illumina Assembly) | ecosystem: Environmental > Terrestrial > Soil > Wetlands > Permafrost | place: Sweden...
AACCTTGACGCTATTAATTCTTGTTGATTAGAAAAAAATAGCGCGACACAAAATAATCAACTAAGCTTGTAGAAGTTTTTTAGGTAATTTCTTGGACTCGAGCTCACTGCTCGACATCTCCACACTACCGCTCCGCAAGGGGCGGTTTTTCGTGATTAATGCAGTAGGATAGCTAGGGCGAGGAATCAAAGTTGTTGTCTATTTTGATTTTTGGATTCAGATGTTTCATTTCTTAGTAATTGAGTACCGTAGTAGCGCATATATTTACCTGTCTTTTTGCTTTCTACTAGTTTCATTTTTTCCAATGACTTTAAGTCTGATATTGCTGTGGTTCTGCTAATGCCACAAAGAACTTCGTATGAAGATGGGTTTACGTAAGAACCTTCTCCTTGAGCCATCAAATAGTGCAGCGCTTGGATTTGTCTTGGGTTTAAAATATAAGATGAATTGAAAAGGTTTTGAATATTTTTATTTTCTTCCACCTTTCTTTCTAAATAGGCTTTAAAATTTTTTGATGCTTGTATGAGTTTCCTCATATGAAAATTAAAAAAATAAGTTAAATCAAGCTTATCCTGCTCACTATAAACAAAAGCCATGCCATATTGTATTGGAGCCTCTTTAATAACGAGTGATATAGGTAAATATTGCATTGCCCAATAACCTTCTTTTAATAGATACCAATAAAAGATCGTTCTTGCAAGTCTGCCATTCCCGTCACAAACCGGATGCAGTATTCCAATCCAGAAATGTAGAAATATGGCCTTAATAATGGGATGCATAAAACGACCACCATCCTCATTATTAGCAAATTTTATAAGCCTTTTGATTTCTTGGCGAACAAATGCTTCTTTCGGAGGAGTGTAGTAGATATATTGCATTTGGTCGTTAACGGTTATTTCATCTACGTCTTTTCTGTATCTGCCTTGCTTATCTTTATCCAAAGTATCTTTTGTAATTAAGCGATGCAATTCAAATAATACCTCTTCAGAAAGTTTTTTATCTTTATATTCCTGATTTAGTGCTTGCATTGTTTTGTAGTTATTTACGATCATCCGTTCAGATCTGTCTTTTGGAGTTCTTTTTTCCGAAAGCAATTTTTTAGCCATACTTGTGGTAGTAGCTGCGCCTTCAAGTTGGCTAGATGCAATTGCTTCTTCCATAATACTTTTTGTTAAGAACTTTTTTTTCTGTTCTGCATCAAAAGTTGCTTTACTAAGAAGGGGTAGTTCATTGGTGCCCAATTGCATGTCTAATTTATGCAAGAGTTCCTCTGTTGATGATAATCGCAACCAAGAATAATATTCTCCTGTTTCCGCTTTTATGGTGGTCTTATCTGATGAGAGTTTACGTACATACCTGACATAAAACCAAAATTCAGTGGGAGATAATTCTGGAGGAATGTCTGAGCTATATTGTATTCTATCCCAATAGTAATAAACTGGTTCGCTTACGGCATGGACGGCCTCCATTAGGTCTATCTTTAGACCTCTAATTTTTTTAAAGAATTTTTCCTCATCGAGAGACGATAGATCCGGTTTTTCGAGCTTATATTGTGTTAGCATATGTCAAGTACGTGTTAAGACGTGTTAAAGTTAACATATTGTATCAAGAACTTATTGACGTGTCAAGTACGTGTTAAGACGTGTTAAAGTTAACATATTGTATCAAGAACTTATTGACGTGTCAAGTACGTGTTAAGACGTGTTAAAGTTAACATATGATTATTCTATTTCTTCCATTTCCTGTTCGGCTTCGCGCTGAATGTCTTTTTTCTTGATGGCTTCTTTTTTATCGTATTGTTTTTTGCCCTTGCCAAGGGCAATTTCGACTTTAATAAAACTTTTGGTGGTGTAAATGGAAATCGGGACTAAAGTCAGATTTTGGCCTTCGGTTTTAGATTTCAGAGCAATGATTTCTTTTTTATGCAGCAGTAATTTTCTGGTGCGCTGTTCATCATAATTTTCGGGTCTGGAATACTCATAGGGGAAAATTTTGGCATTGATCAAATACGCTTCGTCACCCATAATTCTGACGTGACTGCCGGTTAAATCGGCATGCCCCAAGCGCACAGCCTTAACTTCGGCTCCGAAAAGATTTATTCCGGCCTCAAACTTCTCCAAAATTTGATAATCAAAAAACGCCCGTTTATTATTAATTTTCACTTATATGCTCCTTGTCTGTGTGCAATTTTATGCACTTCTATTGTTTGTTTCTCTCCATTTATCTCATACAGTATACGATATGGCCATGCGCGAAGCGAGTAAACACCTTTTAATTCACCTTCAAGTTTTTTGCCCGTATGAGAATCTTGCTCCAGTCCAATAAGTTTTTTGCGTATTTTAAGCTGTTGAGGTTTGGGAAGACGCTGGTATTGTTTTTGAGCATCTTTTGAGAGGGTGACTTTCATAGAGGAAAATTATTTTAAATCGGAAAGGTAAACAAATTCGCCTTTCTTGAATTGTTTTCTGCTCTTCTCAATATCTTTCTTGACGTTGGGGATAGCAAGTGCTTCCGCTGTTTCCTCCAATGATTCTAGTTCTTCCGCGCTGATTAAAGTTGCTTTTGGCTGGCCTTTGACAGTAATTACAAACCTATCCAGATACTTGTTTACTTTCGAAACAAGATTTGGAAGCTGCTCTCTGGCATCAGATATAGACATTAAGTTAGTCATGTTAAATGCAGTGTACATCATTATGTACAACCTGTCAACAACCATTTTTGTAAAAAGCGTTTACTTTCCGATGATAATTAGACAGTCGGTGGGAGAATCGGGAGCCAGATCAGAAGTGCCGGAAGTAATAGTATAATCGTTGGCTAAATCTTTTTTGAGCAGGTTTACGAAATTACTCTGGGGATCCTTGACCTTAAGCGTAACTCCGTCGTAATTAAAATTGTCGGCATTGCCTGTGGAAACCACATTGTAGCCCAAATCCTGAAGTATCTTCGCGGCTTTGCCCGCAGTTCCTTCAACGCCCGACCCATTTTCTATAGCAATTGACAACTTGCTTCTGTCCAGGCCCGACTTGTCAATTGGTGAGACCTGCGCCAGTCCGGCTTCAATTTTAACTAACAAATCCTGCGTTTGGACCGCTTCTGTTGATTTGGCGGTAAACTTACTTTTATTGTCATTGAGAATTTTTTCCGCCGCTTGAAAAGAATCTCTGGCCAAATTTTTATTTAAATCGGCCAAACTTTGCCCTTCATCATATTTTTTGGAAGCTTCAGGGTAGATTTGGGCAAAAAGCGCTCTGGCTTTGGCGTTATTTTGCTCCCGGATTGTCAAAGAAACACTAAAAATTAAAACCGCAATAATAATCGCCGCTAAAATCAGGAAGAGTTTTTTCGTAGGTTTGGTTTTAAAATTAAGCGTTGTAAATTTTGATTTCAAAAAAGACAAAGATTTAAGAAGTGGGGAAGACGTGACCGGAATTTCATCGATGACTTCTTGGACGATTTCTTCCGTTTGGGAGGTTTGAGGAATTTCATCTTGAACAAAAGAAGAGTCCGGAACAGGGCTGGCATATTTGATGACAATCGCGGAAATTTTTCCGTTTTCCGCCTTATGAATTTTCGGAGCCAGGGATTCCGCGATTTGATCGGGCGCTGCATCATTAAGATTTAAATTAAGATCATCGTTAGTAATAACTTGAGAAAATGCCTCGGTAGTTAAAACGATTAAGTCTTTCTCCTGAAGAAATCCCGAAGAAGACGCAATTTCTTGCGCAGAACCTTCGCAATTCAGAGCCAGCCCGAGATCAGCACCTCTTTTGATAAAGACCTTGGCATTTCCAAGGCCAAAAAGATACAAAATATTTTTGACGAAAACTCCGGCTGCAAAGGAAACAGTGATGCCCTCAACCGGATTTTGAAAAATTGTAGTAACAGCTTTTTTAATTGAATCTAAGTCTTTTTCTGTAATCGCGAAAAATTCCTGCTCCAATCTTTCCAATAAATCTTTACCCAGCATATTCAAAGATTCTGTTTCAGGTGCAAGATCCTGACTTTTTTCCAAAGATAAAACTGCAAAAAGTTTGCCGGCGTTATAGGCTTGAGACCAGGAATTAAGAGTGGGCGTGGCGACTATTTTGGAGAAAGAAATATTGTTGTCCATTATTGATTAAAGTATAACAAGCGCGAATAAAAATAACAAAATTGCCAGAATAGTATTGATAGCGGAAACTGTTTGCAATATCGGTTTGGCGTGGGGGATATGCAGGATTTCAGTCATAACTTTTATCTGCGTTGAAACAATATAGGTAAAAATTATATAAAAAACTATGATGATAAGCATAACAACCTTAATTAAAAGGCTGGCTGAAGAAATAGAGCTTAAAAATGTAAGATCCATCTTATTTTTTTATCAAATCTACAATGATGTTGGTTATTTGCCGCGGATTAGGAACTGACAAAGCTTCAAAATTTTCCTCGGTTCCCGCAGTTTGAATATAAAGATTGCCATAATTTAAAAGTGAGGGAACAAATCCCGATTGGGTATATCTGACATCTTCGATATGGCTTAATTTGGTCTCCGCCATATCATGGATAACAACATCAGAATAATCTATGTCGATAATTCTATCAGAAGTAACGATAAAAACGTTATAAAACCAGGTCAGGAAACTTAAGAAAATGTAGGAAAAAATAATCAGATAATAAAATAAAACGAAAACTATCATAAAGCGACTTAATACCGGGGAATTGAGGGGGGCAAAGTGGGTATTGGTTAAAACAACGGCCAATATCGGAGGCAAAATTGCCAAAATAACGCCCGTAATCATCCAGGAAATATTTTTTGGAAAAAAAGCGGCCCGCAAAAATAAAATTATCGACTCGTCGTCTTTTTGGGTTTGAAAGGAAAGACCTTTTGGATTACGGCAGAAAGAACAAAAAATATTTGAATGCAAGTCTTCCAGTGAGCGTTTAGCCTTTTCTTTAATTTTTGCAGGAGCCAGAAAAATATCTGCCATATTAGTTCCTCTCTACATTATACAACGGTCCGACGATTTGTATATTAGCAGGTGCTCGCAGGTCAAAATAAAGCTTGAAAAAATTTCCCGAAATACTCGGATCGGAGGCGTCTCCGCTGACGTGTACTGTTGTAACTTTGCCGGCTCCCCAATCAACATCGACATTTATTCCGGAAACAGAATTAAACGGCGTGATGCCCCGATTTTGCAGTTCTGTTTTGACTCTGTCCGCATCCCAAGTGTCGGTTCCGGCAGGATTTGATTTATCTGTCTGATACAAATGTTCGTTGACCGACGAGTCCGCGCGGGCGAGCATAACTACATTGACAATATCCGCGACCTCGTCGGATTTGAGCCAAGCAGTCTTGTTGTAATCCGATCTTCCTCCCCAGTCACAATAAAACCAGGGGGAATCTTTGTCGTAAGCATTGTTTTTAAGATCGGAAAAATTATTGATGGAGCCGTTTGCGTCTTGAGCGTTTTTTGTCCAAGGGGTATCACTCCAGCCGATATCTCCTGAAGAGTGAATATATCCACCATGAGTAGAGGAGAACCAAGCTTTAATGGGATTTCCGCCCTGTATCATCACCAATCCGGCAGTATCTTTAACGGCTTGTTCCCAATTTCCGGTTTTTACATTATCTTGGAAGACCTGACATTGTTGGGTAGTGCAAATTGAACCGGAGCCGTTATTGGTATAAGCCAAAGCATAAGATCTGGCGGCAATTGCCTGGGCTTTCAAAGCTTCTTGGCCGCCCTGACTGCCCCATTCGTTAGGAACTTCCCAAATACGTTTAGTATAATCGTCTAGCGAATAACCATGATAGCCTTCAACATTAATTGTGGCGTCTCTTCTTTCAATTGAATCAAAATTATAATACGCCCTTAAAATTTGTTCATATCCTTGTCCGGCTTTGGCTCTCCCAAAGGCTCCGTATTGATTTAAGCCGACCCGGTTTGGTACGCCATAAGTGAAAAAACCGAAACCTCCGCCAAAGCCCGGATCTTTGCCGATATCACTTGAGCATCCGCCCAAAGAGGTAGCAAACAAGGGAATACCTAAGGCCGACAACCTTTGATTTAAAATTTCCTGCTGTCTTTGTGACAAAGTTGCAATTTTACTGGACAAAGCTGCCTGATAAGCTGTTGCATCCGCAACTACTTTATCCAACTTCACTTTTATAATGGCGAGATTGGCTTGTTCAGCTTCCAAATCTTTTTTTGCGGTCTGTAAGTCCAAAATAGAGATGGCAATATTGGTAATAACTACCTTATCCTGGTCGGCTGTGGCTTTTTGATAGGCCAAAAGTTGAGTAACTTCAGATGCCGATGAAGCCGATAAAAAAGTAACCAAAGGAGAGCTGTAATAACTTTTGATGTAAAAATCGCGGATGGTCCGGTTTAAAATTTCCTCTAACTTTGCCAGATTTTTGTATCCATCATCAATATTTTTTTGTTTTATTACCAAATCGTTTTCAATAAATGCAACCCTGGCTTTTATTCCGTTAAGCTGCTGCTGAACGCCTGCAGTGGCGACTTTAGATTGGTTCATTGATTTGCCCAGCTCATCAATGCAGGTTGAAAGTTGATCGGCAGGTATACTGTTGGGATCCTGATTGCAGACATCGTTATCAGCTCTAATTATCGAGGAAAAATAACCCAAGAATAAAACTAAAAATAAAGTCAGAAAAAATAAGCTTAAAATTTTCTTCATGTCTTAAAAATTATAGCAGATGTTGCAAAATGAAAAGATAATTGGTATTATCGGGGGTATGGAAGACAGCTCATTTCAGTCGCCGGTTAATCAATATAATTATTCTTCTCCGGAAATGCCCAAAAAACCCAAGAAATTTATTTATATTCTTATTTTCATCATTGTTCTGGGCGGTTTCTTTCTCATCAAAAATATTTTCTCCGGTTCCGGCAAAACCAAAGAAACAACCAACATCACTCCGGCCCCAACCGAATTTCAGTTTCCGACAGATACACCGGTACCAAGCGTCAGTCCTAGTGATGAAACAGGTGAAGCAACTGTGACTCCGGCTGTCAAAGCGGTGGATCCGGTCGATCCATTAACAAAATTGGACAGAAGCACACTTTCGGTCGAAGTTCAAAATGGCAGCGGGGAAGTAGGCGTTGCGGGAAAGGGAGCGGATGTCCTCAAGAGTTTTGGATACAAAATTGCCTCTACCGGAAATGCCGATAACTATGATTATCAGGATGTGACGGTTCAAGTAAAGAGCACCAAATCAAATTTCCTGGCGCTTTTGAAAAAAGATTTGGGCTTCAGCTATACGGTTTCAAGCGCATCAGCAGATCTTGATTCCTCTTCCACAGCCGACGCCTTGGTCATTATTGGAAAATAAATTTTATTAATATGACAAAAATAGAAGGTTTAAATTCAGAGTTTGATAATCTTCCAGGAGTGGAAGGAAAAGATCCGTTTGGCTGGCTTACGAGAGAAATACGAAAAACTTTTCGTCTTGGCCAAAAACCAGAAGCTAAATCAATTGCAACTCCATCAGCGAAAGTTCCTCCTACAAGTAAATAAATATGCTTGGAGTAGACTTAGTCTTTCTGCCGGAATTTGAAAAAAAACTCAAAAACCTTGAATTGGAAAAGATTTTTTTATCCAACGAACTGACCCAAAATAAATCTTTGGAAAGTCTGGCCGGAGTTTTTGCAGCCAAGGAAGCATTTTTTAAAGCCATCGGTTCAAAACAGAATTGGCTGGATGTCTGGGTTGAAAAAACCGCCGAGGGAAAGCCTTTTCTAAAATCAGTTTTAACCCAGGATAAGAAAGCAGAGTTAAGCATTTCCCATTCCGGTGGTTATGTGGTTGCGGTAGTAATTTTGCCTTGAAAAATATGAAAACACTGCTTGATTTATTTAAACTTTTTGGCCAGAGAAAGAAGGAAGTTTTTGTTTATCGGACCGGCATCAGGAGGTTTACCTACACTTATTTAGAGCTTTATTCTTCTTCTCTAAGAATGGCGGCATATTTAGTAAATCAGGGAATTAAAGAAGGGGATAGGGTCGCAATTTGGGCGCCAAACAATCCTTTTTGGGCAATTTCTTATTTCGGAATTATCTTGTCGGGTGCAATTGTCGTGCCGATTGATTTCGCTTCAGGAGAAAAACGCGCAGAAACTATTACTAAACTTTCCGGAGCAAAATTTGTTATTCAAAGCGTTTACAAATTTGAAAAACTTCCGCTAACCGATGGCTTAAAAACCGTCATGATTGAAGATTTATTTTTCCTCTTAAAATCCCAAAAACCAATTGAAAAGTTGCCCGTAATTAAGCCAACCGATACGGTTGAAATAGTTTATACCTCGGGCACAACAGGGGATCCCAAGGGAGTAGTTTTAACTCATAAAAATATCCTGTCCAATGTTTTGGGGGCTTGCAAGCATATCGAAATTCCCAAAAACTTTAATTTTTTGTCAGTTTTGCCTTTATCCCACATGCTGGAGCAGACCGTCGGATTCTTAATCCCGCTGTATCAGGGAGATAAAGTTATTTATTTACGGACAATTAAGCCTTCAAGCATTATGGAAGCCTTAAGCAAAGAGGACGTTGCCGTGATATTAACTGTGCCTAAGTTCTTGTTGTTGCTCAAAAATACTGTTGAAAGAGAGCTTGCCTCTGAAGGTTTAAAGTTTTTTTTAAGCTCAAAACTATTGACCAAAATTATAGCTCCAATTATTCGCAGAAAATTTGGCAAGAATTTCCAGTTGTTTGCCGTCGGAGGGGCGGGTTTGCCGATCGATATTTTTGAATTTTGGCAGAAACTGGGAATAATCGTGGTGGAAGGTTATGGCTTGACAGAGTGTTCACCCATTGTTGCGGGCAATACTATCAACGAACAGGTTGCCGGATCGGTTGGCTATCCCCTCAAAGACTTGCAGGTCAAGCTTGATAAACAAGAACTTCTGGTGAAGGGCGACAGCGTCTTTTCGGGTTATTATCAGAATTCCGAAAAGACAAAAGAAGCCTTCAGAAATGGCTGGTTTAAAACCGGAGATTATGCGCAAACGGACACCCAGGGAAATATTTACATTAAAGGCAGGAAAAAAGACGTCATTGTCAATGCCTCCGGAATTAATATTTATCCGGATGAAATTGAGGCAGTTGTGAACAGAATTGAGGGAGTAAAAGATTCCTGCGTGCTCGGGCTTGACCGCGGGGAGGGGGAAGAGGTGCACGCGGTATTTTTGCTTAAGAATAAAAATGTAAATGTCCACAAAATTATCCAATTGGCCAATGAAAAATTGGATCCTTTGCAAAGAATAGAGGGCTTTTCGGTCTGGGAGGAAATTGATTTTCCCAGGACGCCGACTTTAAAAATTCAAAAATTCAAAGTCAGGGAAAAAATTTTAAATCAAAACCGGACAACCAATTTGGACTTGGTTAACGATTCTTTCCTGTCGCTTCTTGCCAACGTCAGTCATAAAAATCCAAGAGAAATTAAGGAAAATTCACTTTTAAATTCGGATTTGGGTCTGAATTCTTTGTCCCGGCTGGAGTTGGTAAATTATCTGGAGCAGGAATATAGGGTGGACTTGGAGGACTCAATTATTAATTCCAAAACTACGGTTGCAGACTTAAGGAAACTGCTGGAAAAAAAAGGAAAAACCAAAAAGCAAAGAGGGCTTTGGCTCTGGCTGAATAATCCGGTGGGGCGAATAATCCGTGAAGCTTTAGATATTATTTTGCAGAAACCGATTTGCAGTTTATTTTTTGATTTGGAAGTGCGCGGACTGTCTAATTTAAAAGAGCTGAAGGGTCCGGCTATTTTTATCGCCAATCATGCCAGTTACCTGGATCAGCCGGCGGTGATGTTTGCTTTGCCACAAAAAATCAGATACAAAATGGCCAGCGCAACCAGAGAGGAATTTTTCTTCAGTGAAGAAGGAACAGCATTTGTTAGGAAAATTATGTTTCCTCTGGCTATGGTGGCGGGCAATGTTTTTCTGCTTCCGCAAAAAAGTGGATTCAGGAAAAGCTTGAGTTTTATGGGGAGTTTGATTGACGAGGGAGTTAGTATTTTGGTTTTTCCGGAGGGAACGAGAACCAGGGACGGAAAATTGCAGAAGTTTATGTCCGGTCTTGGCTTGATGGTCAAAGAATTTCAGGTGCCGGTCGTGCCGATTCGGATTTTTGGGATGGAAAAAATCTATCCCAGAGGCGCGAAGCTTCCCAAAAAAGGGAAATGCACTGTCATTTTTGGCAAGCCAATAGAATTTACGACCGAAACTCCCAATGAAATTGTCGAAATTTCCCATAAGGCAATTTTTAACTTGACCCGGAATTAAAAAAGTGCAAGACTAAAGATGAAAGGGGGTGAGGAAAATGGCGGATGAAAAAATGATGTGTTCGAAATGCTGTAGCAAAGCCGGCAAAAAATATATGCTTTTCGGAGTTTTGGCCATAGTTTATGGAGCAATTAATTACATGATGAGTGTAATGGGTTGGGAACCATACATGGCTTGGGTAGTCGGCGGAGTTATCCTTCTTTTGGTCGGTTGGGCCAAAGGATCAATGAAAAGCTAATTCTACTTTTTTATAGAACTAAGGTTGAGATGTCGGGGTAGGAGAAACGTAAATACAGTTTACGGAATTTTCTGTTCCCTGAATAAAGTATTCTTTTCTGCCCAGGCAATTCTTTTGGACTACATCTGACGGAACAGGATTGCTTGAGCTGGAATTGGAAAGCAAATTAAGCATAATATTGTGCCAAATCGGCGCAGCGCCGGTAATGCCTGAAGCCAAATTCTGACTCATCGGGCTATTGTCATTGTTTCCGACCCAGGTTGCCACCACAAAGTCAGACGTATAGCCGATAGTCCAATTATCCCTCTTGTTGTCCGAGGTCCCTGTTTTGACCGAAACATAGTGGTTAGGAATATTCAAGGGAGAATTAGTGCCAAACTCCATCGCTCTGGCATTATTATCCGCCAAAATATCAGACAGAATAAAAGCGACTCCGGGGTCAATAACTTGAACTTTTTGAACGGTTGCATTATTTTTTTCTTCCAAAACATTTCCCATCGAGTCGGTAAGTTTGAGAATCGGATTAAGGTCAACCTTATTTCCTCCGTTGGCCAAAACGCCGTAAACAGTAGCCATATCCGTCATTTTTGTTTCGGCTGCGCCCAATGTAATTGCCAGACCATAATTTTCGGGGTTATTCCAGGTGGTGATGCCCATTTTCTTGCCCAAAGCAATCATATTTGAAACACCGAATTTGGAAAGTGTTTTGATGGCGGGAATATTGATGGAATTTGCCAAGGCAAGCCTTAAGCTTAATTTTCCGTGAAATTTGCCGTCATAATTAACCGGAGTATAGGTAGGAGAACCGGGGGAAGTAAAAGAAATCGGACTATCATCAAGAATGGTTGCTGCGGTAGCTCCGTTGGAAAGCGCTAAAGCGTAGGTAACGACTTTGATGGAAGAACCGGGTTGTCTTAAGGCGGTGGTGACATTAAAATTACCGGAGTTAAGATCCGAATAATTTTTACTTCCCACCATCGCCAAGATATCACCATTTTTGGGATTAGTAATGATGGCCGCGCCGTTGGTTAAATTAAGATAAGCGTCTTTTTCTACCTCTGAAGCAACTATTTGCTGGGCCATATCTTGAGTTTTTAAATCAAGGCTGGTGACGACATTCAAGCCGCCTTTTTCCACCATGGCCAAACCATACTTTTTGGCCAGCAAATCTTTGACGTACATCACAAAGTGGGGAGCGTAAATTGGGGTTTGCGGGCTGGCAAAAACCAGTTCTTCCTTCAAAGCGTCAGCTTTTTCTTGAGAGGTAATATCTTTTAATTGTTCCATCGCTGTCAGAACTTCTTCCTGTCTTTTTTTCCACAAATCCGGCGACTCCCCGAAAGGAGAATAATTAGTCGGAGCGCTGGTCAGGCCGGCCAAAAATGCGCACTGCGCCAGATCAAGGTCGCTGACCTTGGAATTAAAATAAACTTCAGAGGCGGCTTCAACTCCCCAGGCAGTTCCGCCGTAAGGCACCTGGTTAAAATACATTTCCAAAATCTGATCTTTGGTATAGATTTTATTGGCCCAGAAGGCCAGAATTATTTCTTTAATTTTCCTTTTGATGCTGACCTCGGAAGTGAGAAGGGTAGATTTAATCAACTGTTGGGTAATAGTTGATCCTCCCTGCAAAGGTTTGCCGGAAAAATCCGCAATTGCCGCCCGAATAATAGCCGGAATATCAATACCGGAATTGTTATAAAAATTTTTATCTTCAATGGCGATCGTTGCCTGTTGTAAATATTTAGGAATTTGGGAAAGGGGGACTAAAGTCCGGTTTTGTTGAGCGTAAATTTGGTATAAAAGAGTGCCGTTTCTGTCAAAAATTTTGGTAGTCAGGGGAACCTGCTGAAAGCTTAATTGCTGCGGACTGGGCAATTCCTGCAGGAAAATAATTGCGGTCAAGGGGATAAAAAAGAAAATCAGAGAAAAAAGAAGACCAAAGAAAAAATATTTTATTTTAGTAGTGATGGGATATGCAAGAGGAAAAATTTTAATTGCTTTTACTTTTTTCTTTCTTTTGGGAAATTTACACTTGACCGTTTTGCCAAAATTAGAAATCAAACGTCCCAGCCAGGAAATGATCCTAAATGGCGTTTTAAAAATAAAAATAGTCAGGTCTCCGACCAGAGTCAGAAACAATAAGGCATACAGCAAGATTTGTCTGGCTATTTTCATATAGATTTATACGGATAGTGATTATACTATAGGAGCCTTAAATTAGAAAGAGGGAGAAGCATTTATTGACTTGGTGCCGGGCTGGAGTAAGCGTGGGGGCAAGTGACGCAATAATTTTCACCGGTGGCGTCTTTGATGACCACTTCCGGTTTTTGCTCAACATTGTCGGTTTGTCCGGGTTGGGCCAAATCCTGGGTAGTTTTGTCAATTGAAACAGTTTGGGTGGAGTTATCAATTTTGACCGGTTCGGTGCCGGAAATAAAATATTCAAATCTGGTTTCGCAACGGTTAGGCGTTCCGTCGGGAGGAGGAACAAGTCCGGAGAGGGAGCAAACTTTTTTCTGAATTACCCCGGGCGGGCGGGAAAAAGGATGCGCAGTTTTATCTTTCAAAAGGTAGGTCATAATATCATGCCAGATAGGAGCAGCGCCCGTAATTCCCGAAGCGATATTGCTCATTTGGCTGTTGTCGTTATTGCCGACCCAGGTGGCCACGACATAGCTTGGCGTATAGCCGATGGTCCAGTTGTCACGCAGGTCGTTGGTGGTTCCGGTTTTCACCGAAACAGTTTGATTGGTTATTTTCAAAGCCGAACTCGGTCCAAATTCCATTGTTCTAGCGTTATTGTCAGCCAAAATGTCGGAAATGATGAAAGCAACTCCCTCCGGCAAAATTTTCTTGCCAAAAATCGGAGAAGACGGGGGACTGTAACTGTCCAGAACTTTTCCGTGACTATCGGTGACCTTGAGAATCGGATGCAGGCTGATTTTGTAACCGTTGTTGGCAAAAACTCCGTACGCCTGCGCCATTTCCAGCATCGTTACTTCTCCTCCGCCCAAAGTTAAAGATAAACCGTATTTTTCAGGCTGGGTAAAGGTAGTGATGCCCATTGCCGAGGCAGTCGCGATCATAGCGGGAACTCCGTTGAGTTTGAGCATTTTTACGGCCGGAATGTTGATGGAATTGCCCAAAGCGTAACGCATTTGGATTACTCCGTGCCATTTGCCGTCATAATTCATCGGACAATATTGTTTGCCATCATTGGTCGGATAACAAACGGGTCCGTCGATAAAATCCGTTGCGCCGGTATAACCCTTGATGAGCCCCACGGCATAATTGATCGGTTTAATCGAAGAGCCGGGTTGTCTTAAAGCCAGGGTGACGTTGACATTGCCGTCATTTTTTTCATCGAAATAATTTGTGCTTCCGACCATCGCCAGAATTTCACCCGTCGCGGGATTTGTGACCAAGGCAGCGCCATTGGTGACATGGTAACCCTTGAGTCCACTGACATTATCTGTGACATCGGTTTGCGCTTCTTCCTGAATTGCGGAATCAAGAGAAGTTGTAACCTGCAAACCGCCCTCCTCAACCATTTTTTCTCCATACTTTTGGATCAGCAAGTCCTTGACATACAAAACAAAATGAGGGGCAGAAATGTTGTTGGCAAAATTCTGGAATTTCAAAGGTTCTTTGATGCTGTCATCTCTTTGTTTCTTGGTGATGTAACTTTGTTCATACATTTTTTGCAGGATTAATTCCTGTCTTTGTTTGCCGTATTCAGGATGAGAACCAAACGGAGAATTGGTGGTTGGAGCCTCTGGCAGTCCGGCTAGTAAAGTCGCCTGGGCCAAAGTTAAATCTTTGGCACTTTTACCGAAAAAAGTCTGGGAAGCGGCCTCAACTCCATAAACGGTTCCGCCGTAGGGAATTTGATTTAGATACATTTCCAGAATTTTATCTTTGGAATAAATTGCTTCTGTGGCAAAAGCCAGAATTACTTCCTTAATTTTTCTCAAGACTGTTCTCTCCGAAGTCAGCAGACTGTTTTTGACCAGCTGCTGGGTCAGGGTTGATCCTCCCTGAAGTTCTTTTCCCGTAGCATTTGAAACTAAAGACCTGAAAATTCCCCTGAAATCGATTGCACCGTGTTTGTAAAAATCTTTATCTTCAATCGCGATCGTTGCCTCCTGCATAGATTTGGGAATTTGGGAAAGAGGCACAAAGCTTTGGTTTTTGACGGCATAAATCGTGTAAAGTAATTTTTGGTTCCGGTCGAAAATCTGGGTAGACTGGGGAGCGCTTGCGCTGTTTAACCTTGTCGGCAGAGGCAGATCTCTAAGGATGAAAAAATAAGTTGCCGCGATCAGTCCGATTAAGACTGCAATAGATAACAAGAACCACGTCCGCTTTTTTTTAAATTTTGTCCACCATTTATTAATCGAAGATGCAGGTTTGCTTTTTAAGATAATTGCAGTTTTCATCTTTGTATAATAACATGATGGAGGGAAGATGTTAAGTTGTATAATAAAAATATGCATTTATTGAAGGATGCTAATGTGAAAGGGAAAAGGGTTTTTTTGCGGGCGGATTTGGATGTACCCCTCTCGGAAGCTGGAAGAATTGAGGATGATACGAGATTAAAAGCTTGTTTGCCAACGGTTAAGTATTTGTTAAAACAAAATGCCAAAATTATTCTTGCCGGACATTTGGGCAGGCCGAAGGGCGTTGACAAGAGTTTGAGTTTGAAGCCGGTGGCAGAATGGTTTGCGAAACAATTTGCAATTTTCAATTTGCAATTTTCAAAACTTGGAGGGTTTGAGGGGTGGAAGATTGGGCCGGATATTTTTCTTTTGGAGAATTTAAGATTTTATCCGGGAGAAAAAGCGAACGATCCGGAATTTGCCAAAAAATTAGCCGGTCTGGCAGATATTTACGTCAACGACGCCTTTGCGATGTGCCACAGAGCTCATGCTTCAATGGTCGGAATTACCAAATTTTTGCCTCATTTTGCCGGGCTGCATTTGGAAAAAGAAGTTGAAAATTTAAATCAGTGCCTGCAATGTCCCAAGCGGCCGCTGGTGGTAATTATCGGGGGCAAGAAAATCGAAACCAAGCTGCCTCTGGTTGCAAAAATGCATCAGCTGGCCGATTATGTTTTGGTGGGAGGAAAGATCGCCGAAGAAACAGAAGTTTTGGCTAAAATTCAAAACGAAAAAATTAACGGACACAAAGCAACCTTATTAGTCGCCGATTTAAATTCAGATCAAACAGATATTACCCCAAAAGCCGCCGAAGACTTTCTTGGAATAATTAATCTTGCAGGAACAATTATTTGGAACGGAAGTATGGGAATAACCGGTCAGAAAGCAGAAGGCAGAAAACAGAAAACAGACACTGAAAGAGGAACGCGTTTAATGGCAGAAGGAATTATTAAAAGTGGGGCTTATTCGGTTGTTGGCGGCGGAGACACGCTTGAATATCTGAATAAATTAAGTGTTTTGGATAAATTTTCTTTTGTTTCAACCGGAGGAGGAGCAATGCTTAGCTTCCTTTCGGGCGAGAAACTTCCGGGGATTGAGGCCTTAATCTAGGCTGTAGATAGCTTTGGTGTAGTTTGTCTTTGACTTCAGACATTAATGCTTTGGGTATTTTTCTTTGTCTTGAAAAAGTGTCAATCCAGCTTCCTTGTCCCATTGTCCACGTTTTGTGGTCCTCATCTTCTAGCTCAGTTACTGTTAAAGGAAAACGAAGGAAATAATTAAACTGGTTAGGATGTCTTTTTCTAGGATCTCTGCTGACTATAGCGTATTCCTCCGTAGATTTTCTGGTAATATGTCCCCTTTCATTGTAGCCACTAACCATTTCGTTCTTTTTAATGAACCATAAGGCAAGAATTTCTTTTTCAGCCCGCTCATCTATTTTGTGGTTAATCTCTTCCTGTTGAATATTTTTTAATGGAGGAACGCTTGGAGGTTTTTCCCTTTGTGCTCTCAGAAAATCATTGAAACTTAGCTGTGGTCCTTTTTCACTGCCTATCATGCTTTGAATATAGCAAATTGTAGGGCAAATGTCAAACTATAGGTTGGTTCTAAAATTCCCCTTGAAGGAATTTTTTAAAACCTTTATACTAATTGTATGATCAGAGTTGCAATTAACGGTTATGGCAGAATTGGCAGAGTAGCGCACCGCGTAATTTTGCAAAAGCATACAAAGGAAATTGAAGTAGTAGCAATTAATGCCGGTTCGTCAACCGACATTAAGGGCTGGATGTACTTACTAAAGTATGATTCTTCTTACGGAATGCTTCAGAATCATACTTTAAATTTCCAATTACCAATTTCCAATTCTCAATCAATTTCCAATAATCAAAATCCAAACATCAAAAATAGCAAAGATTATATTGGTTCACTGATAATTGACGGTAAGGAAATTCCGGTATTTTCCCAAAAGGACCCCAGTCTTTTGCCTTGGAAAGATCTAAAGGTTGACGTGGTTATTGAGTCAACCGGACATTTTTTAACTGCAGAAAAACTGCAAACCCATTTGACTGCAGGAGCCAAGAAGGTAGTCCTGTCAGCTCCGGCTAAAGGCGAGGGAATATCCACCTACGTTCTCTCAATTAATGATCAAGATTACAAAGGCGAAAAGTTAATTAACAACGCTTCCTGCACCACCAATTGTGTCGCTCCGGTGGCCAGAATTATGGTTGACAATTTTGGAGTAGAAAAGGCCATGATGACAACCGTTCACGGCTATACTTCCGATCAAAAGCTGCAGGATGGCGGACACAAAGATTACAGACGTGCCAGAGCGGCAGCGGAGAATATAATTCCGACTTCCACCGGCGCGACAAAAGCGGCGGGAGAGGTAATTCCGGAATTGGTCGGAATATTTAACGGTTTGGCAATCAGAGTTCCGGTGGTGACCGGTTCATTGTCAGATTTTACATTTTTATTAAAAAAATCAACCACCAAAGAAGAAATAAATGCAGTTTTCAAAAAAGAAGCTCAAAGCCCGAGATACAAAGGCATATTGGAAGCCACAGAAGAGCCGATTGTTTCAAGCGACATTATCGGCAACGCTCATTCTTCAATTGTTGATTTGTCTTTGACTCAAGTGGTCGGCGGAAATATGGTGAAGATAATTGCCTGGTATGACAATGAGGTCGGTTATGCGAATAGGTTGGTCGAGCAAGTAATTTTGGTGGGAGCCAAATCATGAAAAATGAACCATTTCATTTCCCCAGTTTCCGCATGATTACTGTTTCAGGCAGAATTGCTTCGGGCTCTACTACCTTGGGGCATAAACTGGCGAAAATTTTGGGCTGGCATCACGTTGAAGGGGGAGAAGTTTTCTGGGAAGCAGTCCGCACAAAAATGGGTCTGGAAGAAAAAGATACGGATTTGCGTCCGGACAAAGAAGATACGGATTTTGACAGTTCCCTGAAGGAAATCTTAACTAAGGGAAAAAATCTGATTTTGGAAACAAAACTGGCCGGATTTAACGCCCAGGGAATTCCCGGCGTTTTCAAAATCGCAGTAATTTGCGAGGACGAATCGGGAAAGGACAAGGCAGATATTAGGATAGATAGATTGATGAACCGGGAGAAAATTTCCATCGAACAGGCCAAAGAAGAAGTTATCGAACGGGAAGAGCATGATTTGGCAAAATGGAGAAAATTGTATGCCAATGAAGATCAAGATTGGAATTATTGGGATAAGAAATATTATGATTTGGTCATCAATACTTACTCGCATAATCAGGAAGAAACCCTCGAATTCGCTCTGGAAAAGTTGGGATACAAAAACTAATTAAATGTAGGATCTTACGATTATTTTGCGGCTCTAAAAATCTCAAATTCTTCCGGACGAGAATCTGCAAATGCTATTTTTTCTTTTATTATTTTAGATTCTTTTATTTGTTTAAAATAAGAATCCGCTATTTCACGCGCTATTTCAGGAGTAACAGTAACGATAAGGAACTCTACATATCCTTCTTCATATAGTTTTGGACTTTCAATAAATTCCTTAGGATTGAACTTAATTTCCGAAATACTGCCGTCCTTTTTTGCGGCCCAAACAGTAAGTTTAGCGTTAATTATTGCAGCCCAAGCAGTAAATATTTCGGAAAAAGGCTCATCGTTTATAGCATAAGCTTCTCCTTGGCCTCTAGCCAAAAAGAATGGATAAATGTGTGATCCTCCTCTTGATAATTCAGAATGAGCTTTTGGATCTAACACGTCAAACAGTTTGGGCAAAAATGTATCCACAGCTAATTTTCCCCATTTGGTCTCTCCCATAAATGAGTAAAACGTTGCATCCGGATCAGCTAACGTCTTGCGCCTGGACGGGAAAATTTCTGTTTCTGTCATTTTTATCTTGTCATTTTCCGTTTTAAATACAAATTCTTTATGTTTGGGATCACCGTTTGATTTTTCAACCATTTCAAATGTTTGTAAAAAGTTTTTACCGTCCCTACTGATAATTACAGTTGCATTTTCAATGTCAATAGAAAGTCCCATTATAACTTTACCGTCCTGATCACAGGCACTTTTTATGCTGTAGACTCCCGCGCCCTTTACGCCTTTTGCATATGGAGAGCTATTGTCTATAGGATCATCTGTAAATACTAAAAATTTCTTTGCGTCTTTCAACGAAGAGATATCAATGTCTTCTTCGCTAAGAATTGCGCATGGCAATCCTGCTTTTGTGTGTTTTTCAACTATTTTTGCAAATAAATGATGAGCTGTAAGATCAATTAGTGATCGTTTTTCTCCCGGCCTGCCTCCTACGACGTCTAATTTTTGTTTGCCTTCTCCGTTAGCGACCATGGTGAAAAGAGTAGGGAGAGCGTTTATAACAAATTCATCAAAAATTAAGCGCGCACTATTAGTCATTTCCTGTTCGGATAATTCCTTTGGTGTGTCTAATTTTAGCTCTCCCTGTGCCGGCTGGCCTTGTCTTTCTGGACCTGGTTTTAAAGCTTCGCTAGTCATATTAAAAATAGTGAAAATAAGGTTTCTTATTCTATAGGCTTTTTAAGAAAAAGTCAATAAGCGTGGGCAATATTGATATTTTTATTGATTGGTGATAGAGTGTAAAAAGTTAAATATGAAGGTTGCGGATGTGATGTCAAGATATGTAGATTCCGTATCGGAAAATACGAAAGTTGAGGAACTTTGCGTCCTTATTTTCGGCCGTGGCATTAACGGTGTTCCAATTTGTAGAAATAAAAAAGTTGTAGGTTTTGTTACGGAACGGGATATTCTCGCAAAGTTTTATCCCACAATGAAAGAATACGTAGATGATCCAGTTCATTCCTCGGATTTTGAGGGAATGGAAGGGGAAATTAAGAGTATTTTCGAATTGAAGGCGAACCAGATAATGAGCAAAAATCCCACAACTGTTACTCCGGAGACCCCCCTTTTAAGGGCCCATTCACTTATGTCTATAGGGAAAATAGGCAGACTTCCGGTTGTTGACAGAAAAGGAAATTTGGTTGGGATTATTTCCAAAGGAGACATCTTCAGGGCATTAGTTGGAAACAAGCTTTTGTTTTTGGAAGATGAAGATTATACCGATTGGCTTTCAAAAACTTATTATGCCACGGTTGACGTAGGAGGCAGGCTTAAACAGGAAATTCCTGATCTTTTGCAGATATTTGCGGAGAATAAAGTCAAAAGAATTCTTGATGTTGGATGCGGTACGGGAGATCACGTAATTGATCTGGCAAAAAGAGGATTTGAAGCTGTAGGCATTGATAGAAGTGGGGCGATGATAAATGAAGCTAATAAGAGAAAAAAAAGTATATCAGAAGAAGCGAGAGGTATGGGTAAATTTATGGAGACAAGTTTAGAAAAAATAACGCCCAAATTTAAAAAACAACCTTTTGACGCAGTTCTTTTTATGGGAAATACGATATCGCATAATCCCAACGGGTATAAAGAAACTATTGAAAACGCATCCAGCGTTTTAAAGGATAAAGGGATTATGATTTTTCAGATTACCAATTTTGAAAAAGCACTTAAAACACAAAAGAGGCTATTAAGCTTTAATTTTGCTAAGATAAAAGACGAGCCAAATAGAGAATATGCATTTTTGGAATTTTACGATGAACCAAACAAGCAAGAAAAAACAATCTTAAAAACCTTTGCTATCCTAGCCTCTTCAGGTACAAGATGGAAGTCATCAGGAGTCAGAAATAGTCTGATGGCCTATGTTACAAAAGAAAATTTGAAAGAAACACTTTCAAAAAATGGTTTTACCAAGATCGAATTTTATGGATCCTCATTTGACGGAAGAACTTGGGATTATCTTTTCCGAAAACCTTTTGATTTGTTAAAAAGCGACTGGTTAAATGTTATAGCAAAAAGATAATATGCGTAAGGTTGGGCTTTTGATTTTTTCTTTTTTAATCTTTTTATTAAGTTTTAGTTTTTTTTCTTCCAAAACTTTTGCCGCGATGGAAAACTTATCTGCTTCTTCCAGCTCCAGTCCTGAAATAAATTATGAGTTGCCTTATCCGGGGCTCTTACCGGATAGTCCTTTATACATTTTCAGAGTGATCAGGGACAGAGTGGTTGGTTTTCTGATTTCAGATCCGTTGAAAAAAGCAGAATTCGATCTTCTGCAAGCCGACAAAAGGCTTAATGCCGGTATCTATCTTTTTAATCAGGGAAAAACCGCTTTGTCTTTTTCGACCGTTTCCAAAGCGGAAAATTATTTTGAAGAAGCGCTAGGTCAGGTTGGGCAGGCAAAAAAACAGGGAAAAGACATCAAGGACATTGAGGGAAGATTGAGAAATGCCTTAAATAAACATGAGCAGGAGTTGGGAATTTTAACAGCAAAAGCAAGGGGAAATTTAAAAGTAAGTTTTCAAAATGAGCTGGAAAAAGTAACGAATTTCGCAGAGAGGTTAAGTCAATAGCACCAAAAACATAGAGCAAGAGTAGCTTATTGAAGACATTTTTTCTCCAGTTATCTGCCAGAACTTGTTTCGTGGAGATTAGCAGAAAAAAGTGAAGCTAAAAATAAACCTGCAGTATTTTGATATAGAAATTTATAGTTGACACAACAGATATAGCGTTCTATATTGGGTATTGACACTAGTTGTAGTGTTTTGACCCATCGGGTTGAACTATGAAATGTCCATATTGCGGATCAACAGAATCGGAAGTAGTGGAAACGAGGGCTTCGGAAGATGTAGATACTATTAGGAGAAGAAGAGAATGTTTGAAATGCAAGAAAAGATTTACCACTTACGAAAGGATCGAAAATGTCAATTTGGTTGTGATAAAAAAAGACGGCAAGAGGGAACAGTTTGACCGGGACAAATTAAAAAGCGGAATAATCCGCAGCTCGGAAAAAACAGCGGTGACCATGGAAGACATTGAAAAAATAGTGACCGAAATAGAGCGGGAATTAAGGGGAGCGGACAGTGTTGAAATTGAAAGTAAAAAAATTGGACAAATGGTGGCGACCAGACTAAAAAAAATAGACAAAGTGGCGTATATCAGATTTTCAAGCGTTTTCAGGAGGTTTGTAGACATCGAAGATTTTCAGGAAGAAGTGAAAAGACTTATTAAATAAATTATGAAGCTTGACGGATTGAGGGAAAAAGTATTTTTGGACAGGTATGCTCTCAAAGACAAAGAGGGTAAACTGCTGGAGCATAAGCCGGAAGAGATGTGGAAAAGAGTTGCCAACGGAATTGCGCAAAATGAGAAACCCGCTAAAAGAAAATACTGGGCCAAAAAATATTATGAGGCTATGGAAAACTTCAAATTTGTCCCCGGAGGAAGAATTTTGTCCGGCGCCGGCACCAAATATCAGGTAACCTACTTCAACTGCTTCGTTATTCCTTCCCCTAAAGATTCAAGAGGCGGAATTGTTGATTCCCTCAAACAGTTAATTGAAATTCAGTCCCGCTCCGGCGGAGTAGGGCTTAATCTTTCATCGCTTCGTCCCAACGGGGCGCGGGTGAAGAAAGTTAACGGCACATCTTCAGGTCCGGTCACTTGGGCCGGTTTGTTCTCTTATGCCACCCACGATGTCGTCCAACAGGGCGGAACGCGCAGGGGAGCAACGATGCTGATGCTTTGGGATTGGCATCCGGACATTGAAGAATTTATCACCGTCAAGCAGGATGTGACCAAGATTAACGGGGCAAATTTATCCGTTTGCATTTCGGATGCCTTTATGGAAGCGGTCAAAAAAGACAAGGATTGGGATTTGGTTTATCCCGACTTAGATGATCCCCGCTATGATGCCAAATGGACAGGGGATATGGATGCATGGAAGAAAATAAACGGCAAAGTAAAAATTTACAAAACCATCAAAGCCAAAGCGCTGTGGGATTTAATTTGCACCGCGGCATGGAAATCTGCGGAACCGGGATTGCACTTCTTGGAAAGGTCTAACAAGAGATCAAACACCGCCTATTTTGAAACCTTAATTGCCACCAACCCTTGCGGAGAACAACCTTTGGGGCCGTGGGCAGTTTGCAACTTGGGAGCCATGAATTTGGCAGTGTATGTTAAAAATGGTAAGTTCGATTATGATAATTTTGGCCTCGATGTCAAGGTCGCTTTGCGGTTTTTGGATAACGTTATTGATCAGACCTATTATTTCTTTAAAGAGAATGAAAAGTCGGCCAAAGATGTCCGTCGGACAGGTTTGGGAATAATGGGCATTGGAGACGCATTAATCAAAATGAAAGTCCGTTACGGATCCAAAGAATCACTGCCGGTCATCAAAAAAATCTTTGAAACTTTGCGCGACAGCGCTTATGAAGAGTCTTCTAATCTGGCCAAGGAAAAAGGATCATTTCCGAAGTTTAATAAAACAAAATATCTGCAGGGATATCACATCAAGAATTTGCCCCCAATACTGCAGAAAAAAATTGCCAAGCAGGGAATCCGCAATGCAGTTTTGTTGACCGTTGCGCCAACCGGCACCACCAGTTTGGTATCAGGCGTCAGTTCAGGAATTGAGCCGGTTTATGAATTTGTTTTCAAGAGAAAAGACCGGACGGGGGAGCATATGTTGTATCACCCCTTGTATGAAGAGTGGAAGAAGGCCAATCCCAAAGCGGACAAGCCGGCCTATTTTGTTTCTGCTAACGATTTAACTCCCTTGGAACATGCTCAAGTGCAGGCGGTGGCCCAAGAATACATTGATTCTTCAATTTCAAAAACAGTTAATGCTCCGAACTCCGACACAATTGAAGACGTGAAGAATTTATATATGGCAGCTTATGATTTGGGACTCAAGGGTTTGGCTTACATGAGAGATGGGTCACGCGAAGGAGTGTTGGAAAGAGTGGTCGCGGCAAAAGAAGAAGTAAAGGTGGAGGCGCCGAAATGGCAGCCGAAACCGGTGGCGCCCCGCCCAATGTCGCTTTCGGGAATGACCTACAAAATAGAAACTCCTGTTGGTAATGCCTATATCACCATTAATCACAACGAGCAGGAGGAGCCTTTTGAAATCTTTATGACAATTGGCAAGGTCGGCTCCGATGTGGCGGCGATGGCGGATGCTTTGGGCAGAATGATTACCTTGAACCTGCGTCTGTCTGGCGGTTTGTCACCACGGGAAAGAATCAAGCAGGTTGTGGCACAGTTAATCGGAATTGCGGGATCAGGATCTGTCGGTTTTGGAAAAAATCGGGTCAGATCGCTGCCTGATGCCATGGCCAAAGTTCTCTCGATGCATTATGGATTTGCCTTAAACGGAAAAGTAGAGGATAAGCCTTTAATCAATGGCAACGGCTTAACTAACGGCAATGGACACTTGCCTCAGATTACGGAAGAAAAACCGGAAGTTGTCAAAATACAACAGTTAACCATAAATGAAAAAGAAACCTCGGGAATGGACACCTCCACGGGTTTGTATGATCTTTGTCCTGAATGTGGCGGAGGATCTTTGGCTTATGAAGAAGGTTGCAGAAAATGTTACGCATGCGGATACAGCGGATGTTAAATCCTGAGCTTGTCGAAGGATACTCAGGGTGTTAATCTTCGTGCCCTTTCTCTATGAAAAAAAAGCTGATTTTTTTAGGAATATTGCTGCTTCTTGCCTTTGCCTTTGTTAAGTTAGGCGTTAATTTCAAGCAAGCAAAGACAAGCGATGTTTTAGTAAAACAGGTCGCCAAAAACACCTTTTCTTATCAGGGAGAAGCAGGCAAAAACGCCTTAGCCATTTTAAAACAAAAATTTTCAGTTTCACAGGATAATTCGGGCATAGTTAACGCTATTGCAGGCCAAAAAGCGGACGGAGCGAAACACGAATATTGGGCGTTTTATGTGAACGGAAAAATGGCAAATGTCGGTCCGGGGGACTATGAAACTAAAAATACAGATTTAATCGAGTGGAGAATCGAGAAGTATTGAAATGAAAAAATTACTGAATCCTTTCATCATTATTTTGTTTGCAGTCGTTTTGCGGCTGGTTCCGCACGTGCCTAATTTTGCTCCGATTTCGGGAATGGCGCTTTTCGGCGGAGTTTATCTAAACAAAAAATATGCCCTGATAGCGCCTTTGCTGGCGATGTTTTTATCCGATATTTTCTTGGGTTTTCATGACACAATGATTTTTGTTTACGGAAGCTTTCTCTTGACAGGTTTAATCGGGTTGTGGCTAAGAAAACACAAAAACACCACTAATGTTATCACTGCAGTCTTTTTGTCTTCATTCTTGTTTTTCCTGATTACTAATTTTGGAGTTTGGCTGGAAGGTTGGTACCCCGCAAATTTATCCGGCTTGGTGAAAGCTTATACTCTGGCGATCCCCTTTTTTAGAAATACAATCTCGGGAGACTTATTTTACACCGGACTATTTTTCGGAAGTTACGAATTAGCGCTTAAACTTTTCAAGAAGCCCGCCCCTGCCAATTAATATGTCAATTTATACCAGAACCGGAGACAAGGGGGAAACATCTCTTTTTAATGGAAAAAGAGTGTCCAAAGCCGACTTATTGATTGAAGTTTGCGGAACGGTCGATGAGCTTAACTCAACGTTAGGAGTTGTATTAAGTATTAAGTATTTAGTATTAGGTATAGGAAAAGAATTAATTAAAATTCAAAATGATCTTTTGAATATTGGTTCTGTTCTGGCAAATCCAGCGGCAAGTAACAAGAAACAAGTAACAAGTAATTTTTCAAAAAGAGTTAAGGAATTTGAAAATTTCATCGACGAAATGACGGAGAGTTTGCCTCCCTTAAAAAATTTTATCCTCCCCGGAGGAGGGAAGACGGGCGCGATGTTGCATTTGTCCAGAACAATTTGCCGGAGGGCGGAAAGAAGAATAGTAGAGCTTAACAATAAACAGCCAGTCGGCAAAAATATTATTATTTATTTCAACCGGCTTTCGGATTTACTCTTCATAATGGCCCGTTTTGCAAATTTCAAAGAAAAGAAAAAGGAGGCCGTCTGGTCTGGCCGCCAGCCAGCAAAATAAACAGATAAATTTCTAATGTCTAATATCTAATTTCTAATGTTTGATTTCAGGATTTTTATTGCTTGAATGAACAATAGCATTTTTAGCATTAATTAGTAATTAGAAATTAGAAATTCCGTCATTTCTTCCCCGCTATGCGGCAACTTCCTGCCAGCTGCGGGGGATTTTCCTAACAAAGGAAGGATAATTAAGTATAAAGTCAGGTCTTTCCGTAAAAGTTACGGAAGGATAGGCGGAATTATTGGCGCAAAGAGACCTGTTATTTATAAAAGTTCCTCCGTTTCTTGCTGCATTGGCAATCACCGTTCCGGCAATATTCAGTCTTAAATCTGCTCCGGCTGCGCCTACGCCATGAACACAATCCATAGCGCCATCCGCAAGAAAATTACCGTCCGCAGAATACAGCCCTTCAATGTCACACCCCGTATGGGTTGCAGCGTTACATGAAGTCGTAGGGGGTTCTCCGACGTTTGAAGATACAGATATATTCCCCCTAACTGAAAATATAGCAGTTGAACCAATAGGAACAAGAATCCTAGCGGCATTAATGATAGTCATACCTCCATTAACCAGAACAATAACATTCTTATTTGCAGGGAAGGTATAGGTTGTTGCGCTAACCGTAAGATTACCTTCTACTTTATATATACCATTAGTAGTAATCTCACTAAGGGAAGTAATGGGGGTCGGATTAATTCCAGAATTTTCAGCAGTCTGCAGCAGATAATCATACGAGGTTGGAATAGCAGTATGGTTGGTTGTAAAGACGTCAGGATTTAAGGATGACCCGACCTTCCAATTTGCAGCGCTTGCCATACCTGACCCGAAAGTAGCAGTAAGTCCGGATTTTCCTCCCGAGAAAATTATCCCCGGCATTCCGCCTGATCCGGCAACTGAAGTGTAAAGGTTAGCTGCGGGAACAGGATTGTTAAGGGCGCCTTTGTCCCACCGCAGGTCCGACCCGACGGTCTGGATCCAGCCGGCCGATGAAGGATTATCGGCGCAATGAGTATAGTTGCTGTTTACCCATTCGCAGTGCTGGGTTCCGGTACAGGCGTTGGAGGTGGAATTGCAGGTGCCGGTATTGCCGTTGCCGCCACTGCAAGTGTAGGTATTGTAGGAAGTGGTGGTATAACAACCGGAATAATTGGTTCCGTCATTGCAGCTGTAGTAACTTCCGTTGTAGAGATTTCCCAAGGTGCAAGGGATTGGAGTATATTTAAAATAAATATCAGCCCAATTGCCGTCGTTAGGCAAGGAAACATTTGCGGAAGTGCCTGACACGAAGTTGGTATTGCTGGCACAATTGTAATTAATACAGGAAACATAAGAAAGGGTGTATCCTGAAATGCTATTAGCTGTGACAGTATATGAGCCGGGAGCTAGGGGATTAAAATTCCAGTATGGGCTGGCAGTTGTATATCCTCCACCACTTACCGTTATCCCTTGTCCCGATAAAGAAAAATCAGTTCCTGATGAGTTTACATGATGCCCCTGAATCATAACGGTTGGAGAACCGGAAACCGGAGTAGGAGTAGGAGTAGGAGTTGGAGTAGGAGTGAGTGTGGGTGTGGGGGTGGGGGTGGGAACATTGTCACAAGATTGATTGGTGCCATTGCAAGACCCATAACAACAATACGATGTGCCGCATTGTGTTCCGTTAGTAAAAGGATGAAATATGCATCCTGGATAATATGCCCCACTACTGAGATAGCAATCTGAAGTTCCGCAAGATTTATTTATATTATTAGCCTGACAAACAGAGTTGGTACAGGCAGGGGTAGGGGTGGGGGTAGGAGTACGAGTGGGGGTAGGGGTGGGGGTAGGAGTACGAGTAGGAGTAGGCGTAGGAGTAGGGGTAGG
>Ga0182027_10002842_pt1 | contig 27797 bp, 29 predicted proteins | sample 712E1DmetaG_FD_121300 | JGI IMG/M metagenome (GOLD analysis project Ga0182027, IMG submission 121300) | Permafrost microbial communities from Stordalen Mire, Sweden - 712E1D metaG (Illumina Assembly) | ecosystem: Environmental > Terrestrial > Soil > Wetlands > Permafrost | place: Sweden...
TTAAAGAATAACGACAAGGTGGGTTTAATATTATTTACAGATAGAATTGAAAAATTTGTCCCGCCGCGAAAAGGTAAAAGCCATGCCCTTAGAATTATCCGTGAGGTATTATCCTTTGAGCCTCAGGGAAATCAAACAAATATCAAACAAGCGCTGGAGTATTTTAACCATACAATAAAGAAAAAAGCAATTGTATTTCTAATTTCCGATTTCCTGGATATAGGTTATGAGAAAATATTGCGTATCGTAGGAAAGAAACATGATTTGATTGGAATGGTACTGCAGGATCCTCGCGAAAAAACTATGATTGATGCCGGTTTAGTAAAATTTCGTGATGCTGAAACAGGTGAAATCCGGTATCTTGATACAGGTGATAAAGAAGTACGCAAGTCAATTATAGAAGAAAATAATCTCCTTGCTGATTATCAAAGACAGCTTTTTGTTTCAAGTAGATTGGATTCAATTAAAATTGAAACTTCAGATTCCTATGTAAAACCACTTGTCCGTTTCTTTAAACAAAGGGAAAAGAGATGGTAAAAATCTTCCGGTTAATGTCTTGTTTCTTTTTAATATATCTGACTTCCGCAAATGCTCAGAATATAACTGTTTCCGCTTCTACAGATACTTCTGTTTATAAAGTCGGCGATTATATTAATTATCAGATAGAAATTCAATATGATAAAAATATCCATCTGTTTTTACCTGCCGTAAAAGATAGCATCAAAGTTCTTGAATTTATTCAGGAATTACCGGAAACGAAAAAAGAAGAAAATTCAAAGATTATAGAAAAACACAATTATATTTTTTCCAAATATGATTCATCACAGGTAACAATTCCACAGTTAAAGATTTTTTATACAGTTGGCAACGATACGGTTAAAAAGTTTTTATCAACTCTTCCGATTACTATTCTTATAAAGACACTACCGGTAGACAAACAAAATGAAATCAAAGATATTAAGGCTCCGCTTAAATTGCCTTTAAACTGGTGGTTTATCGCGCTTATTGTTGCCTGCGTGTTATTAATATTGATTGCTGCATTTTTTGTTTATCGGTATTACCGGAAGAAAAAACAAAACAAGGAGAATATAATCCCCGAGAAAAAAGTACCGCCATATGAATTTGCTTTGAATGAACTTAAAATTCTTGAAGATAAAAAACTTTGGCAGCAGGGCAAAGTAAAAGAATATCATTCTAAAATAACTGAAATTATACGAAAATATTATGAAGAACGATTTAATTTCAGAGCTCTTGAAATGACTTCTGCCGAAATTCTGGGTGTATTAAGTTATCTGGAAGAAGGGAAAAAAATCCTCGATTTATCAAGTGATTTCTTTACGAATGCCGATTTGGTAAAATTTGCGAAGTTTCAGCCGTTGTCAAAAGTAAACGAAGAAATGATGAAGCAGGCTTATGAAATTGTCAATGTTACAATTCCCGTTGTGGAATCGGATTCTATAAACGAGGATCATAATGCTCGGTGATGTAACATTTGCTTATCCGTTTATGCTGACCTTTTTAATATTAATTCCCGCTATAGGGTACTGGTATTGGAAAAAAAAGGATTTTCATTCACCGTCTTTGTCTTTTTCTTCGCTGCATATTTTTGGAACAGCACCCAGGACATTAAAAGAAAAACTCGCGCATTTACCTGTTTGGTTGAGAATTCTTGCTATGGCATTTATTATAATAGCAGCTGCCAGGCCTCAGAGTTTTTCAAGTAGTGAAAATGTTTATACTGAAGGATTGGATATCGTAATGCTTCTTGACATTTCAGGAAGTATGATGTCCGAAGATTTCAAACCTAACCGCGTCGAAGCTGCAAAAAAAGTAATTGATGATTTTATTTCAGGAAGAACAAACGATAGAATAGGACTTGTGATTTTTTCAAAGGACAGTTTTACTCAATGTCCGCTTACAATTGATTATTCGGTCCTCAGGAATTTGTTAAAAGAAGTGCATACCGGAATGATAGAAGACGGAACTGCAATTGGAAATGCAATTGCCAATGGAGTAAACAGATTAAAAGACAGTAAATCAAAAAGCAAGGTGATGATTTTATTAACCGACGGAGTAGATAATGCAAGTCAAATTGATCTCCTTACTGCCGCTCAAATTGCTCAAAAGTTCGGTATCCGGATTTATACTGTTGGTGTCGGCACAATAGGAGAAGCTCCTTATCCGTTTCAAACTCCTTTTGGAATCCGCTATCAGATGGTACCGGTTGAAATAGACGAAAATATATTAAAGCAAATTGCGGCAACTACCGACGGTAAATATTTCCGTGCTACCGATAATGATAAATTATCTGAAATATATAAGGAAATAGACCATATGGAAAAAACACGCGTAGAAGTTACATCATATAGAAATGCGAAAGAACTATTTTATCCCTGGGCTTCCATTGGTCTAATATTAATTGTTGTTGAAATTATTTTTTCAAGAACCTATTTAAAAAGATTACCTTAATATGATTCGATTTGCACATAGCAGCTATCTATATTTTTTATATTTAATACCTCTCCTAGGTGTATTATACTGGTACACCCTTAGAAAACAGAATAATATACTTGAGAAATTTGCAAACTCGAAACTGCATAATGTTTTGTTTCCATTAAGAAGTAAAATTAAATCACCGTTAAAATTCGGAATTACACTTTTTGCAGTTGCGCTTATTATAATTGCCCTTGCTAATCCTCAAGTAGGTACCAAGATTGAAGAGGTGAAACAGATAGGTATAGATGTTTATATCCTGCTAGATGTATCAAGAAGTATGGCAGCTGAAGATATTAAGCCAAGCAGACTGGAAAAGGCAAAATTTGAAATTGCCCAGTTGGTGCAAAAACTTCAAGGTGATAGGATTGGTCTTGTTATTTTTGCGGGACAAGCATACATACAATTTCCATTAACATCGGATTACTCTGCCGCTAGTTTGTTTTTAAATGCGGTTGATTTTAATTCAGTACCTCAACCTGGTACGGCAATTGGGCCGGCTCTCGATCTGGCGCTAAAGTCCTTTCCATATGACGATGAAACAAAAAAAACGATTGTAATTATAACCGACGGTGAAGATCATGAGGGAAATATTGATGAGGCAATAGATGTGGCAAAATCAAAAGGTGTTGCAATTTATTCTATTGGATTTGGTTCCCCCGGAGGCGCGCCGATCCCAATTTATGATGATTCCGGTGTACAGCACGGATATAAAAAAGATAATGAAGGAAATATCGTTTTAACTAAACTCGATGAAGCGATTCTCCAATCAATTTCCGAAAAATCCGGGGGGAAATATTATCGGGGAAACAATAATCAGGATGAACTTCAGATGATTTATAATGATCTTGCAAAAATTCAGCAAACTGAATACGGTTCTAAAAAAGTAACCGAATATGAAGACAAATTTCATTATTTCCTTATCCCGGCATTATTTATCTTATTTGCGGAATTTTTTATATCTAATGTCAAATCAAAATTCTTTATGAAATTCGAAAGTTTGAGGAAAGCAGACTCATGAAAACTATAAGTTATACTGGGTTTATTTTTTCTTTGCTTTTGTTCTTGACCGTATGCATCAACTTAAATTACGCTCAATCAAAAAGAAGTTTAAATAACGACGGCGTTGATCTGTATACACAAAAAAAATATGCCGACTCAGAAGTTAAATTCAAAAAAGGACTTGAAAAAGATCCCAAGATGTTCGAAGGGAATTTTAACGTGGGTGACGCTTATTTCAAACAAGGCAGATATGATGAAGCAATTCAGGCATATAAAAATTCTCTCCAGTTCACAAAAGATAAAGAAGATCAGGCAAAAGTTTTTCACAATATCGGAAACTCATTTCTCAAATCTCAAAAGTATAAAGAAAGCATAGGCTCTTATGCCGAAGCATTAAAAAGAAATCCAAAGGATGACGATACAAAATATAACCTTTCGTATGCGCTGAATATGATGAAGCAAAATGAAAATAAGCAGCAGAATAAGAACGATAAGAATAAAGATAAGAACAAAGATCAACAGCAGAATCAACAAAATCAGAACAATAAAAACGATAAGAATAAGGACAAACAGAATCAGCAACAGCAGCCTAAGAACCAGATCTCGAAAGAAGATGCTCAGCGAATTCTTGATGCTTTAAAGAACAATGAATCGGATGTTCAAAAGAAACTTCGTAAGCAAAAGGGAAAACCTGTTGCAACAGACAAGGATTGGTAATTATTTTAGTATTAATATAATTTTTTAATTAATGTTCGGAAATAATGAAATTAGAAAAGACTCATAGTATAATTTTATATTTATTTCTCGGTATTTTTTTGTTGAGCTGTGATGTGTCTGCACAGAAATTCACAGTAACTGCCGATAGATCAATAATTGGTCAATATGACCGTATCCAGATCTATTTTACATTTGACGGAGTGGATGTAAATGGAGTAAGTAATTTCCGTCAACCGGGATTCGGCGGTTTGAAAGTTCTTAGCGGTCCGAATCAATCCACTAGCATGCAAATTATAAACGGAAATGTTTCAGGTTCAATCATTTTCTCCTATATTATTCAGCCCGGAAGTATAGGCGAGTTTATTATAGGTTCTGCATCTGTCGATTACAAGGGAAGGACTTATCATACCGATCCTATAAAAATAAAAGTCGAAAAGGGAACTCCCCAGCAGCAAAAGGATAATAACGGTGGTTATTCGCAGCAAGATTTAGCAAAAAATGTTTTTATTATAGCTGAAGCAAATAAAACAAGGGTTCAGCTCGGAGAACAGATTACTGTTACATATAAATTGTATACTAAATTAAATATTTCTTCTCCTCAAATAACAAAGCTACCTACTTATGAAGGATTTTGGGCTGAAGAAGTCGGCCCTCTTCAAAATATCAATTTTGAAGTTTCTATGTATAAAGGCGAACGATATCGGGTCGCAAAAATAAAACAAGTTGCCCTTTTCCCTAGTAAAACAGGAACTTTAACTGTCACTCCTTTCGAATTGCATGTACCTGTAGTTGTGAAAAAGAAAAAATCGGGGAATGATGCCTTTGATGAATTCTTCAATGATTCATTTTTTGGAAGAACCGAAACAGTTGAATTTCAGGCCCGATCAAATACGCTAAAGGTTGAAGTAGAAGCTCTTCCGCAAAATGCCCCTCCTTCTTTTAACGGCGCAGTCGGAACTTTTGATATAAAAGGCGAAGTAGATAAACACAATGTCGCTACTAATGAAAGTTTTACTTTGAGATTGAGTGTTAATGGTACAGGAAATATTAAATTATTAAAAGTTCCTGAACCGACTCTTCCAACCGGCTTTGATAAATATGAACCTAAAACGGTCGAAAATATAAATAGAGGAGCACAAATATCAGGACAAAAAATAATAGATTATTTGATTATCCCTCGAATTGCAGGAGAGAAAGAAATTCCGTCTGTTGAATTTACTTATTATAATCCGGCAATAAGAAAATTTGTTACATTGAAAACAGCGCCATTTAAAATTAGTGTCCGCCAGGGAATTGGAGGAAATGCAAATGCTTCGTCGGGTTTTTCTAAAGAAGATGTGAAATTATTGAGCGAAGACATCCGGTATATTAAAACTTCAGGGTTTGACCTTGAACCCCGTCATGAAATAAATTATTTCAAAGGGTGGTTTCTCTTTTCAATATTTCTGCCTTTATTCGGATTAATTGGAGCTATTGCATTTAAGAAAAAACAGGATAAACTTTCAGGAAATGTCCAATTACTTCGTTTCAGAAAAGCCGAAAAAACAGCACGTAAAAGACTTAAGCTTTCTAAAGAAGCTCTTGATGCAGGAAATATTCCTAACTTTTATTCGGAATTGTCTTTTGGATTGTTTGGGTATCTTGAGAATAAACTTGGAATTCAAAAATCGGAATTTACTCTGGATGGAGCTGTTGAAAAACTTATTGTTAGGAATATTGACGAATCTTTAATTAATAGGGTTAAATTAATCGCAGAAAAATGTGAATTTGCCAGATTTGCACCGAAAGATGAAACTACTTCTGTTGAAAAAGAACTTTATGCCGAAACCATGAAAGTAATTGTTGAACTTGATTCATCAATTGATGCGAGAAAATAATTATGCTAACTAAATCTATGAATAGAATAATTATAAGAATTGCATTTATTTTAATTGTATTTTGTATAAATCTATTCTCCCAAACACCCGATCAAATGGTTCAAAGAGCTAATAAGTATTACCAGAATAATCAATTCGAACAAGCGATAGATGGTTATAAGGAAATACTTTCCGGCGGATTTGAGAGTGGCGCACTTTATTATAATCTTGGAAATGCTTATTTCAAAACGAATAAACTTGGTTATGCGATTTATTGTTACGAAAAGGGATTGAAACTTAGCCCTAATGATGAAGATTTGTTGTATAATTTGAGAATTGCAAATTCGCATACAGTCGATAAAATTATAGAACTTCCCAAATTATTCATTATTTCCTGGTGGGAGGGGATTGTCACTTCATTAAGTATTTCCTCCTGGTCGGTACTTACATTGATTATTTTTTGGATTTTCCTTTCAAGTATTGCAGGTTATTTATTCATGCAGAAAATCCAGATACGTAGAGCAGCTTTTTTTATTTGTTCATTCTCTCTTGCACTGCTGATTATAGTTGGTTTCATTCTTTTTGCCCGGATTGGAAGAGAAGCTTCAACTAATTATGGAATATTGCAAATTCAAAATTATTCAGTAAAAGCAACTCCAGATAACAAAAGTAATGATGTATTTGTAATTCATGAGGGGATTAAATTTGTGATTGAAGATAATGTAAACGATTGGACAAAAATTCGTTTGGCTGATGGTAAAGTCGGATGGATTCAAAAAGATTCCTTTGGACAGATCTAACTTTGGATAATTCACAAGCAAAAAAATATAGCAATACAAAACTTGCATTAAGCATAAGCGAAACAATCCTTTCATTTGTTCTTCTTTTTCTTTTTACATTTCTCGGAATTAGTATCCGTGTTGAATTGTACATAAGAACATTGTTAACTAATAATTTTGCAGTCTTCCTTATTTATGTACTGGTACTGGCGGTAAGTTCGGCAATCATATTCTCCCATTTTAATTATTACACTGATTTTTATCTTGAACATAAGTATAAACTTTCAAACCAATCTTTTTTAAAATGGATCTGGGAAGGTTCAAAAGCAGCTATGATCGGAGCAGTATTTGGAATTCCTTTACTTATGGTATTCTATTATATACTTCTAAAATTTGGAATAATGTGGTGGTTACCATTCGGTATTATATTATTTATTTTTTCAGTTGTAATGGCACAAATTGTCCCTGTGTTAATTCTTCCTCTTTTTTATAAGGTAATTTTACTCGATAATGAAAGCCTAAAAGAAAAGATTATGCACCTTTGTAAAAATGCAGGACTTAAAGTCGGTAATGTTTACAAATTTGATATGAGTAAGAATACAAAAAAGGCAAATGCAGCATTTACCGGACTCGGTAAAACAAAAAGGATACTACTAGGTGATACCCTTCTTGATAAATATACGGAAGATGAAATTGAAACTGTGATAGCGCATGAATTGGGGCATTATAAAAAGAAACATATTATTAAAAATATATTCATAGGTACATTATCAAGTTTTCTAACATTTTATTTGATTGCACATCTTCACCAGGCATCACTGAGCTGGTTCGGTTTCACGGGAATTACTGAAATTTCTTCCTTACCGTTGCTTGGATTATGGGCTACAATTATAGGGTTGATTCAAGCTCCTATTACAAACGCAATTTCCCGCAGATTCGAATTTCAAGCCGATAATTACGCTGTCACCTCAACTCAAAAATCAGATGCATTTATAAAAACCTTGGAAAAGCTAACTGATCAGAATTTAGGCGACCGCGAACCTCATCCGTTCGTTGAGTGGTTTTTTTATAGCCATCCATCCATCAATAATAGAATTGCTAATATCAAATTAATTTCAAATCGCATACATTATTAATCTTTTAATTATATTTACAGTTGATCATCAAAATGAGTTGACAATGAAGATAAATGTTAGAACATATCAATGGCTCTTACCATTTATTTTTTTAACTATTTCAAGTTGTACATTTGATCATAATTCATCAGTAACACAACCTAATACTTCTACTCCTTCCGGTATGACAATTAAAAATCCTAACGGAGAATCGCAACCTGTCCTTGTAAGCTCTTCTTCTGGTACATACAATAGTGTATCTTTAACTCCGACTTTTTCCTGGTCAGGCAATGCCGATGCTTATGATATATTTATTCAACCGTCTAATGGAATTACCGATCCAACCACTCGAATAAATCAACAGCCTATAACTGCTACAAACTATACTTTAACCGGAACACAATCCCTCATGTTAAATACAACATATTTATGGAAAGTCAGGGCTTATTCTAACAGTACGGGTCAATATACAGACTCAAAAGTTTTAACATTTTCGACTATCACTATTGTTAATACCGGTACAAGCGGTTATTTGATGACTCTTAATGATGTTCAGGTTGAAAATCCAAATTATGTTATAGATATTCTTTTCCAGGTTTCACTCAATAATGTCGGAGCAACAGGATTGACTGCTGCTGACTTTGAAGTTTATGAGGATGGTCAATTAGCTTCTTCTTCAGAATCGGCAATTACTGTTTCAAAAGTTCCTAATATTCCGTTTGAATTACAAAGCGTTATTCTGATTGACAATAGTGAGAGTTTAACTCCCAATTTGTTATCCATTCAAAATACGGCAAATACATTAATTAATACAATTACAGGAATAACTATTCCTAATACAACTCACAATATGAAAATTGAATATTTTAGTGACGTTGTTGAATCTCTATTTGAGGGGACAGAAAGCGGCTCAGGTGCAGGAGCCAGAATAAAAGTAGAGGCTTCTACTGCTATCAACAGAGGAGGATTAGGTATTCCTATAGGTGCAATGTCTACAGATTTTTATGGAGCCGTTATTCAAGGCGCAAATTTATTAAATTCTAGTTATTCACTTAATGGAATTAAACAAGGTGTTATGTTTGTTTTATCTGATGGAAATGATACCCAAGGATCAAATAACCTAACTTCAGCTGTCAACGCAGTTGCGAATAAATATGTTTATACTATTGGCTTTGGTACTGAAATGAGACAAGATATTCTTACTGATATTGGTACAGCCGGATTTTATGACGCTACCGGAACAAACAGCATTATTTATCTTCAAAATGATTTTATAGATTTGACAAATAAACTTTCCAATTATGCTAATAGTTTTTATAAATTGAGCTATACTACTCCAAAGCGTGGAACCATGAACCATTCAATTATAGTTAAATTGAAGGGAGTTCAGGACGCTGCTATACAAACAACATATTTGGGATGGTAATAATTTAATATTGGAACATTATGTCGGTAACAAAAAAAGATGTTGAGTACATTGCAGCATTGGCAAGATTAAAATTCAAAGATGAAGAATTGGAAAAATTTACTCACCAGCTGAATGATATTCTTGGATATATGGATAAGTTGAATGAACTTAATACAAATGATGTTGAGCCGCTTTCCCATCCGGTTGAAAATAAAAATGTTTTTCGTGAGGATATTTTGAAAGTATCAATATCAACTGATGAAGCATTAAAAAATGCTCCATCCAGAACAGATGAACATTTCAAAGTTCCTAAAGTAATTAATCAAGAATAATAAACTTATCGAATGATTGTTGGTATAATTCCTGCTCGCTTCGCTTCAACACGTTTAATGGGAAAACCGCTGGCTACAATAGGCGGTAAACCTATGATTCAGCATACATATATCAATGCAAAAAGATCAAAATTACTGGATAAAGTTGTAATTGCCGTAGATGATGATAAAGTTTACAGGGTTGTAAAGGATTTTGGAGCAGAAGTTTATATGACTCCAAAAACTTGTACAAGCGGATCGGATAGAATTGCAATTGTTGCCGAACAAATTCCCGATGCTCAAATAATCGTTAACATTCAAGGAGATGAACCATTTATTAAAGGCAGGATGATTGATCAGGCCGTTGAACCTTTGCTTTTTGACAGGAAAGTCAATGTAGCTACATTGGCAAAAAAAATTTTAAGTGTTGAAGAAATGAAATCTGCTTCAATAGTGAAGGTTGTATTTGATTATCATAATTTTGCAATGTACTTTTCACGTTCTCCAATTCCCTTTGTACGCGACGCAAAAACAAATCTTGAAAGAATTCAATCTGCTGAAATTTACAAACATATAGGTCTATATGTTTATCGCCGCGAAACTCTTTCTAAATTTACTGCTCTTAAGCCTACTGATCTTGAACAGATTGAAAAACTTGAACAACTAAGATTTCTTGAACATGGATTTAGAATGAAAATAGTTGTAACCGAATATGATAGTTTATCGGTTGACACTCCGAAAGATTTGGACTTAGCCCGCAGATATTTTGAACGTCATATAACGCTTTCAGAAAAACCTAACAAGAAATAAATATTAACATTGTCTTTTCATAAGTACGATGGTATTTTTAAAGCAGAAATTTAGTGTTGTTATAAATAAGGAATAAAATGGATAGTAAAATACGTGTGCTAATTGCTAAAGCAGGACTTGACGGACATGATAGAGGAGCGAAAGTTGTAGCAGCCGCGTTAAAGGATGCCGGTATGGAGGTTATTTATACGGGGTTACGCCAAACACCGGAAATGATTGTAGAAGCGGCAGTCCAGGAAGATGCTAATGCGATCGGCATAAGTATTTTATCAGGTGCACACATGACAATTTTTCCCAGGATTTTAAACCTTATGAAGGAAAAAAATGTTGAAGATATATTACTATTTGGCGGCGGTATAATCCCCGAAAGTGACCTGATAAAATTAAAAGAAATGGGAGTTGGTGAGTTATTTACACCCGGAACGTCAACAGTTGAGATAATCAATTTTTTAAATGATTGGGTTGCAAAAAATCCGCGTTAATAAAACTTCTATCCATTGGCTGCGGGACCAAAATAATAAGTATTGAAAAGTATTATAATAGGCAGTTATCGTTTATAATTAGATTTATTGTGGATAAATACGGTTTTATTAAGTCCCATTCTTTGTTTATGTTTATTAATAAATTATTAATTTTTTTTAGAAAGTACGCTTAATGCAAAGAAGAATAATATTTTTAGATCTTATGCGTGCGTTTGCTGTTTTAATGATGGTGCAAGGGCATACTATTGATACATTTTTAGGCGAGCAATTCAGAACTTACAATTCATGGGTATATAATGCATGGTTTATAGTAAGGGGATTTACTGCCCCTATATTTATGTTTACTTCAGGAGTAACCTTTACTTACCTTCTGCGAAGATTTCATGGACCATTTCATGAAAACCCCCGTGTGAAGAAAGGCCTTTATCGTTTTATTATTTTAATTATTATTGGCTACTTACTTCGTTATCCTACACCTAGAATGTTTGATTTCAGCGCGGTTACATATGATCAATGGCTTACTTTTTTTACGGTTGATTCTCTTCATTTAATCGGCTTTAGTTTACTATTTATTATCTGCCTTGTATATATTGCTGAAAAATATTCATTGAGTGATTATATTGTTTTTTCATTTGGAGCAATATTTTTCTTTGCGGGTTTCTTTTATACAAATACAATTAACTGGGCTAATTATCTTCCAATTCCTTTTGCGGCTTTTTTATATCAGGGAACAGGTTCCTATTTCCCAATATTTCCGTGGTCGGGATATGTAATTTGCGGAGCTATTTTAGGAAGTTACCTTGCTAAGAATCCGGAATCAGTTAAACAGAAAAAATTCGTTTATGGGCTATTTGCAATAGGATTTTTATTTACAGGTTTATTCGTTTTACTTAAAGAAATTGAACAGCTTTTTTACGGACATAAAGAGTTTTGGAGTGATAATACATCACTTTTCTTTTTGCGGATCGGAATTGTTGTTATCCTTAGCAGTATTATGAGTTTTATTGCTATGAAAGTTAAAACAATTCCTGATACGGTTAAACGGGTTGGGAGCCATACTTTGCTTGTTTATGCAGTGCATGCGACAATTCTATACGGCAGTGCTTGGATTCCCGGCATTTATTTTTATTATGGAAAATCTTTAAATATTCCTTTGTCTATTTTAGCTGCTGTATTGATGATTATTCTGATGATAAGTATGGTTTCAATAATTGAAAAGATTAAGCTGATCAGAAGAAGATCTGTTGCACCGGTAGAAGCATAAAGTTCTGGAGCTGTTAGTGAATAGAAAATCGGAAAACTTAAATCCGTTGATTACCGATAATGAAATTATTATTGAACAATCACTTCGGCCTCAAACATTTAATGATTTTACAGGTCAAACAAAAATCACTGATAATCTTAAAGTTTTTATTACTGCTGCAAAAAAACGGAAAGAAAGTCTTGACCATGTTTTATTAACAGGTCCGCCAGGGCTTGGCAAAACTACACTTGCACATATTATCGCAAATGAACTTGGAGTTAGATTAAAAATATCATCCGGCCCTGTACTTGAGAAACCGGGTGACCTCGCCGGAATTTTAACCAACCTTGAAGAGAAATCGGTTTTATTCATTGATGAAATTCATAGACTTAGCCCTGTTGTCGAAGAATATCTTTATTCGGCAATGGAAGATTATAAGCTGGATATAATGATTGACAGCGGACCAAGTGCACGGACAGTCCAGATTAAATTGCCCCGTTATACATTAATTGGGGCGACTACACGCGCGGGTATGTTAACAGCTCCTTTGCGTGACAGATTTGGAATAAAATCTCGATTGGATTATTATGATAGTGAATTAATCGGTAAAATTATCCGACGATCGGCTAAACTGCTAAATTTGAAAATTGAAGATGAAGCAGCTTCCGAATTAGCAAAACGTTCAAGAGGTACGCCTCGAATTGCTAATCGTCTGCTTCGCCGTACGCGCGATTTCTCTGATTTTGAAAATAAAAAATCAATTGACCTGGAAACTACTAGAAAAGCTCTGACATCTCTCGAAGTAGATGAATATGGTCTGGATGAAATGGATAAGGATATAATTCTTGCTATTATTGAAAAATTTAACGGCGGACCGGTAGGATTGAATACGATTTCAGTTGCTGTAAATGAAGATGCCGGTACAATTGAAGAAGTTTATGAACCATTTTTGATTCAACAAGGATTTATTCAGCGTACGCCGCGGGGAAGAGAAGCGACGGATTTAGCGTATTCTCGCTTTGGTAAAAAGCGCGGAAAGTTTAAAGAACAGGAAACTTTCTTTGAATAAAATATCGGAATTATATGATACATATTAACAAAATCCAAATCGGCGATAATTCCCCAATCGTTTTAATTGCCGGTCCCTGCGTAGTTGAAAGTGAAAAAGTTACACTTCAAACTGCTGAAGAAATTAAAAAAATAACAGACGAATTGAATATTCCATTTATATTCAAATCAAGTTATAAAAAAGCTAACCGGACTAGCATCAAATCTTTTGTCGGTATGCATATCGATAAAGCACTTAGAATATTGGAAAGAGTTAAAAAGGATTTTAATGTTCCTATCTTAACCGACATTCATTCCGAACATGAAATTGAACGAGTTGAATCTGTAGCTGACATAATTCAAATCCCCGCATTTTTATGCAGACAAACTGAATTACTGATTACAGCCGCAAAATCAGGTAAGGTAATTAATGTAAAAAAAGGTCAGTTTCTTGCTCCTGACGATATGAAACATATTATTGAAAAAATTGAATTCGCAAAGAATAAAAAAATTATGCTTACTGAACGAGGATCTTCTTTTGGCTATCATAATCTTGTAGTTGATATGAGAGGACTCGTAATTATGAGGGATTTTGGTTATCCTGTAATAATGGATGCTACACATTCTGTGCAGCTCCCGAGCAGCGGAACTACTACAGGCGGTGAACCCAGATTTATATCTACCTTGGCTAAAGCAGCAGTAGCAGCAGGAGTTGACGGATTGTTTCTTGAAGTACATCCCGATCCTTCGAAAGCTTTAAGTGATGCGGCTTCACAGCTCCCCTTAAATCAGCTGAAGTCACTTTTAATAACAATTAAGCGAATTGATGAAATAGTAAAAAATGAAAAACAAATTCCCAATTAAAATAAGTACTATAAAACTTTTTCTTTTTGATCTTGACGGTGTTCTTCTTCAACCTGGATCTTGCAACGAGGATTGTTTTGTAACAATTAAATATGCCTGCCTTAATCTTAATAATTCCGGGTTAATGTTCGGTATTGTTACTGCAAGAGGTGAAGATGATTTCGTCAATAAATTGAAAACAATAAATGGATGTATTGTTCTTTCATCATCATTAGATAAAGTTACGGCAACTGATAAATTCCTTGCAGGTCAATCTTTAGATTATCAAAATGTTTTCTATATGGGTGATGATTTACTTGATGTTCCGCTTCTTAAAAAATGCGGAATATCTTGTGCACCCAAAAGCGCAAGACGCGAAGTTAAACGCGTTGTTACATTCTTGTCAAAATCGGAAAACTGCGAAGAATTTCTTGAAGAACTAATCAATTATTGCGGTAATACTAAGGAGATTCAATTAAATGCAACAAAATAATAGTGAAACCTTCCCACGCGAGTTGAGTTCAAGAGAGAAAATCTGGCTTTTTGCAGCTTTGCCTGAATCTAAACCGGGATATCAACAATATAGAGATATAATCGATGACCTGGTTGTAATTGGTAATGGCAGATTCGGTGATGATAATTTAATTCTAGGTGAGGAAGGCGATACATATGATCCGGATTCACCCTCTACTCCTATTTTTGCTATTGCTAATATTGAATTTGAAGAAACAAAAATTTATATCACAATTCATGAGGAATCAGAACGTCTTGTTGAGGTTGATATAAAAAGTATTTCAGGAAAGATTATTCCGGAAAATCTTCATCAGACAAAAATATGGACATATTCAACATGGACTCCCGGACAAAAAGCTCCTAATGATAATGCGGATGTTCATGAAATACAACTTATCTTTAGCAAAATTGTTTTGGTAATTGCTCCGACACATAAAAAAATCTGGGTTTATAATTCAGATAGCGGGATTAATCATTTTGTGCCTATAACAAATTATTACAATGAACTTATGATAATAATGAATGATAAAAATCCTGAAACTGCTTTGAATCCTGCACGGTTATTTGATAACCTTAATGAATTTTCAGACGATCAGCTGGTACAAGGATTTTTAGCTTATAATAAACATTGGAACCGTATTGAACTGGATCATAATTTGTTTGAAAAAAAGAAACCTTTTTTTAGATTTTAGTATTAGTTGAGGTAAAAGTGTCGGAAGATCAAATCTTGCTTAAAGGTAAATCTGTTATTAAAGTTGAAGGCGATGCGGTATTAAGTTTAATTGAAAACATCAACGAAAGTTTTGTTAAAACAGTTCGTCTAATTGCAGCTTCGAAAGGAAGAGTTGTTTTTACCGGAATGGGCAAATCAGGAATCATTGCCCGAAAAATAGTTGCTACAATGAATTCAACGGGAACTGCTGCAATATTTATGCACCCGACCGATGCATTACATGGTGATCTGGGAATGGTTCGTCGGGAGGATATAGCAATTCTAATTTCTAAAAGCGGAAGTACGGAGGAATTGCTTCAGCTTTTACCAATGTTGAAAAGAATCGGAATTACTATTATCGGTATGTTGGGCGAAATTTCTTCTTCTAAGTTAGCTAAAGAATGTGATATAGTACTGAATGTTAGCGTTAAAGAAGAAGCTTGTCCCTACGACCTTGCGCCAACTGCATCTACAACCGCTTCTCTAGTTATGGGGGATGCTATTGCAATCACTCTTCTCGAAATGCGAGGTTTTACAGTTGAAGATTTTGCACTTCTTCATCCCGGAGGAAGTTTAGGTAAACGACTATCCCTAAAAATTGAAGAAATAATGATTAAGGGCAATGATGTACCCATTGTTGATGAAAAAGCTTCCTTGAAGGATACAATCCTTGAGATTACAAGTAAACGTCTGGGCACAACCTGTGTCATTAATGATGAGGGGATATTAAGCGGAATTGTTACAGATGGCGATTTACGCCGTCTACTTGAAAAAACTCTTGAAATAAAGAATATAAAAGCCGAAGATGTTATGACAAAGAAACCGAAAACAATTAGCAAATCGCTACTTGCTTCTTTCGCTCTCCAACAAATCGAAAAATTTAATATAACTTCTCTTATCGTTGTTGATAAAGAAAACAGACCTGAAGGTATTGTGCACCTGCACGATTTAGTGAAATTAGGTTTGCAGACAAGATGAAAAAATTTCCTACTTTTTTTTTAATAATATTTATTTCACTCTCTTGCTCTGAAGATAAAGTACAACCTCAGGTTGAACATTCAGTTACAATAGGTGAAATCCCCTCAAATGAAAGCTGGAATTCAAAGACAATTTTTACAGAAGATGGTAAAATTAGAGCTATTCTATTTTCAAATCATTTGAAGATGTTTGAAAAACAAAAATTTACTATGCTTGACGGCGTTAAAATTGATTTTTATGATAAAGATCAGAAAAAAAAATCATTCTTGACCTCATTAAGAGGAAAGGTTGACGATGTAACTAAAAATATGTTCGCTTATGATAGTGTTGTTGCCAAAAACGATAGCGGCGTGGTATTGCGGACAAATGAACTTATGTGGCGTAATCTGGACCAAAAAATCACTTCGGATAAATTTGTAAGAATTACTTCACCTAAAGAAATTATTGAAGGATATGGATTTGAATCAGATCAGCATCTTGATAATTATGTGATATTTAATGTTACTTATTCGTCAACTTCATCCGGAATGCAAAAAAAATGAACAGAATTATTACTTATATAGTAGTTATCTTAATTGTATCTGTGGGTTTAGTTCGTTCACAGGAAGATGATAAATTAATTCATTTGGTGGGGGACAGCCTTTATGGCAAAATGATTAATGGGGAGAGTGTCCGTGAAGTACATGGACATGTTATAATAAATCAAGGCGCAGTTAGAATTACATGCGATAAAGCAATTCAGTATCTGTCACGAAATGAAGTTGAATTAATAGGAAATGTTATCGTTACTCAGGATAGTATTATTATTAAAACCGAACGAGGTTTTTATTATGGAAATACTAAAACATCCTTCTCACAAAATAAAGTTAATTTGACAGATGGACATATTCTGCTGGATGCATTGAATGGATATTATTATTTTGATGAAAGTAGATCATACTTTTATGATATGGTTAAACTAAATGATGGTGTAAGTAATTTGTTTTCCGACCGTTTAACATACTATAATCATGAAAATAAATCTGTGGCTGTCGGAAGAGTAAAAGTAAATGACACAACTTCAACAATATTCGCCGACAGTTTAATCCATTTCAGGGATACTAAAATAAGTTATGGATATAATAATGTTCGTATATATAATACCTCTGATAAACTGTCAATTTTCGGAGATGTCCTTGAAGACTATGGGAAGAAAAATTTTTCGAAGATATACGGAAATCCTATAGTAGTAAGAATAGATACAACCGATAAAGGAAAACTTGATACCCTATTGATTTCAGCCAGGATTATGGAATCATATAGCGATACTTCAAAAAAACTTATCGCAATTGATTCTGTTAAAATTGTCAAAGGGAATTTTGCATCCTTAAACAGCAAGTCTTTTTATTATCAAAAGCTAAATCAGATTAGGACTTTTAAAGGCGAATCGGATGAAATGCAGCCCATAATCTGGAATGACTCTACTCAATTAGCAGGCGATTCAATATATATTTATATGAAAAAAAAACGTATGGATTATATGAATATAATTGGTAACGCGTCAATCATCACTGCAGTTAGAAATAATAAGATCCGTTTTGACCAAATGTCAGGAAAAAATATCAAGCTGTTTTTTGGACAGGATGGATTGGAAAGTACAAAAGCCGACGGTAATGTTTTAAGTATTTATTATATGTTTGAAGATAATGAACCAAACGGATTGTTAAAATCAAGTTCGGAACGTGCAGTAATGTTTTTTAAAGATAAAACAGTTTCAAATGTAAGGCTATATGGTAAACCTCTTAGTGATTTTCATCCCGAAAATACCATTAAAGGGAAGGAAAAAGATTATACTATTCCTTCTTTTAGAATTTACCCTAATAAACCATCCAAGAAGAAATTGTTATTTTCAAAGAAAGATATTCTTTATTATTTAATCAAGGATGCTGAATTCTATGACGCAAAATTTAATTCTTCGCAGCGAAAACCTTAAAAAGATTTATAAAAAAAGACCTGTAGTTAATAAAGTTTCCATTCAGGTAGAGCAGGGGGAGGTTGTTGGTTTGCTTGGTCCGAATGGCGCAGGAAAAACAACTACTTTTTATATGATTGTTGGAATGATTAAACCGAATGAAGGGAAAGTATTTCTTGATAATTCTGAAATTACTGATGAACCGATGTATAAAAGAGCAAAGATGGGCATCGGATATTTACCTCAGGAAGCTTCTGTATTTAGAAGATTGAGCGTTGAGGATAATATAATGGCAGTTCTGCAAATGTTGAAAATTACACCCGATGGAAGAAAACAGATACAGGAACAGCTTTTAATTGAACTTGGTCTAATAAACGTCCGGAAAAGTCAAGGCTACCAATTAAGCGGTGGCGAAAGAAGACGATGCGAAATTGCACGTGCGCTTGCAATGAATCCGAAATTTATTCTTCTTGATGAACCATTTGCGGGAGTTGACCCGATTGCAACTGAAGATATAATGAATATAGTTGCTAATCTTAAATTGAAAGGGATTGGAGTATTAATTACCGACCATAATGTTCATGAAACACTTAGTATTGTCGATAGAGCATATATCCTGATCAATGGTGAAATATTTAAATCCGGGTCAGCAACTGATCTTGCCGAGGATGCTGATGTAAGGAAATTGTATCTTGGAGAAAAATTCAGATTGGACCGATATTCTTAAAGACTTCTTAGTATAAAATATGTAATTAATGTTACTCCGCCTATATAAAGCAAAATACTTAATAACAATTTAAGTCGCTTTTTTCTTTCTCTTCGTTTTTGGTAAGTAGTTGTAGCTTCTTTATCACGCTCATAATCACCACGTTCAACCGACCAATTAAAGTTTTGTTCTACATCTTTTTTCATAATTTTATAATATTGCATTTACCGAAATAGTATGTAGTAAAAATAGTCTAAATTTTATTTTTCACACAATAATTTTATATTATTTATTTATAATCTTTGGTATTTATATAAAATATTGGTTTCTATTTATTAAATTCATTTATAATCTTTTTAATATCTTCTTCGGAAATCCCCGAACCATAGACAGTTCCCGATTTATCTTTAGTTACTTCCAAATTAATCTTATCCTTTGGTTTAAATGACGGATTTCCTGCTCTTGCCCTGAGCCTTTCTTCAATCTGTTTCGTGAAATTTCCTTCATTATAGGTATTCTTAACGTTAAAACCCGGTAAATCAAATGAATTAACACAATTACCAGGATTAACAGGTCTGATTTCAAATGCAAGTGTTTTAATATTCATTAAATGCATGGCTGTTACATTCTCTGATATTATTGATCCTCCCCATGTCCCGGGACCTAAAGTTAATGAAGGCATCAATCCTGTAGTGTATCCAATTGCTCCAACCGCTGAAGGAGTATTAACTACAATTCTGAAAGCAGGTTTCTCAAGTGCAAATTTCATTATAATTTCTTTATCGTTCGAGTGAATTGCCATGGTATGACCTATTCCGCCAAATTCAAGCAATTCTATGCATTTATGACATCCTTCAAGCCATCCGTTCACGGTATAAAATGCAAGAATAGGAGAAAGTTTTTCAATCGAAAGAGGTTCATTTTTGCCTACCTTACTGCATTCGGCAATTAATACAGTTGTTTTCTCAGGTACCGTAAATCCTGCATAATTTGCTATCCAGTGAGCAGGTTTTCCTACAATCTCTGCATTTAATTTACCCTCTTTTACAACTTTGTTTTCCAGTTTCTTTTTTTCATCGTCATTAACAAAATAACATCCAAGTCTTTTTGCTTCATCTATTACTTTTTCTCTAAGAGTACTGTCAACAATGATTGCTTGTTCCGAAGAACATAAAGTTCCAAAATCAAAAGTAGTACCATAAACTATATCTGCAACTGCTTTCTGATAATTTGCGGTTCGTTCTATAAATGCCGGTACATTTCCGCTGCCGACTCCATAAGCAGGTTTACCGGCGCTATAAGCTGCCTGAACCATAGGCGAGCCGCCCGTAGCTAAAATAACCGCAATGTTTTTATTTTTCATCAATGCGTCGGTTCCTTCAAGAGTAGGTAATGACATGCATTGAATCAGTCCTTTAGGCGCTCCAGCATTCTCTGCGGCTTCAGAAACTACTCGTAATGCCGCCGTAGTACATTTTAGCGCTTTTGGATGGGGTGATACAACTATACCGTTTCTGCATTTCAAAGAAATTATCGACTTGAACAATGCCGTTGAAGTCGGATTAGTTGATGGAATCAATGCGGCTACAACTCCCATTGGCTCAGCAATTTTAACAACTTTCCCATCTTTTTTAATTTCAATTATTCCTACGGATTTCAAATCTTTTATTGATTCCCAGACATCTCTTGAACCGAATTGATTTTTAACAATCTTATCCTTTACATTTCCAAATCCTGTTTCTTCATTTGCAAGTTTGGCAAGGTTTTCCGCTTCTTTATAACCTGCATTGGCCATTGCTTTACAAACTTTATCTACTTGTTCCTGATTAAAGTGTTTGAATTCAAGTTGGGCTTCCTTGGCTTTAGCAGCAAGCGACCGGGCTTCCTGGATAGATTGTAAATCTTTGTCGAAGTTCATATAAGCGCCTGTTCTTTATCAGGCGTAATATAAATAGTGAAAATGCAAACGTCAATAAAAAGTGACGAGTGACTAGTGACAAGTTTGTTGAATTGTTTAGAAAAAAATCTCATTAAAAAATTAAACCGATAAACGTAATTCGATGCCACATGTAATTAGTTACTTGTTACTAGTCACTAGTTACTTGTTACCCAAATTCGAAATAACTTGTTACTTGTCACTCGTCACTATTTCAGGATTTCTTTCAGATTCAAATAACCGCTTTTGCTTACCAATAATTTTTTACCATCGTTTAATATCACCCTGTAACTTTCTTTTTCAAATAATTCGAGCTGTTTTATCGATGTGAGTTTCACAATATAAGAACGGTGAATTCTAATAAAATCATCGGGGTCCAAATTCTCCTCAAAATATTTCATCGTTTTCTGTTTAAGAAAATTTCCTTTAGAAGAATAAATCATTGTATAATCATCCTGTGCTTCTATATAGTCAATATCATCTATGGATATTATTAAAATTTTCTGACCGTTTTTAATTACTACACGGTCTAAATATTCGCTTCGTTTTTCAAGTGATTTAACGAGATTTTCAAGTTTAAGATTTGCCACAGGTTTTTCGCCAAGAAGTTTGATCGCTTTATTAAAAGCTTCTCCAAACCGTTCTTCCGAATAAGGTTTTAGCAGATAATCCGTAGCATTTACTTCAAATGCTTTAAGAGCAAACTGATCAAATGCAGTCGAAAATATAATTACCGGCGGGTCTTCAAGAATTTCGAGCATTTCGAATCCGGTAAGTTTCGGCATTTGAATATCAAGAAAAATTAAATCCGGTTTCAAATCATTTATCTGTTTTATTCCGTCAAATCCATTTGTACATTCTGCGAGCAAATCAACATTGTCATATTTTTTTAAGAAGCTTTTTATAATATCGCGCGCGAGAACTTCATCGTCTATTATAATAACTTTTATTTTCTCTTTCATAAATCTCACCCAAACGGTATGAAAATATTGACTCTAAAAACATTATTTGTCTTTTCAATAGTTACAAGATTATCATGATTATAGATCAGTTTCAACCGGTTTTTAATATTTCTTATTCCTATACCCTCTCCTTTACGGGGTACAGCTTCAGGATCATAATTATTCTCTACTGTTATTTTAAAGTATTCGTGATCCATTCCGCATTTTAATTTTATTGTTACTTTGTCCAGACTTTCATATACACCGTGTTTTATTGCATTTTCGAATAACGGCTGCAGTATCATACTCGGCACTTCCATCTCTTTGCACTCGTCCTTAATTTCTTCAATAAATTCAAACTTATCAGCAAAACGTACTTTCTCGATATCCAGATATAATTTTGCATTACTAATCTCTTCGCCAAGTTTATTTTTTTGCCGTTCATTTTTTGATAAGGTACCTCTTAAAAATGCGGAAAGTTTAATTGTCATTTCCTGCGCTTTTTGTGGATTTGAAATTGTTAGAGAACTGATTGAATTCAGACTATTGAATATAAAATGGGGATTAATCTGGTATTTAAGTGTTTTTAATTCTGCTTCCTTTACAAGTGTATTTAGTTCGGATTCCTTTAAGAGTTTTTCCTGAAAATTATTATAATAAATAATAACATAATCGATACATATAATTACCGTATAAAATAATATTCCGATAAGAAATCTCCATACGAGTGATTTAATAAGAAACTCAGGATAAATTTTATTCTCAGCGACTATTTTTAGCATTATAAAGTAACCGATAAGAATCCAGAAACCGGATGTAATTATAGCGGCTGCAATATGATTGAAAAATATTTTTACTACCGTATAATTTTCAAGCGAATTAAAACTAACCGTAAACCAGAGACTTATTCCAAGAGCAGAATAAATCAGGTTAAAAATTGCGCTATCTGCGAACGCTGTTAAATAATTTATATGAAGAAAGAAAGTAAGTACACTTAAGTGAACTAGAAATATTAAGAACCATGCAACACAATATATAGACAATATTTTTTTATTTTTTAGAAAAGGATTTATCATTTGCCCTGCCGTTTCATAAATTTATCCGCCTCAGATGGTAATGCCCGTTTTTCATACTTAGAATTTCACGTCTCCGCCGCCAAATATCGTAACACCTTTGATCACTAGTACACCCTGACTTACTTCGGAGTTGTATAGACCGCCAAATCGTTTGTCTTCAAATCCCCCGAAAATTGAAGAAACATTAACTATAACTTTCCATCCCTGGGGAACACGTAATTTCAAGCTTCCGAATATATTATTAATCTCCAGATTATTTTCCCCCGGAGCTAATTTCGCGGTTGTTAAATCAAGTTTAACAGATCCGAAAATTGAAGTAATTGTCCCGCCTTTGAAATTTGTTGAGCTTATTGTCCTGTGAACATTATTGAAAACACATACTTCATCGATTGTATCGAAAACCGAAGAATTCGCAGGAGTCGGCGTTCCTACAGGAGTAGTAAATTTCTCATGAATTGTTTGTCTTTCTCTTTTATTTAAAATAAGCCAGAGACCTAAGCCGAAAAGTATAAGTGGCCAAAAATCCTCGAAATCGATATTAAAAAAGAATGAATGTTTGAGTACTCCGATTAATCCTATTCCCAGTAATATGTAACCTATTAAACTATTTTTATGATTTACTACAAGTACAATTCCAATAATCAGAAATATTGTATGCCAACCGAAAATCAACGGGTGAATATTGAACCAGAATAAACCATAATTATCCATTAAAAATAATGCACCAAGAATTACAAGGATAATTCCTACCCAATTTTTAGAATTTGTACGCATTTTATTCTCCATTTAAAATTTGCTCGTCTAAGTTGTTAAAAGAGTTTCCTCCCCTTTAGTTCAAAGGGGAGGGTAGGGAGGGGTTCTTCCCCTCATCATTTGCAATCAATCCCTGATTAATTAAAACACCGTCTTTATTTCGCCGCCTCCGAATAAAACAATTCCTTTTATTAATAACGTAGCGTCTTGTCTAATATCCTTAACGGGATCTTTTTTTCTGTTATCGCCAAATCCGCCGAATATTGGAAGCACATCAATTTCAACTTTCCAATCAGCCGGGATCATAATTGTGGTACCGCCGAATATTGCCGTTATTTCAATTGTATTTAAGCCGGGAGACATTTTGCAGTTTGAAAGATTAATTTCCGAACCGCCGAATATTGAAACAATATTACCGCCCTTGAAATTATCAGTGAATAGTACTTTCGATCCGCCGCCGAATACACTAATGCTTTCAAAAATGTCATTGCTTTGTGTCGGTTCAGTAGGTCCGGTTCCTATATATGAGGTTGAAATATCAACTTTGTGTTTTAGATTTCCTTTTCTGCCGTAGATTATATATAAACCGATCATTACAAGAATAAGAGGCCATAATTCCGGGTAAAGATTGAATAAGCCAATTGAGATAAAAACAATACCTGCGACTTTATTACGGGAAAGAAGTACGAAAAGAATACCAACAAGCAGAAAAAAGTATTCCCATGTAAGAAAATTTTCAGGCAGGTTGATTAATTCATAATTATGAAGAACAAACAATCCGCCGAGTATAATAAGCAGCAATCCTATAATTGCTCTTCCGTGAAGTTTTGGAGTTTCCATTTTATCCTCTATTAATTTTTACTATCACTTCTTTTGACGACAAATATAAAAGGAGGTTTTGCTTTTATGAATAGAAAATCGGCGAATTGCGGATAATTGTCGGTGAATGACTGTCTGGTGGCTTTAATTGAGTCAGTAAAATCAATAATTCATTAAAATAATAATGAATTCCTACGATTATTTATAATGACTTTTACTTTTCACTTAATCGGGAGTTAATAAATGGCAGGGAAAATTAAACAGCAAATGGATGCGCTTATTTCTGAAGTATCAAAAAGTAATCCTATTCTTATTAATACTACAAGGACAAAATTGATACTAAAGGGGTTAAATCCGGACAAGTTTACACAAGATTCTCCGGATGATCCGGTGATATTGGAAAAATTAAAAAATATCGCTGAAGCATTTGGCGTTAATTTAAGATATTAATAAGGAGAAAAAAATGAGCGTAAAAATAGCATCTTCATCTAATCCTGATATTTTTCAGGCTATACAGGAAGTGAAAGAAAATATAGGATCTTCAGATTCATGTTTGATAATATATTTTTCTTCGATGATTTATAAACAGGAAGAACTGGCAAAAGCAATGAAAGAAGCTTTCAGTCAGACTGATGTCATTGGGTGTTCAACGGCAGGTGAATTAATTAGTGGGAAAATGCTTAATAATTCCGTTGTTGTTATGGCATTAGACGGCGATAGCATAAAAGATGTGAAAGTTGAAGTAATTGAGAATTTGAAAGAGAATCCTGATCCAAATATTTCATTTGAAAATTTTGAAAAGTATTTCGGGCAGTCCGTTTCCAAACTGGATTATAAAAAATATTACGGACTGGTTCTGATAGACGGATTAAGCAACTCCGAAGAAATATTAATGGAACGGATAGGAACCAAAACAAGTGTACATTTTATCGGTGGATCAGCCGGAGACGATCTTCAATTCAAAAAGACTTACGTTTATGCAAATGGGAAAGTATATTCCAATGCAGCCGTTTTGGTTTTAGTAAAGTCAAATACAGAGTTCGACATTTTGAAAACACAAAGTTTCTCAGCTCTTAGCAAATCCTTTGTTGCGACAAAGGTTAATGAAGAACAAAGGGAAGTACTTGAACTTGATGGAATAGATGCAGTTGAAAAGTATGCAAGCGCGATTAATAAACCGAAAGAAGAAGTCCCTGCATCATTTATGACTTACCCGCTTGGCGTTATGATAGATGACGAACCGTTTGTTAGAAGTCCGCAGCAGTTATCTGGTAATGGAATCAAATTTTATTGTAATATTGCCGAAGGCACAGAACTAACACTACTTGAATCAAAGGATATAGTAGAGGATACAAAAAAGGCGGTTCAAAAGAAACTGCGTGAATTCGGGAATATTTCCGGTTTGATAAATTTCAACTGCATTTTAAGGACGCTTGAGTTGAAAGCAAAAAATGAGGAAGATGCATACGGAAAGATTTTTAGCGATATTCCCACAATCGGCTTCAGCACTTACGGTGAAGAATATATCGGCCATATCAATCAAACTTCTGTAATGCTTGTCCTTAAATAACCTCTTTAAGACCTTATAAAAACGAGACGCGCTAAACCGCGTCTCGTTCTATGCCGGTATTTTTTGAAAAACCGATAGCAGATTGCTTCTGAAATGTTTTAACACAGAAATTTTTGTAAGGTTATACCAGAATCCAAAAATCAATGCCATTAACGGTTTATCCAACGGCACTATTTCAAGATATTCAATTTTTTGAAGAGTCATTTCAGGAAATCCTTTTGCCATTTTATGCGGAGTGTTAAATCTATGATATGTCGGGAATATCTCATGGCTATCAACAGAAAATATTTTTTGGATTACCCAACTCTTTAAACGATGAGGCAGAATTCGCGGAAGAAATATTACCGGACTCAGACTGTTGGTTGTAAGAATAATCAATTTGCCTTCATGTGCTAATAATCTTCTGATTTCGGAAAAGTCCTCCGGCACTTTTTCTAAATGTTCAACAACCATACGTAACGTAATAAGATTAGCATAACCCGAGGGAAGTGGAATATTCCGCAAATCGGATTGCAGGAACGGAGCATTTACACGATTATTATCATCGAGTATATCAATGCCCATTGCCTTTTTAGCATTCTTTCCTAATTCTGCTACATGTTCATTCTTGCCGCACCCAATGTCTAACCATATGGTGTCTTTTGATATGCTATCTTTTAGAATTGTATTATAAACTTCCCAACGATGTTTATATTCGGGATTATATTTCCGAAAGATTTGATCTATCATATTCAGATCCATTTTTCTTAATGCACTCTGTTATTTATACTCACTTAATTCAAGATTTCATTCATTAAAATATGTTTCTGTCAAAAGATTGATTTATATAAAATTAAGTCTATAAAACAATATTAAAAACAATGGACTCCCGGGAATGAGGATAATAGGAAAGAGCCCTGAAAATTTAATTATAACTTAAACCAAGCGGATATTAATGTCAAGAAATGTCAAAACATCATAGGTGAAAAAAATGAGATTTGTAGTCTTTTAATGAGGGGTTTGGCGGGAAAAATGACTATTTAATAAGTAAAGGCAACCCCTTTATAAACCCTTTCTGAACCCTAATAATTAATTCGAATAAATTATATGCATTTGAGGCTTTTTGCCGGGACGAAAAGCGTCAAATGTCAAATGTGAAATGTTATTAAGATTGGAGATCTCTTTAATGAAAATCGTTGGCTGTTAAACTGCAGGGTATATGCCAATGCTGTCAGGTTAGTAGAAATATGACAATTTATTTGGGCTACCCGCTCCGTCTCGCAGAGCGAGGCGAGAAGTCCGCATATTAGTGCGATTATCTTTCTCCGCCCTAAAGGGTGGAGGTCAACTTACACTGACATCTTATGGGCTTTAGCCCAATTATTTAATCAATGTTTTGTTAACATGACTGCATTGGGGTTAAATATACCCGGGAATCATTATTCTTACATATTAATCCCAGGTAAAGTTCTAAAATTGTTCAATTATGTATAAACAAGTTTTTAATAATAATTTTCATAAACCATTAAAGTTTTCTCAATATTATCCGACAATCCATTATAGAATATTTTTAAATAAGATCATGGAGGATCATTATGGCCGGAAAAATCAACAGACAACTGCATTTAATTATCACAGAAGTTGCAAAAAATAATCCGATTATAATGAATACTACCAGGACAAAATTAATTTCGAAAGGAATTGATCCAAATAAGTTTTCTCTTGACTCCCCCGATGATCCTGAAATATTGGCAAAA
>Ga0182027_10002843_pt1 | contig 27797 bp, 26 predicted proteins | sample 712E1DmetaG_FD_121300 | JGI IMG/M metagenome (GOLD analysis project Ga0182027, IMG submission 121300) | Permafrost microbial communities from Stordalen Mire, Sweden - 712E1D metaG (Illumina Assembly) | ecosystem: Environmental > Terrestrial > Soil > Wetlands > Permafrost | place: Sweden...
ACAAAAACCCTATTACTGCAGCCGAAAAACCGGTAATAGTGGCTATTCTTAATGGCATCACAGAAAAATTCGTAATGGTTTTGCTGAATACTGAAAACGATTTTTTTAATGTATAATTTGTTTTTCCCTGCTCACGTTTTTGCCGTTCTAATGGAATTTGTGTCAGGTTAGATGTAACTGTAAGAATAATTCCGTCAATATAAGGGAAGGGTCCGGTGTATTTTATTATATCTTCTACTACTGTTTTACGAATAATCTTGAAAGGAGAAAGGTAAATCTGACTCGGCTTGGAAACCAGCATTTGTGCGGTCCTTCCATTTACGTCACTTCCGATATTTTTTACCAGCGACTGGTTTTTATTATTAAAATTGGCAAAACAAACATCAAAACCCTTGCTGCATTTTTCATATAATTTTAAAATATCTTCAGGTGCATGTTGCAGATCATCATCCATGATTACCACATATTCGCCTTTAGCAATACTTAGTCCGGCCATGATGGCATTATCCTGCCCGAAGTTTTTACGTAAACAAATTCCTTTAACTGAAGAATTTTCAGATGCAATTTTTTTTATCTGAAGCCAGCTTTCATCAGTACTTCCATCATTCACTAAAATCAATTCATGTGATAAAGAATTTAGTGAAGCAGAAATACGGGAGCAGAGCGAAGGCAGTATTTCACTGCTGTTATAAACCGGTATGACAATACTTATTACAATATTCATTTCTCTATAATGATGATGATGTCTTTTTTTAGGCGTTTATCAATCTGGTATTTAAAATTAAATTTCTCACTGCATTTATCTAAAATCTCAATAAGTGTTTTTTCAGTGAAGCGGAAGTTCTCCACTCTTTTACCTGCATTTGCTGATCGTTTTGCAATGCTTCCAATCACATCGTTGCGACCAGATAAATTTTTTATTGGTTCTGAAATAATCACCCGCTTTGAACAATCGAGCATTTTCTTCAGAATTTCCTCAAAGTTATCAAAAAAATGATAAAACGAGCCCATCATCAGGCAAATTTCTGCTTCCCGAAATTTATCGATAGTAGTAATGTCGGCCAGAATAGCATGATATCCTTTTTTTTTCGCTCTTTTTACAAATGATTTATTAATATCGTATCCGGTCCAGTGAAGTTTATTTTTTTTGCAAAATGAAGCAATAAAAATATCACCAAAACAAAGTTCCACCACATCTGCCTGTCCAATATGATTGCAGACCCTGCGGAAACGGGCTTTATAACGACCACAATATAGCAGTGACATTATAAGGCGATAAATAAAAATATTCTGGTAAATGAAACTTGTTTTAATAACTGAGTTTTTTACAAACGTACGATATTTTGAAAAACGAACAAATACCAAAGGTGAGGGCGAAAAAAAAATCTGCTATGAAAAATCATAGCAGATTTAAAAATATTAATTACAAAAATTATTTCTCAGTAAACTGCTTGGCATAATATTTTGCAGTGAGCTTTTCTCCGGTAGCTTTTTCGATCATGTCATTCCAATAATATTTATCACCGGGTTTAAAAATTTTATCAATCAAATATTTTCCCACTTCAGGTTTTCCATAGAAACTCTGGTTCTTGAAATCAGTTGATTTCAGTATCTTTTCAGTGATATAATAATACAACTGAGAAGCCAGCATTTCGCCTAACAGATAATTATGATAATAACACGGAGAAGTAGCAATATGAATTTTTGAAGCCCAGTCAGGAGCATTGCGGCCTTCGGGACGTTTGATCATCTGATATTTTTCAACCAGATCCCACCAAAGTTTATTCAGATCCTGATCGGGGTTTGAATACAATCCTTTTTCGAAACGATACATCACCTGTGACCAGCGGCTGAAAACAAGCTGTTCCATGCGGAATGTTTTAAAACAATCTTCGGAAATTTTTTCCTTTTCCTTATCGGAAATTTTCATCACATCTTTCAGCCATTGCGGATTGGAAGCCATACGTCCGAACATTTCAGCGATTGCTTCTGTAGTGAATGTATGTGCAGGATCGCGCAGGTAGTATGGCAAGCTGTGATCAATATATTTATCATACACTGAATGACCAAACTCGTGCATCATGGTATTCATCCAATAGTAATTATTTTTAACACTACCCAACACACGAATGTCGCCTTCCTTATCAATATTGGTTGACATGGCATGCTGGTATTTTCCGGGCTTTTCGTAAAGATCGCTTTTGGCGACCATGTCAGTAATATCCATCCCAATGCTTTTATAATAATCTTTGGTGATTTCCACTACATCCTTCCCTTTAAAATACACATCAAGGTCCACTTTGTAAATCTTCGGTGCTTCCTGAAAATAGCGGTTCTGATAATGCCATGGCATCAGGTCTTCTTTTTTAATCTTATACAGTTTAGCAAAATAATCATCAATTTCACCTTTCACTTCTATGAATGAATTGCGGGTCAAACTATCAAGCTCATCAAACGTTTTGTCAATATCTTTAGGTTCCTGTTCACTGAGTTTTAAACTCATTTCATAAAAATTGGAGAACCCTAATTTTTTTGCTACTTCATTTCGCATTTTAACAAGCTTAATGATATCAGCTGATACAACTTCTCCCACTTTTTTACTTCCTTCCCAGGTTTCTTTCAATTCATCAGAATTAGTAGAAGTCTTCAGGATTGTTTCCACTTCGTTATCAGACACTTTCTTTCCTTTGATCTCAGCCCTGAAAGTGTTGAATTTACTTTCAATTCCACTTTGCAACTTGATGATATCCTCCAGCATTTTTTCATCCATCTGATTAGATAAAAATTCATTATAAAGCACATCCAGCTCACGTTTCAGGATTTCATCAGTGACGGTGTTGGATTCTTTTATTTTCTTCAGTTTTTCAAAGTCGCTTTTATTTGAAAATATTTTGGTGATTTTTATTTCAAGGTCGGCTGATTTTTTATAATCCTCTTCCTTACCAGATACGTTAGCATTGAAGCTGGCGAGTCTCATTTCCTTGAGTAATGGAATGGTATTCTTTTCAAGTGCCGCTACAAAATCTTTAAATTCCTGTGTCATGTCTGTTTGTTTTTTTGCACTATTTCCACATCCGTTCAGCATTATCACTGCCATTCCTGCAATTAAGACGACAGGAAGCGTCATCACAATTAATTTCCTTTTCATTTTTTTTCAACATTAAGGTTTAGAATAAATAAAATTAAAACGCGGTAAATTTAGTATAAAATATTTGCATTATATCAGATGCCATTTTTCCCCAAAGCGTTCTTCGAAAACGAATGAATTTAATTCATTACGATAACGATCGGCATATTCCATTTTTTTAATTTCTTCAGGCAACATTTCCGGATTACCCATATACCCGAGAGCCATGACAGTGAGCGGTTCGTAATCTATCGGTAAATTAAACAGCTCGATTGCTTTCTTTTTATCGAACCCTGCCATCTGGTGTACAAAAAGACCTTCATGTACGGCTTGCATGGTAAGGTACGCAGCAGCCTGGCCAGTATCATATTTAAAATAAATATTTTCCTCGTCACGCAGCGTGAAATGTTTTTTCCCGCAGGAAAGAATCAGCAAAGGCGCTGTTACGGCCCATCTTTGATTGAATTCCGCGAGACTGCTTAAGATATTCCGGTAAGTCTCACCTTCATTTTTGACACCAATAATAAATCGCCATGGTTGCTCGTTGAAGCAGGAAGGCGCCCATCTTGCCGCTTCAACAATGCGCTGAATTTTCTGAAAATCGATCGCTTCATCAGAGAAAGCCCGGGGGCTCCATCTTGTTTCAAGAATAGGATGAATGTTGAAACGGGTAATTGCCTTTTTATCCATAAGAATTGTTTTTTGAACTCTATTCGATCACCAAAAATAACAAAAATCCAAAACGCTTTACCCTATCACAAATAAATTCATATTTTTGTATTATGTTTGAAAAGAGAGAAAAACGCACAGAGCTTTCGCAGCTTGGGGAATTTGGCTTGATCGATCATCTCACAAAAGGTATCAGCATCTTCAATCCCTCAACTTTAAAAGGTGTAGGTGATGACGCCGCTGTGATTGATGCCGGTGATAAAAAAATTCTTATTTCGACTGATCTGCTTATAGAAGGTGTCCATTTTGATTTGTCATATACTCCGTTAAAACATTTGGGTTACAAAGCAGCTGCTGTAAACTTCTCTGATATTGCCGCTATGAATGGTGTTCCGAAACAAATAACTGTTTCGCTGGCTGTGTCGAGCAGATTTTCGGTGGAAGCACTGGAAGAAATTTATCAGGGAATTATGCTGGCCTGCGACAAATATAAAGTGGATATTATCGGTGGTGATACCACTTCAAGCACAGCAGGATTATTTATTTCAATTACAGTTATTGGAGAAGCGAATGTGGATGAAATAACATACAGGAACGGAGCCGGTGAATCCGATCTGCTGTGTGTGACGGGCGATCTGGGTGCTGCTTATGCAGGATTATTAATTCTGGAGCGGGAGAAAGAAGTGTATAAGAACAATCCTGAAATGCAACCTGATCTGGAAGGAAATGATTATGTGTTGCAAAGACAATTAAAACCTGAAGCAAGAAATGATATTGTAACCTTGTTCAAAGAAAAAGGAATTATTCCCACAGCTATGATTGATATTTCTGACGGACTGGCTTCGGAAATATTACATATTTGCAAGCAGTCGAAAGTGGGCTGCAAACTGTTCGAGGATAAAATTCCCATCGATCCCGCAACTATTATTATTGCTGAAGAATTTAAACTTGATCCCACTATTTTTGCATTGAGTGGCGGGGAAGATTATGAGCTTTTATTTACAGTTCCTCAAAGTAAGTTTAATAAAATACATTCATTAAAAGAGATCAGCATCATCGGACATATGACGCATGCAGATGCAGGGGCAAACCTTGTAACCCGTTCTGGTAGTTTTGTTTCGCTGACAGCACAGGGATGGGACGGGATGAAGGATTCATAATAATGCGAAAAAGAGAATATTTATTATATCAAAACAAAATTTTACTCATTTCCCTTTTTTAACTTTAGCTTTAAAAGCATCATCTTCTTCTTTAAGTATTGGATATACTTTCTCAATAAACCCAAAGCCTAAATCTTTTAAATTTTGTTCCGTAGATACAATAAGAATAATATCATACTTTTTTAGTTCAGATCGCATATCCAGATTTTCTACTGAAATATATTGATGCTCCAATTCCGGAGGCCATGCAACAACATTACAGTAATACCAGTATTGAGTTTTATTATTGAACAACTCACTGAAATATGGATAAAACCCCCAAAAGCTTTGATTATAACTATCTCCTATACTCAATAGAGCAGGTTTCTTTTTAGCTGAATCAGGTTTAAAAACAATTTTTGGATAATACATAGGATAATTAGGAATATTCCATAGTAAATTTATTCCTTCACCAATATCATTATCTGTAAATCTAAGATTGGTGGAAGTAATTTCTCCTTTTTCAGAATGAAAATCAACCAAATCAAACCCTGAAATTTTTTCTATGTATCTGAACAGTGTATCTGCAACCAGTGTTACACTATATCCGCTCCAATGAGTTCCACATCGCGGATATAAAGGATAGGGAGTTTTACCCTTTAATTTCAGGAAATAGGAACGCATATCCAATAAGTTGATATTTTGTTTTGTCATTTCCCTCACACATACTTCATAATTAGTTGTAGTTTTTGGTTTTTTAAAATATCGGGAAGGAATTTTATCTTCACATATTGATGCTTTGCTCGGTGCTAACAAAAAAATAAGGTGTTTACCTTTTTCTTTTAACTTCTCTTGGATAAAAGCCAGTTTTGTTACTTTTTGTTTGATCAGACTGTCTCCAATAAAATCTTCACCCCAGTAACTTGTAATATAAAAATCCTGAAATAAAACATTATCCTTTCCTATAACAACATTCACAGTATTTGATTTATTAAATAAAGAAAAATCAATCTGATTATTTAAGCGAATAAAAAATGGGCGGAATCCAATAGTACTCTCAATATATTTATTCAAGCTATCCTGGTACTGGCCAGTCATCCAGGTTTTCTTAGTTAAGATGGGCTTTTTATCTTCAACAAAATAACCTTGAAGTGATTTTAATTTGAATATATTTATTTTTTTCTGAATAAATGGAAGGCAAAGCATTAACAGCAAAACAGAAAATAATATTTTTTTAATTGTTGTCATATTCTAAAACCTGAAATAAACAAATGGACTAAACCCCGAAGAAGCAATTGAACTCAATGACAAAACAAATAATAAAATGCTGATCCCTGTCATGGCAAAGACTGTAGTATTTTTAGGTTTATTAAGTAATAATTTATTTTGCCAACCTTCAACATTCTTGAATATAGCAAGAAAAGAAAAAATAAAAGCTAAGCCAAACATAAAAATAACTTTGTCATCAATCAGTATAGAAGTGGAGTGAAAATCAAACAGGAACATTTTTCTGATATATAATAACGATTCCTTCATACCAGGTGAACGAAAAAACACCCATCCGATAATAGTTATAAAAAAGGTAATAAATATTCTGGTTATTTTTCCTGCTCTTTTAAGTAATTTCATCAAAAACAATCTGTCCAGAACTATAAAAACTCCCTGATAAATTCCCCAGAATAAAAATGTCCATTTGGCATTATGCCAGAAACCGCATAGGGCAAAGGTGATAAGGGCTGCATACATATACAACCAATATTCTGTTTTAAGCTTAAATATTTATTTTTGGGTAATTTTCTTGAAAGATGATATGCCAATGGTAAAAACAAATAATCGCGAAACCACATAGAAAGCGAAATATGCCACCGTTTCCAAAACTCAGTTATTGATTGGGATACATAAGGGTTGTTGAAATTCTCAGGAAATACAAAACCCAGCATTCTTGCAATACCAATGGCCATATCTGAATATCCGGAAAAATCGAAATATATCTGAAAAGTAAATGCCAATATCCCGATCCATGCTAATGAAGTGGTCATATCTGCTTTGGGTAAAGCAAAAATAACATCGGCCTGCTGAGCCAGCACATTAGCTATTAAAACTTTTTTTGCTAATCCTATTATAAAACGGAACAGTCCGATTAGTTTGTCATCAATATCATCTTTTCTTTCTTCGTTTTCAATTTGATCAGCAATTTCATGATAACGAACGATGGGGCCTGCAATTAATTTGGAGAAGAAAAGAATGTATAAAGCAAAGTCAGTAATTTTTTTCAATGGTGGTTTTCTGTTCCTGTACACATCAATTAAATAACTCATTTCATGAAATGTATAAAAAGAAATTCCGATAGGCAAAGCCACACGCACAAATGAAAACGAATGCAAACCTAAATGGGCAAAGAGAGAATTAAAATTATCAAGAAAGAAATTCGTATATTTAAAATATACCAGTAGACCCAGATTTAATATTATAGAAATAATAAAATAAATTTTCCTTTTTCTCCCTTTTGAAGTGTGTATTAATCGGGCTAAGTAGAAAACTGCAAGAGCAGAAAGAACTAGCACTAACACATATTTTGGCGCCCCAAAAGAATAGAATAAAAGACTGGCAATTACAATAGCAATATTTTTGTAATTATCCTTTATTAATTAATAAATTATTAGAAAGACCGGCAGAAAATACAAAAGAAAAAGGCTGCTCCCAAATACCATAATTAATGCTTAATTATTCTTTTATTAAGTCTTCTGCAAAAATAGTCGAAATCAATTTCAAATTAGGAAAAGATTTGCTTTTCTTCTATTAATTATCATTAAAAATATTAATTTGCCGATTGAAAATTATGTTTTCTTAAAATTACTTTGCAATGTTTATATTTATAATTTTGGGAAATTCATATTACTCTATATAATTTAACTCGGAAAATATTTGACAAAATAATTAGTACATGTATCAAACAAATGAACAAATAGCCACGAAAGAATTCACTGCCAAAAATAGTGCGTTGAAGAAATTTAAACATTTATTGTTTTCTGATCAATCTGGTTCTCCCCCAATAATTGTAATTGGATTAATCACATTATTTTATGCTATTTATTTTGCTTATGAAAGGTTATATGGTGATTCCGGATATTATCTTTTCCGACTGATAAATGATGATCGGTTCATTATTGAACACCGAAGGTTTATCGGAGTTGTAATCGAGGTTTTACCTTGGATATTAATGAAATTTGGCGCATCCGTTAACAATATTGTTCTGTTCTTCTCTCTGAATGAATGGGCGTGGTATGCAGGATGTTGCTTTGTTCTATACAGATTTTACAAGCTACCGGGATTAAGCATTGCAATGATTCTGGTTGTTTTATTTGGTTCACGGTGGAATTGGTTTAATCCTGTTTCTGAACTGATCATAGCCAGTCCTATAATATTTTTTCTTTTTGCAGAGCTATATACTAAAGCACCATCTTCTATTTCTTCGTTTATCAGATCCATCATTTATGTGATTATTCTTTCATTTAGCCACCCCTTTTATTCAATGATCATCCCATGGATCTTTGTAATGATCATTTTGAATGACCGCTCAATTCTAAAAAATAAAGGATTTATCACTATTTTAGTTTGTTCATTGATTATCCTGATTGCTCATTTATTTGCTATTGATAAATATGATACGGAATCCGCTGTTGCTATTTCATCCCGCCCCCTGCATGAAACGATTTCCCTAAAACTTGCCGGTCATTTGATCCAATTTTTTCCAGCAATATTGATGTTAATATTGTTTAGTAGTATTTCTATAATCAAATCAAAAAAATATTTGTTACTGGTTATTTTTTTAGGATCAATATTTATGTTTTTTTTGTTGGTACTATATAAATATGGTCAATGCTTTCCCGAAACTTATGAGCCTTTTGAAAGATATCTGTTCCCCATTTCAATAATGGTTGTTGCATTTTGGTTTATAGTGTTAAAGAAATCATGGAACAGAATATTAATGATTTTTGTAGTCTATCATTTATTTTTGCTTTTTCATTATGGCATGAATGTTAAAATCCGCTATAAACAATGCAATGCAGCCATTGCCAACGCACAGGAATGGAAAGAAGGAAAGATTGCCATTCGTGCTGAAAATTATTATCCTATAAAAATTGGTCATGATTGGACTATGCCTGTTGAATCTATGCTTCTTTCTTCATTCGACAATGTTGGCACAACCAAACAGGTTTGGGTTTTAGAAGCAATTTCTCCGCAGGAATTATCCGGTATAACCGATTCGACATTTTTATATTCGCCATGGAGTGTAAAGTCTTATAATTATTTAAATCATAAATATTTTAACCTTCCTGTCGGTCCCATGAAAATTGCAAATACTGATTCTATTCAAAGCAGTAAATCAGATACATTTTTTAATAATATATCCATTGAGACCATAGGCCCATTTCTGCTCCCGGCTAATAGTGTTACTTTAGTGCAGGCGAAAATCACCAACCTAAATTCCGAACCTTTATACTCAGGTATTCGCATGGAAAAACGTTATATTTCATATCACTGGAAGAAAGGAAATGAAATTATTGTACATGATGGTGAAAGGAGCCCGATTCTTATGGATGTTATTCATTCCAGCATACAATTCATAAAAATTAAAACACCAGAAAAGAAAGGCGAATATTTCCTTATCCCCGACCTTGTTTATGAAGGGAAAAGATGGGCCAACCTTCACAAGGAGATTAAATATTATATTTATTGATTTTTATCTTCAATCAAAAAGTATATTTATTGTTACCTTTGGTATCATAAAAAATGATCAATGGAAGAGAATATAATACAAATTTCTGTGATTATTCCTATTTTCAATGAACAGGAAATATTACCAGAACTATATGAACGATTAAAAAAAGCGGTGGATCTAATATCACCGGATTATGAATTGATCTTCATTGATGATGGTAGCAAGGATCATTCGCTTGAGGAACTGATTAAATTAAATCTTTTTGATCAGCATGTAAAATATATAAGTTTTAGCAGGAATTTTGGTCATCAGATATCTGTAACAGCCGGGCTTGTATATTGTAGGGGAAAGGCGGTTGTTATTATTGATGGCGACTTACAGGACCCACCCGAGCTAATTCCAGCAATGTATGGGCAATATCAAAAAGGATTTAAGGTTGTTTATGCAAAAAGAATCAAAAGAAAAGGTGAAACTTTTTTTAAGAAGGCCACTGCAAAAATATTTTACAGATTGCTCAACAGCATCACGTCGGTTGATATACCGCTAGACACAGGAGATTTTAGATTAATCGACCGGGATATTGTTGAATATTTAAAACAGATGCCGGAACAAAGTAAATTTTACCGTGGACAAGTAGCCTGGCTGGGATTTAAACAATCGTTCGTAGAATTTGAACGCGAACAAAGAAAAGCAGGAACAACCGGTTATACTTTCAAAAAAATGTTGAAGTTTGCTATTGACGGAATTACAGCCTTTTCTGATTCACCATTGAAACTGGTTACGCGTCTTGGTTTGTTTGTTTTTTGCTTTTCAATTATCGTAATATTTTATGCGCTTTATTCTTATTTTATACTAAATCGGGTGATAAGTGGTTGGACATCATTGATAATAAGCACAATGTTTATCGGAGGAATTCAATTACTATCCATTGGAATAATCGGTGAGTATATCAGCAGAATAAATAATAACGTCAGAAACAGACCTCTTTATATTGTTGAGAAAACAAATATTGACAAATCCCACAGTTAATAGAATAGACACACTTCATAACCTTGCAAAGTAATTGCATGACAGTGCAAAGTTACTTTATGACAATGTAAAGGAACTTCACGATAATGTAAAGCGACTTCCTTAAAGTAAATGACTTCGCTATATAAGACAATGACTTTGCCTGGAAGGAAAATTATTTAGCATACAAGAATAGCGGAAGTGCAGGTGATCGGTATTAGATGAACAGTAATCGGTGTAAATAAATATCTATTACTGTACACTTCTTACTTCTTAAATCGAACCTCACACTTCCCTTACGGGACTCTGAAATACATGATATTGCTGAAATGCCAGTAAGCAACGCCCTGAGTGATCACCACCTTACTTTGTTTATTAACCGGCAACTTGGTCAGCAAGGCATCGTAGTCTCCTGTTCTTGTTGCATGAACATTAATTTATCCATGAGAGGTAATCAAAACAATAATTGCAACAAACCCAAACCAAAATGGCTTTAAATAACGTAAAGAAAAAATCAAAAGGGCTATACAGTTATACAAAGCAGCAAAAGCTGATGGTAGCCGAACAGACAATTCATTTACACCAAGGACTTTCATAAAAAGCACCTGAACCCAAACTAACAGAGGCGGTTTTGTATTCCACATTTCAGGTTTGCCTTCAAAAAGAGAAACTATAAAATCACCGTCATGATTTTATCCTAATAATAAAGTATAATTGTGTTGCACTTCAATTTTGAAGTTGAATTTTTAAATCAAGTTACTTGTAAATAATCTTAAAGGTTTCCCATTCTCCCCTACTATTACGGTTAGCAACAAGCTTAGATTTTAATTCCCTGTCGCAGCAAACGTACCTATTATTAAAAGCTATAAATGCCACTTTATTATCATTAAGTTTTTTCATAGTAAATGTCTCCCATTCAAGTACATCTTTTCGGTCGGCAGATAACATGTAATTTTTATTCTGATCAGCACAAACGTATTTCCCGTTAAATGCCTTTAAAGCTATTTTATCACCACCAAGATTAACCAGAATAAAAGTTTCGGTTGCCATAGTAGTATCCTTGTTTCCTATAATTTTCAGGTTTTGTTCAGTGTCACAAGTAAGATACCGACCCGAAGACATAGCAAGAATATTAACTTTTTGTTCATTGGACTTTAATGGACCTGATGAGTTATCTGCATCAGACGGGCTTGGCCTTTGTGTTTCATCACAGGAAGCAAGTATAGCCAAAACCATAAAAGATAAAAGTATATTTCTCATAATAATAAAATTTTCCCTGCAAAAATAATCATTTTATACTGAACACATAATTATAAAGGAATGATAATCTGTCAAAAAAATCCTGGCATTATTAATCACTTAAAGTAAATTAAAAAAGTTTATTTTTGTGCAAGTTATTCTTCATAAAAATACTTTATGCAAAAACTTTCAATTATCATTCCTGCATATAATGAAGGTAAGACAATCCATTTGATTTTAAATAAAATCAGGGAAGTTGCGCTTATTAACCAAATTGAGAAAGAAATAATTATTGTGAATGATTGTTCAAAAGATAATACTGAAGAAGCCATAGAAAAATATATCAGCATACATCCTGAAATGTATATTCTTTATCATAAGCATGAGGTGAATCGTGGGAAGGGAGCAGCGTTACATACAGGCATCAGGCTCGCTACAGGTGATTTTCTGATTATTCAGGATGCCGATCTGGAATACGATCCGCAGGAATACAACGATCTGTTGAAGCCTGTTTTGCTTGGATTTGCTGATGTTGTTTACGGGTCACGGTTTATGGGATCTAATCCGCACAGGGTATTGTTTTTCTGGCACACCATTGGAAATAAACTGTTAACAATCCTTTCGAACATGCTCACAAATTTGAACCTGACAGATATGGAGACCTGTTATAAATTATTCCTTACCGAAACAATTCAATCACTTAACCTGAAGGAAAATCGTTTTGGTTTTGAGCCGGAAATTACAGCAAAAATATCAAGGGTTCCGGGAGTTCGAATTTATGAAGTGGGTATTTCATATTACGGAAGAACTTATGAGGAAGGAAAAAAAATTGGCTGGAAAGATGGTTTCAGGGCTATTTATTGCATATTAAAATATAACATTTTTTGTCGAAAAAGCTATACCGAAAAAAAATAAACATGGTCGGCAAACTATTTCTTTTAATTAGAAAAATTAGTCTTTCAAAATGGGCTCTATTTTTTATTCTCTCGATTTTTATCTTTTCATTTGCTCACACCAAAATCTGGAAACGTAATCAGGTGTTTTCTTCTGATTCATTCATTTATTATAGTTATCTTCCTATTGCTTTTTATGAAAAGGATTATTCGCTTGAATTTATTAATAAAGACACCAGCTCATATTATCAAAATTTATGTATGTATAATTCGCCCATTGGACACAAATACGTAAAAATGACTTATGGCGTTGCCCTACTGGAAGCTCCCTTTTTTGCGCTTGCACATATAACTGCATATTTTTGCGGTTATCCTCAAAATGGATTTTCTTTTCCTTACGAACTTTTATGTTGCATCAGCGGATTGCTTTATGGATTGATTGGATTTTTATTTTTAAGAAAAGTATTGCTGAATTTTTTCAGTGAATTGATCACCGCTCTTTCTATAGTAATCATTGCTTTTGGCACTAACTTGTTCCATTATTTAATCTATTCACCAACAATGTCGCATAGTTTTAATTTTTGTCTTTTTGCGGTATTCATTTTTGTAATATTAAAATGGCTGGATAAACCAAACACTATACTGAGTATATATACAGGACTGTTGTATGGCCTAATTGTTTTGATCAGACCAAGTAATGCCATAATTATTGTTTTCCCATTGCTATATGATGTTCGCAAATTTCAGGACATCAAAGATCGTTTCAGGTTTTTTATCAGAAATTATAAGCATATCATTATTATTATTATTTTAACATTTATAGTTTTTGTTCCACAAATGCTTTATTGGTATAAGGTATCCGGTCAATTTGTACTATATTCCTATTCAAATGAAAAATTTTTCTTTTCAAATCCTCATCTCATTTATGGATTATTCGGTTACCGAAAAGGTTGGCTGATATATACTCCGATAATGAGTTTTTCTATCATAGGGTTCATCTTTCTTTATCTTAAAATGCGAAAATTATTTTGGTCGGTTTTTTTATTTACCCTGTTGAATATTTATATAATATTCAGTTGGTGGTGCTGGTGGTATGGAGGAAGTTTTGGTGCAAGAGCAATGATTGAATCCTATGCATTATTAGCATTTCCTCTAGCCTCTTTTATTTCTTTCATTACAAAAAAGTTGTTAGTTTCTATTCCTGTAATGTTGATAGCGGGGTTTTTAATATTCCTGAATATTTTTCAGAGTTATCAATGCTCAATCACCCTCATTCATTGGGACAGCATGTCGAAAAAAGCATATTGGGGGGTTTTCTTAAAAAAAACATGGCCAAATGGTTATTCAGATATGTTGCGCACACCTGATTATGAAAATGCCTCAAAAAACCTGCCGGAAGAAGTTGTGAAATAATAAGAACATTATGTAATTACCAGTGTGAATTTCTTATTTATGCCCCACCATCTTTTATTCTCAGTAATCACATCAATCTCCACCAAATATTTTCCCCTTTTTTGCGGTAGATCAATCGTCAATCCCTGAACATATTCCTTTCCCGGTAATAGATCTACTTCAAATCTTGTGCGCTTACCATCATGAATAATCATTTTATCATCTTTATAAATATGATAACTCAGGCAAATTTGTGTTTCCGATGTAATTGTTGAAGGAATTACCCTTTTTGAGAGATTGGTAAGTTTAATTGGAATGGTAGCATTAAAAAATTTTGTCTTGTAGTAAGTATTTTTATCTAAAGCAATTTTCAAACTATCTTTAGTTAATGAAGATTCATTAAAGGTAGAATCCTGATTTGAATTAAGCTTTCGATAGAGAGTATTTTTTAAATGAAAATAATCCGGGTTAAAACTATTTGATGTAAACCATAAAGGACAAAACCCGACTCCAATAAAAAGATTTGTATCATTCTGTGATTTATCATATTTATTCATGTCCTTTGCTGTATAAAATGTAAGTGCTGAATCCGGATTAGGAATGGAAGAAATTACAAGGCTTTCAAATCCCATGTCCCAATCAACTGTTACAATATCCCAGTTTATATTTTCTTCATTAACTATGAATTTTCTTTCATTAAATGTTCTTCCATAAGTGATAATTCTTTCAATATAATCATTGCGTTGAGTGAACATAAAATGGCATTTCCATATCTTATAAACACTGAATGATAAAAGCATTACAATGATTATTATTGCAGATGACAGGGGAATTTTCTTTATAAATTCCATACAAAATGGAATTGCAATAAAAACTCCGAAAAGCATGTAGTAATTTTCCTGCATCACAGGTGATTCACCATTTCGCAAAGTGACTAATATTAATGCTGCAAATCCTAGCAAGAAGAGTACGTAAAAAGCAAGCAATAAAATTTTTTTCCTTACTATGAATAAAACCAACAGAAAAGCAACAAGAATAATCAAAATTTTATAATATGATAAAACAAAATTATAGAAGACGGTTGTAATAGGTAAACTAAATATTTTTGGAGCAAATTCAAGAAAAACTGCAATACTTGGGATCTTACCCGCAGAATATGAGCCTGGCGGTATAGTCAGGATTACATATGAAAAATAAACAATAGTGAATAATATAATTGAAAGTAAAGTAATGTCTTTCCATTTCTTATTCCGGATAAGTTCATAAATCAAGATAAAACCCAATACCATCACAAATAGATTGTGCACATAAGAAACAAATACAACCAGAGCAGCTGAAAAGAAAAAAACCAGAAACTTTTTTAAACGTTTTTGAGAATAATCTGAAGAAACTAAAGCAAAAAATAATAAACATGGTGCATACGCCTGGTGCGTTTCTGAAACCGTATAATAAAAAACATACCTGTATGCCAGGCAAAGTGAAAGAATAAGTGCAATAGCCACATATCTGTTTTTTAAAACGTACAATATAATGCAGAAAAAAAGATAATTTATCAGTACAAAGGAAATAGAGTAAACCCTGAGAAATGTTTCAAGGGAACAACCATTTTTATAAAATAAAAAAGGAAGCAATTGAGTCAATATTGCTCCATAGCGACCAACTTCAATGTTATAGGAATTGTAGTGAATGATTTTTAATACATAAAAACTCCCATCAAAAGTAACCATCCGCTCTTTGTAATAAACCCAAGCCAAAATGAACATTACTAAAAAAAAGAGATGACCAATCAGGTGAAAAATCAAATTGGAAGTTCTCTCTCCTAAAGGAAGATTTGTAATCTTACTTTTAAAAATATAAGTTTTTAATTTATCAATCATATCAAAAACATTTTGCTAATAAAATTTTATTTCTTTTTTAAAATAAAAAAACTTGCCAAAAAAACTGTCTTAAACCTCTTCCAGCCTCCTTTTCCAAAGAAGCTGAAAAAATAACGAAGTAAAATTCTCGGGCGAAGATAAAACTTTCGATAAATCTGACGATGCTTTTTTAATAAAATTTCCTTCGTCAATCCATGCGGAACAAAGACTGGCCGCCAGTAATTAAATTCAGCCCAGTTTCTTTTATCGATGATTCCATATTGCTCTGCCTCGGCATATTGCTGAGAACCCGGAATCGGAGTGTTTATGGTAACTACGATATCATCGAGTTTCAGATTGCATGCAAGTTTGATGGTTTTGTCAATTGATTCAATGGTTTCAGACGGATGTCCAATAATAAAAAACCCTTTAGTTTTAATTTTCAATTTTTTGCACCATGAAATTACATCTCTTACTTTTTCTAGAGAAATATTCTTTTTGATCAGCTTAAGAATATTCTCATCACCCGATTCAATACCAAAAGAAATATGCCAGCATCCGTTCTCTTTTAAGAATTTCAGAAATTCATAATCAGTATTATTGATACGGCTCATGCATGTCCAGTAAAAGAAAATATTTTCTTTTTTCAGCAGTTCAAATAATTTGTAAATACGAATTTTGTCAATGAGAAATGTATCGTCCACAAAGGCAATTTCACGCACACCATAATTCTTTTGTAAGCTTTTTATTTCCTCCACGATATTTTCCGCAGAACGCTGCCTGTATTTCCTTCCAAAAATATTATTATCACAAAAAGTGCACTGATTGGGACAACCGCGACTTGTAATCATATTCACCACAGGCAATGTCTTATAATTTGAGGGTGGTGGTGCATATAAATTAATATCGCTGATCATATCCAAGGCAGGAAAAGGAAGTAAATCAAGATCTTCAATATATGCTTGTGCGGGATTGATTACCAGCTTTTCCTGCGAATAATAAGCAATACCATTTACATTTCCAATATCACCATTTTCATTGATCGCTTTCAATAAATTAACAATGGTCAATTCTCCTTCCTTCAAAACTCCGTAATTAAATTCACCAAAAGACAATGCATGTTCAGGATTAGCAGAAACATGAGCTCCACCAAGAATGATGATTACATCCTTCATTTGATTTCGGATTTCCTTTGCCATTTCAACCGCACGATGAAAAGCAACCGTGGTGGCACTGATTCCTATAAATTTTGGTGAGAATGAAAGTATTTCAGACATGATCTGTGAAGCAGAAAGTTTATGTGCTTCAGCATCGATCACCTTTACCTCATACATATTCTGTTGAAGATATGATGCGAGATAATACATACCAAGAGGTATCTGTTCACCACCGGCATTGCCGATTTCCGAGGAATACCTTTCTTGTTTGGAAATTGGAGGATATAAAAGAAATACTTTATTCTGATCAAACATTATTTTTCAAACCTTTTTCTGTTTCTATTTCTTTCATTTTATTTTTCATCAATGCAATATCCTGCGCAAGTTTTTTATTTTTCTCATGCAATCGCGACACCACAACTGAAAGGTGCAGTAAGTATATAAATACACCAAAAATTGCACTCATAAATACCAGGTTGGGTGCATCAAAAACCCCTAATAATCTTGATACAATAGCAAGCCCCTCTCTCCAAATTGAAAAAGTTATTAAAATCAGGGTGCAGATTACCCAGAAAATTGCATATTCTTCGCGAAGTTTTCCTTTTATGATCAGGTATGCGATATATAAAAGAAATGACACACTTCCTACTATACAAATAATTTGAATCTTGAGTGGGACTACATTTTCCATTTGCGAAATTTTAGTTTGATATAAGTGAAAAATATGGCAATGCTAACTTTAATCATATAATACAATCCTGAAAATCCTTTGATAGATGAGGTTCCGCCCTTTCTCTCCTGCATCTCCACAGGAGTTTCTGTGATTGTTAAATGATGATATTTATAAATGATCAGGGCTTCAGGTTCGGGGTATTCATCCGGATAATAATTATAAACAAGCTCCAACGCGCGTCTGTTAAGGATTCTGAAACCGGAAGTCGGGTCATTGATTTTTATTCCGCTTAGGATTTTCAAAAGAACTTTAAAAAAATTTATTCCCGTTCGGCGCATAAACGAAGATTGAAAACCCTTGTTATCAATGAAACGAGAGCCGATCACCACATCGCAATTTGAACCGGTGATGGTACTTATAAGTTTAGGAATTTCTGATGGCGGATGCTGACCGTCACCGTCTACCTGAATGGCAAAATCAAAATCATTATCATACGCATATTTATATCCGGTCTGTACTGCACCGCCAATGCCCAAATTGACAGGCAAATCAAGCACAACACAATTTAATTCAGAAGCAACCAAAGAAGTTGAATCAGAGGAACAATCATTGACCACAACAACTTTTAAAATTAAATTTTCACCAAGATCAAGTGCATTAATATCTTCGACCACCGACTGAATGGTCTTTTCCTCATTATATGCCGGAACTATAATGGCTATCTTATACACAACGAATTCCGAATAATTTTATTTTTATAAAAAATTAAGATTTTATAAATTCACATACTTTAAATAAATATGGAGGAAATACAAATGGTAAAGAAATTGTTTTTATTAAATCAAATCCGTTTTGTCTGATGATCTTTTTCAGGTCATTTATATTTGTGTGATGATAGTCACCGAATTTACGAAAACCTGCTACAGTTCTGCCAATTTTATAAACACTACTCTCGGTGGGCCCACTGACGATAAGCTTTCCGCCATTCTTCAGTTTTTTCTTAAAAATATTAATGTAAGCTAAGGGATCTTCTAAATGTTCCATTACATCGGCAGCAGTTATCAAATCCAACTTTTCATCTGGCAAGTCAGATATATTTTCAATAAAAGTGACAGTAAGATTAAGATCTTTACATAAATTTTTCGCATACTGAGGAAACAAATCAATAGCAAAAACTTCACCGCATTGTTCACATAACGTTGGAAGAAAGACCCCGATACCGCAACCAAATTCTAACACGGTTATATCTTTATTAAAGTTACCTAGTTTGGCAATTCTGATATATCTTTCCCAAAACAACCAATTTATAAGAGGATTGTAGTGCAAATACGAAGGAATTGCCATCTCATTTTTGTTCGCCTGAGAAATATTTTCAAAGGGAACAGCGGTATATTTTCTTAATTCTTTCTTAGATAGTTTATAAACCATGAAATATCACTAATTCCATTTATGTAATAATGTATGCAGATTTAATAAATTTTATCAATTTGAATTGATTGAAAATGAATATATCGATCAAAAAATTAAATAATTCCTTCCTTCAAAATATCATGAAGATGTATGACACCGGCATATTTTTTATTTTTGGTGACCAGCAACTGAGTGATGTTGTGCTTTCGCATTAGTGTTAAAGCATCAACTGCAAGCATGTCCTTATCGATAGTTTTTGGATTAATACTCATGATGTCTTTTGCCACAAGGTTTTCAATAGAATGCGTTTTTTGAAGCATTCTTCTTAAATCTCCGTCTGTAACAATCCCTTTGATGATGCCCTTATCCACCACTGCTGCTGCACCTAAGCGCTTTGATGAAATTTCCACAATCACTTTTTTTACACTATCTGTTAATCCTACTTCAGGCTTGGCATTATGAATGTAAATATCGGACACTTTCAAATAAAGTTGTTTACCGATGGATCCTCCGGGATGATATTTAGCGAAATCATTTACCGAAAATCCTTTGCATTCAAGCAAGCAGACAGCCAATGCATCACCCATCACTAACTGAGCAGTAGTACTTGAAGTTGGGGCAAGATTATTCGCACAAGCCTCTTTTTCTACTGTACAGTTTAAAATAAAATCAACTTCTCTGGCAAGAAAAGATTGTGTGTTTCCTACTAGCGCAATCAATGTGTTTCCGGCTTGTTTTAATAAGGGAACCAACACCTTTATTTCAGCAGTGTTTCCGCTTTTTGAAACACAGATAATGATATCCTGTTTCTGAATAGTACCAAGATCTCCGTGAATAGCATCTGCTGCATGCATAAAAATAGAAGGTGTGCCCGTCGAATTAAGTGTTGCCACTATCTTCGATGCAATATTGGCACTTTTCCCGATTCCTGTAAAAATTACCCTGCCTTTGGATTTGTATATCAATTCAACACATCTCACAAAATCATCATTGACAAATTTCTTCAGCCCGCTGATCGCATTAACCTCTGTATTAATAGTACTAAGCGCTATTTTCTTTATTTCTGTTTTCGTTTTCAAATGAATAAAAGTTTTTTACAATGGCAAAAATAAAACAATATCCTAAGACATTCAAATAAACATGATGATTTAAGAAAACATGCCCTATTTAATTTTTTTATATAAAAATTTGCATTTTTTATTATATTTGTATTTAACTTTGAAAAAATCGAAAATCAAATAAATTTGACAACTCTATATTTATACAAACTGAAAAGCAAAGATGGCAGGAAAGATTGATAATTCACTTCACGAATATTTAAAGAAATTTTTCGGATTTGATACGTTTAAAGGAGAGCAGGAAGCAATCATCAAAAATTTGCTTGCAGGCAAGGATACTTTTGTGATTATGCCTACCGGCGGTGGCAAGTCAATGTGCTATCAGCTGCCTGCACTGATGAGTAATGGAACTGCCATCATCATATCACCACTCATTGCCCTCATGAAAAATCAGGTTGATTCCATCCGAAATTTCGGTACGGAAGATGGCATTGCACATTTTATGAATTCTTCATTGACCAAGCAGGAGATGATGGATGTGAAAGCCGATCTTAAAAAAGGCAAAACAAAATTATTATATGTTGCACCCGAATCACTCAATAAAGATGAGAATGTTGATTTTCTTATGGAACTGAACATTTCTTTTTTTGCTATTGATGAAGCTCATTGTATTTCAGAATGGGGTCACGATTTTCGCCCTGAATACCGCCGCCTGCGCCCTATCATTGAAGCAATCGGAAAAAGAGTACCTATCATTGCTTTAACAGCTACTGCTACACCCAAGGTTCAACTTGATATTCAGAAAAACCTGAATATGATGAATGCAGGTATTTACAAATCCTCATTCAACAGGCCGAATCTTTATTATGAAGTACGACCCAAGACAGAAGATGTCAAGAAAGAAATTATTAAGTTTATTAAGAACAACCATGGAAAATCAGGCATTGTATATTGTCTGAGTCGCAGAATGGTTGAGGAAATGGCAGAAACCTTACAGGTGAACGGTATTAAAGCAGTGCCTTATCATGCAGGACTTGAAACAGCAACCCGCGTGAAACATCAGGATATGTTTCTGATGGAAGAAGCAGACGTTATTGTCGCTACTATCGCTTTCGGAATGGGCATTGATAAACCTGACATCCGTTTTATCATCCATTATGATATTCCTAAAAGTCTCGAAGGATATTATCAGGAAACAGGCAGGGCCGGAAGAGATGACGGTGAAGGTAATTGTATCACCTTCTATCACTATGATGATATTCAGAAGCTGGAGAAATTCATGAAGGGTAAACCGGTAGCTGAACAGGAAATAGGGAAACAACTTCTTCTCGAAACCGTTGCCTATGCTGAATCTTCTGTTTGCCGCAGAAAACAATTATTGCATTATTTTGGTGAAGTTTTTCCACAAGATAATTGTCAGAATTGCGATAACTGTCTTCATCCTAAAACAAAATTTGAAGGAAAAGATCAGGTGGCACTGGTGTTAGAGACTGTGCTTGCTGTTAAACAGCAGTTCAAGGCCAAGCATATTATCAGTATATTGGTAGGGAAAAATATGAGCACTATCAAATCTTTCAAGCATAATCGTTTGGAAGTGTTTGGCAAGGGAGGTGAATACGATGAAAAATTCTGGAATGCAGTCATCAGGCAAACACTTATTGAACGCCTGCTTATTAAAGATATTGACAATTATGGTTTACTTAAGATAAGTCCTGAAGGTGAAGCTTTTCTTGAAGAACCATATTCCATCATGCTTACACGCGATCATGATTATGACAATGTAACGGAAGATGATTTCTTTGCCATGGGCGGACAAAAGACCAGCGCCACAGACAAGGTGTTGTTTGCATTGCTCAAAGATCTTCGAAAAGAAATTGCTAAAAAACGAAACCTGCCTCCATTTGTGATTTTTCAGGATCCTTCCCTTGAAGATATGGCTATTCAATATCCAATCACCATTGAGGAGATGAAACAAATCACCGGCGTGGGCTCAGGAAAAGCTATTCGTTACGGAAAACCTTTTGTTGATTTGATCACTAACTATGTGGAAGAAAACGAAATCGAGCGGCCGATGGATATGGTGGTGAAATCCGTGATCAACAAATCAGGGATCAAAGTATACATTATCCAGAATATTGACCGAAAGATTTCACTTGCCGATATCGCAGTGGCTAAAGGAATAACATTCCCTGAAATGATTTCCGAACTTGAAAGCATCGTTGCTTCCGGAACAAAAGTGGATATTAATTATTATATCAACGAATCAGTTGATATTGACCATCAGGAAGAAATTTTTGAATATTTCAAAACTGCTGATTCAGATTCTATTCAGGAAGCACTCGTTGAACTTGGTGAAGACGAATATAACGAAAATGAAATTCGGCTGATGAGAATAAAGTTCATGTCAGAACTGGGCAATTAAACAAAATTTTTTATATTTATTTCATGGAAACAGAAAATATCCAAAACCCGGAACAGGATTACAAAACGGAGGGGAAAAAATGTTGCGCGTGTAAAATTAATTGTCAGATGATCATCAACATTGTGCTGGCAGGAAGCTTGATTGTCCTTTTTATTTTATATTTTATTGGTCGCAAAGCCCAGACAGATCTTGGTAATTCACCGGGGAAAACTTCCTTCTCTATTGCATTTCTCAACTCTGACACACTCATGAGCAATTATGAATATGTGAAAGAGATAAAAAAAATAATGGAGGATAAACAGAAAAAACTTGAAGACCAATATACCGGACAACAATCGGCTTTTGAAAAAGAAGTAAATGATTTCCAGAAAAAAGTACAGGCAAATGCTTACACCAACGAACAGGCCCAAACAATAGACCGGCAGTTGGGAGAGAAACAACAACAGCTTGCAGAACTAAAGCAAAACCTTGCCGACCAACTTGCTACTGATGAACAAAAAATCAACTCCACATTGCAGGATACGATCATCGTTTTTTTAAAACGCTATAATAAAAAACATAATTATGATTATATCTTCGGTTATGCTAAAGGATCGAGCAGTGGAATATTATTTGCCAAGGATGCCTTTGATATTACAAAAGATGTGATCAGTGAAATGAATAAAGAATATAAAGAAAATTCAAAAAAATAAAAGATGCTTTCCAAAAAAATTACTTCCGGATTGATCATGCTGCTGCTTATAGGTTGCATGATTTCATGCAATAACAAACCCGTAGTGGAACAAAAGACAGGCGAAGGGAAGAGGGTGGAGAAATTTTACAATGCCGACCACACAGAGGTGATCAAAGAAATAAAGTATTATAAGAACGGACAGAAAGAAGCAGAGGGCGGTTATAAAAACAAACAACGCGATGGCCTTTGGACCTATTGGTTTGAGAATGGAAAAAAATGGAGCGAAGGCACTTATGTAGAAGGTGTGGAAGAAGGATTAAGAACGGTATATTACGAAAGCGGAGTCAAACGCCACGAAGGTATGTATCTTCACGGCAAAGAAACAGGTATCTGGAAATTCTGGGATGAGAATGGGACACCAATAAAAGAAGTTAATTTTTCGAAATCAAAATAATTTCTTTTCACTTTATATCTATTCTTCTGCAAAAAATTAAAATAAAATCCCTCCGGGAAACCAGAGGGATTTTTTATTTTAATTTATTTATGCTTTGATTACTCAGGCAGAATAGCTTCCACCGGGCACACATCGGCACATGAGCCGCAGTCAGTGCAAAGTTCCGGATCAATTTTATAAATTTCGCCCTCAGCAATAGCTTCCACCGGACACTCATCAATGCAGGTACCGCAAGCAGTACAATCATCTGTAATTTTGTATGACATAGTATTTATTTTTTAGGATTTGAATATTTGCTGCAAATATATTTATTATTATTAAAAAACAAGGATTATTTTACTTTTTCTTATTTGAAAAAAAATACTTAATTATTGTTTGACAAATTTATTGAAAAAGGAATGTTTTTCATCATTAAACCTCAGCAAATAGGTGCCTTTAGCATAAGACGAAATTTGCAATTTATAATCACGAGCATTTTGGGGAATCAAATCCATGAAAACAATTTTTCCCTTTATATCATAACAATTAATAAACGTGTTCTCTGCCAAGGGAGTTTTGAATTTTATATAATAATTTTCATCTGCAGGATTAGGATAAAAGCTTGCAAAATCAGAAGGGAAACGGGTTTCATTTATTCCTGCATAATTGATATTCGCGTTCCAATGGCCAAAGTACTGACTTGGTTTGCCTCCTGCATTAATAAAACGGCCGCCAACCCAAAGATCCGCACCATTCAAGGCCATTGCATAAATAACCGAATCGGTACCGCTTCCGAATGCATCCCAGCAACAATCATATTTAGTAATATTATTCGCACTGGCAGCAGATTTGCTTGAGGCTACATAAATGTCTGTGGAATTACTTGCACATGCAAATGCCGATGTATCAATACCCTGATCAATAACAGACCAGGCAGTGCCGTTCCATAGTCCCACGTAATTCACTGTTGTGGTTCCGGCAATGGTAAAATCTCCCACAGCATAAAGATTGGAACCTCTCATTGCTAATCCTCTTACAAAATTATTTGTTCCACCGCCTACCGAATTCCATTTAGTGCCGTCCCACCTTGCCAGATTGTGTGACAAAACCGTATCAGCAGAATAAAATCCTCCGCCAACAAACACACCACTGCCACTGACAGCAAGGGTATGCACCTGAGGATAAGCACCACCACTGCAAACACCATTTCCAAGTGGTGACCAGATACTCCCATTCCACATAGCTACAAAATTTACTGTATCGATTCCGGATTTTAAAAAATCACCACCTGCATAAATATTGGTTCCGCTAATAGCGAGGGCGCGAACGCGATCATTAAATCCATTACCGATAGCATTCCAAGAAGTACCATCCCATTTACTGATGTAATTCACCGTATTCCCACCGGCCTGCGTGAAATCACCACCAACCCAAATGTCATTCGAAGCAACTACAATTGCTCTGACTGTATCATTAGTTCCCGTTCCGATAGCAGACCAAGTATGGCCATTCCATTTTGCAATATTGTTTGCAGGCACACTTCCAGCTATGGTAAAAGAACCACCCACATAAACATTAGAATCTTTAACAGCAATGGCATAAACGATCCCGTTAACGCTGTTTGCCGGTATAAAAGCCGGATCCCAGTGTTCATCTCCTACTGTTAATATATCATTTTGATTAGGTTGAGCTTTATTTACTGTTGTAATAAACAGTATCAGGATCAGAAATGAAAATATTTTTTTCATAAACAAAGTTTTGTAAACACAAAGATAATAACACAGCTAACGAAGGAATATAAAAACTATTCACTTCCATTAATTAAAATTGATAATCTGAATCAGGAAATCAAAAGCAGCCCAACTGACATTTTTTAATTTTGATTTTCTTTTTATTGCATATTTTTCCAACTTCCATTGGTTTTACCTTAAATTCTTCTGCAAGTTTAAACAAGGTTTCACATTTAATATATTGCTTGCCTTCTTTTTTAGTGCAGTTTTCAAGGATTTTGGCGGTCAGTTCTTTCATAAGAATAATATTATTATTTGTACAAACAAAGATAGGAAGAATCTTCCGGAACTTTCAACTGAAATTTCTGGTCTTTCGGAACAATGAACATATTGCCCTGATTATACTCTTTCCAGTCGCTACTCCCCGGTAGTTTTACAATTAACTTACCAGATGTAACGGTCATGTATTCTACAGTTGAAGTACCAAATTCATATTCTCCCTTTGCCATTACGCCAATAGTGGCAGGACATTCGGACGTATTAAAAGCAATTGATTTTACTTTGCCTTCGAAGTATTCGTTGGTTTTAAACATATTTTTTGTTTTAGATTTTTTTATAGCGAAGATAAAAATTGTTTTACAACTTCAGTGTTTCAAAAATATTTTTCAGTATGGCTTTTTGCTTTGGGGTATAAAAATAACCCTGTGACTCAAGCTTTGTAATGCCTTTCATGCCTTCCTTAAGCAATGGTTCCAGTCCAGCTGCACGGGTAAAATATATTTTCGTTCCTGCAATATCTTTCAACTGGTACGAAGCCAGCATCATTCCAAAGACTGCATCAAAAGACTTTGGATCTAACCTCAATGCTTTCTCAAAATATATTTGTGATTCCGGGTAATTTTCATTTTCCAGATAAGCAAAAGCAAGATTATCGCATATATTAACATCCGTGGAATCCAGGCGAAAGACCTGCAGATAATCTTTCACTGCCTTATTAGTTTCTGATAATTGCAACCATGCATTACCGCGGGCAAAATACGCGTCTTTAACAGAGCTGTCAATTTTAATAATTGCTGAATAATCAGTGATGGCAGACCTGAAATCATTCATAAAAAATAAGGCGTTGCCCCGTTTATACAGGGCCTCAATATCCTGTGGATGCTTTTTTAGATATTTCGAATAATCTTTCGCAGCCTTATTGTAATCTTTTATTTCAATGTATGCATAGCCACGATATTTATAAGCTTCTTCTTTTTGCGGATTCAATGCAATAACCTGATTAAAATCAGTGATCGCTTCTTGGTAATTTTTCAGTTCTGCATTAGTGATCCCGCGGTTATAATACGCATCAGCAAAGTCAGGTTTTAGAGTGATGGCTTTTGAATAGGATTCAAATGCATCAGGATAATTTTTATTCATAAAATTTGCATTGCCCAGATTCTCCCAGGCAAGAGCGGAACCGGAATTTGTCTTTACGGCAAATGAATAAAAACTCTTTGCATCAGAGAAATGCTGTAAATGAATAAAACTTAATGATCCGTAACCTATGATTGTTATTAATATCATTGTCCAAAAAGTTTTTGACAAGACAAACTTTTCTGCCTGAAAAAATTCAGCAAACAAAATGAACAACCCTATCATCGGTAAATAACTTCTGTGTACGCAATAATCGTATGCATAGCCCGCCCAGGAAGGATTGTACATCATAGCCGGAATGGTGAAAAGAAAAAACCATAATAATCCGAACAACACAATAATTCTTCGGCCCTTGATAAATTTAAAGATCAGAATGCAAAAAGCAATCATAAAAACAATTCCTGTGATTGTCCGGATTGTATTGTAGGAAGGCATCACAGGAATTTGTATTGGAAGAATAAATTTCGCAATGATTTCCGGTACTACAGGAAGGTTATGAAAGAAAGAACTGAGTCCGAAATTGCTGCCAGTGGTGCTGAGTACCGCATGACTTCTCAACGAAAGGAAGCCCAATGTTAATCCTGTGTAAACAATAAAGTAAATAACAATTTTTACAATAGGCACTTTCCGTTTGGAAATAATGAAATAATAAAACAGATCTATAAAAATAATGAGCACCGCTGATTCCTTGGAAAGACAGGCAAGGAAGAAAGTAATAAAATGCAACAACAGAAAAACAGGTTTCTTATTATTAATATGTGCGATGAAAAAAGTAATTG
>Ga0182027_10002844_pt1 | contig 27791 bp, 17 predicted proteins | sample 712E1DmetaG_FD_121300 | JGI IMG/M metagenome (GOLD analysis project Ga0182027, IMG submission 121300) | Permafrost microbial communities from Stordalen Mire, Sweden - 712E1D metaG (Illumina Assembly) | ecosystem: Environmental > Terrestrial > Soil > Wetlands > Permafrost | place: Sweden...
CCGTCCCGTCGGAAACCGGGGCCGTCACGCGGATCGTTCTGGAAAGCCTGGCGTTGAAGTATCGGCGGACCCGGGAACTGTTGGAACAAGTGACGGCCAAGCCCGTTTCCACCATTCACATTGTCGGCGGCGGCTCGCAGAACGATCTCCTCAACCAGTTCGCCGCCGACGCCACCGCCTGCCGCGTGGTGGCCGGCCCGGTGGAAGCGACCTCGCTGGGCAACGTCCTCATGCAACTCTACGCCCTGGGCGAGATCGGCTCCCTGGCCGAGGGCCGCGCGCTGACCCGCCGTTCCTTTGCCACCAAGACCTTCCAGCCGCGCGAAGCCGCCGCCTGGGACGCCGCCTGGATTCGTTTCCAAAAGATCCTTCCCCCCGCCAAGATCAGTTCATGATTCCCACGAGACTGTTCAACAGAAGGAAACGAAGTGAACGAAGCAGGATTCTCTCTGGTTTTATTGTCAACATATCTTCAATCCTTCCTGTTTCTCTGGCTTGCCTTCCCGTTGCGCTTTCGCAAATGGATTCTCTTGTGGAGGGGCGTCAAGCCGCTCTGTTTTATTCATCAAACCTTCAATCGTGAGAATCTGGATTTTCGGGTAGTCTTTCTCGTGCCAGATTTTGGACGTGTACCGGCCCGCTTCCGCCGCTTCAGTTCGCATGGGCGTTGTTGGTGGTTCAAGTGTAATCAAAACTCCACCGGCAAACTTTTGGTTGCTCACATCGCCAATCAATGTCGGAACGTCATCTCGCTGGACACCGCCGCCTTTGATTTGAACAAGGATTTTCTGGAATTTGTCTTCACTTTCATAAAAGTAGAGCATCCCGTCAACACCACGATCCGCGCCTTTGCCTTCGCCTTGTGTGCGCGGGCGGGCGTTAATCAGCGACAGCGCCCATTGCTGGAACTGCCACTTGTCCAGTTCCGCCAGCGCCTTCGCGCTTCCAAAATCGGTTGGTTGGCCCTTTTCCTCATAATGAAGGTCCTCTCCAAAAGCATCTTCAAGACGGTGTTTTATCAGATTGATTGCCAAGTATGTGATGTCTATTCCAATCCATTTCCGGTTCAACTTTTGTGCGGCATGAACCGCCGTGCCGCAACCACAGAATGGGTCCAGCACCAGGTCCCCCTCGTTGCTGCTGGCGGAAATAATGCGCTCCAGCAAAGCCTGTGGTTTTTGAGTGTCATAGCCAAGCCGTTCCTTCGCTGTGTTCCCTATTCTCGGAATATCATCCCAAATTGACTGCAAGGGAATTCCAGGCAGTTCATCAAAAAACGTCTTTAATCCACGCATTCGCGGCACCCCATCCTTGCCCAATTTTATCTGGTGTGCCGCTAAAAGGCGTTCTAGCTTGTCTTGCGTGGAGAGATTCTCGTCAATGTTGAACTGCTTCAAGACGCGAGACGGGATTGCCCAATGGCGTCCCGAGGCCCCCGGATCAACTCCACGCCATGCTTGACCAGACGTTCCTTTTGTCTTTCCTGCGCCTGTGAGGTTTTCATATTTGACCAACCGTTGCGTTTCCTCATCAAGTCGGAATTCGGCTTTGATATAATCAGGGTCATAGCGGGTGTATTGGGCGTTCCATGTGTGTGTCTCACCCTTGGCGTAAAAAAGCAGCACGTCATGGATTCTACCGCATCGGTCTGGGTCATTGTGAGCACTGGTCCGCTTCCAAATGATTTCATTGACGAATTGTTTGCTTCCGAAAATTCCATCCAGGAGCATCCGCAGATAATGGCTGGCGGTGGGGTCACAATGGAGGTACAGGCTGCCAGTTGGCTTGAGGATGCGATGCAGTTCCACCAGTCGAGGAGCCATCATCGCTAAATATGCCATCATGGGCGAGGCCCGGAGAAAGCCGTAAAGGGATTCCATCATCTCAACAACTACGGTGTTTTTGCAGTTGTCATGGAATTCCCTATACGTTTCTGCTGCATCCGCCCAATGCCAAGTGTCCGTGAAGGCGTGAAACTGCGCCTGGCTTTCCTCGCCCGACGCCTCTTTGAAAAGCACGTTGTAATCCGCGCTGGAATTGAACGGGGGGTCCAGATAAACCAAGTCCACGCTGGCGTCGGGAAACATCTTCGTGTCTCGCAGCCGATTGATGTTGTCGCCAAAAAGCAGTTGGTTCATTGCGCCCTCACCTTACGCGATCAACTGCTTGTACGGCAACTGCTTTCCGTCCGTTGTCCCCTGAACCACGCCGGCGAAAATGTCCTTCATGGACTGCCCCTTGCGGTTCAACGGATAACGATGTATATAATTCCCTTCTTCTTCGTTGGCTTCGTTTGCTTCTGTTCATATTGTCTTCCCAGAGCGGCGCGGATGGGGAGTTCTGAATCCGTGAGATCGGTGAAATCCGTGGTTCCATTTCTGCGGATGCGGCCGGCCGCGGCACGCCTCCTGGCCGTTCACTATGGGGCGGGCAGGCTGCGCAAGTGTCTAATGATGAGGGCTTTGCAAGAATCCGCATTTTTTCGCGTTTTTTCCTTGACGATCCTGGCTTAAATGCTAAAATGGCATAGTGAGAATGGTCAGGCCAGACCGGGCGGGCGGGGCGGGACGGCGCCGGAGCGGGAGCTTCCGGCGATGCCCGGACATACTTCGTTCCCCCTCCTTCTCCAGGGTTCCAATCCACCCTTTTTCAACCACGCCGCCACCCGTTTCAGTAAAGGTCAATAAAGGTTGGTAAAGGTTAATAAAGGTTAAAACGATAGGCACTATGGCACGAAGAGGCAAAATTGCACGGCTGCCGCAGACCATCCGCGAGCAGATCAACCGCCGCCTGCAAAATGGCGAAGAAGGCCAACAAGTCGCCGAATGGCTCAATACCCTGCCCGAGGTGGCGGCTCTGATGAAGGCGGAGTTTGACGGCCAGCCCATCAATGAACCCAACCTTTCTCACTGGAAGGTGGGAGGATACTGCGAATGGGAGGAGCAGCAAGAGGCGTTGGAAGTAATCGGAAATTACTTGCGCGCGGGACGGGGGCGGGGGTATCCATGCGCTGTTCTTTGATAATTCAGGGATGGCTTTGCCATCCCACCGTAGCCAGCGCTGGGAACCTCGTGAAATTCGAGGGCGGTTGCGCCACTGTGACGGGTTACAATCTTCCAAGTCCACTGGTTCCGCCAAGCGGAGCCGGGAAGGCGGGAGTGAGGTCCGAAACCCGAAAGTCAGGACATCAGTCTGGTTCTACGCTCGTCGGGTCCCGCCCTTGCGGGGCCGCTTCTCCGTCCAAGAGAAGGATGAGGCCAGGCCGCTGGAACTGTTTTTCAGCGGATCGCGAATGCCTTCATTCTCCGTTTTGCCGGAGCTTGAAGGTTTTTTGTTTTCAGGCTCCGGCACTGGTCTCCCAACCGTTCCCCCGACAGGAACTGAAAGATCAGTGATATGAAAATGAAAACATTCTTCGCGCTGGCCGCGACCGGCCTGTCGCTTTTGTCCGCCGCCCGCGCGGCCGCCATCACGGAAAACTTTGCCACCGATCCGTTGAAAAACGGCTGGCAAGTTTTTGGCGACACCAATCTGTTCCGATGGGATCCCGTGAACCGGGTGCTGGATGTGACCTGGGATTCCTCGCGGCCCAACAGCTATTTCTATCATCCGCTGGGGACGATCCTGGGCACAAACGACGATTTTTCCATGTCCTTCGACCTGGTGCTCAACGACTACGCCATTGGCGTCAACCCGGACGCGCCGTCCAGCTTCGAACTGGCCGCCGGCTTGCTGAATTATTCCGAGGCGACGGGGACGAATTTTCTTCGCGGCGCCTACCCAACCCAGCCGGACCTGGCGGAATTTGACTTTTTCCAATGGGACGATGTTCAACCCTACCCGGAGACCAATTCGGTCTGGCCGACGTTTGTGGACAGCGGGAATGATTTTTACTACAACAGCGCCGGTTCGTACGGGGTGGTGGAATTGCCGACCAACATGGTCATGCGGGTTACGATGAACTATACGGCGGCCGACCAGATGTGTGTGCTGACGATCACCACTAATGGAGACGCCGCCGTTGCGCCGGTGGTGGTGGTTTTTACGGCCCCCCATGTGTACTTCGGCGATTATCACCTGGATGCTTTTGCGGTGGAAAGCTACTCGGACGCCGAGTCGGGCGGCTCGCTTCTGGCCCACGGCACGATAGGCAATGTCGTCCTGGAGGCGCCGCGGCCTCCGGTCACTTACTTGCGGCCCGCGCTTCTCCATGGAGTCGAGCGGGTGCGATTTGCCAGCCGGACAAATTGGAATTACATCCTGCAAAGCAGCGCCGACCTCCAAACCTGGGCGCCCGCGGCCTCTCCGGTGGCTGGGACGGGCGGCTATTTGATTTTGCAGGACACCAATTCACCCAAGCAGCAGCAGTTCTACCGCGTCAACGCCGTGCGAGCGGACTAAGATTATGACGACACACAAAATCTGCCCGCGTTGCGGGGCGCGGTTTTCCTGTCGCGCCGCCAACGACTGCTGGTGCGGGGAATTACCGCCGCTGGCCGGCGTCCAGGCGGAATCGGACTGTTTGTGCCCCGAATGCTTGGGGCGGGCGGTGGCGGAGGAGCGCGTCGTGGCGCGAGGGGAAGAGAAGAAGTGGGCGGCGCGGCAGCGCCGCCCTACCGTGGCGGAGAGGAACGCGCTGGCGCGGGGGGAGCGGGAACGGCCCGCGGCCAAATCCGCGCCCGGCTTCACGCTGATCGAACTTTTGGTCGCCGTTGCGGTCATTGGCATTCTGGCGTCCCTTTTATTGCCGGTGTTGAACGGCGGCAAGCTGCGGGCGCGGGCGACCCGGTGCGGGAGCAACCTGCGGCAGTTCGTCGTGGCGGCGCAGATGTATTGGGATGACAACAACGGGAACGCGTTCCCCTACGCCGGCGCCACCACCGGCCATGGCACTTGCTATTGGTTTGGGTTGCTTGGGCAGGGCGCGGAGGAAACCCGATCTTTCGATCCGACGGCTGGCCCGCTCTATCCCTGGCTGGGCGCCGGGGTGGACTTCTGCCCGGCGTTCGACTATGCCTCGCCGCAATTCAAGTTGAAGGCCGCCGTGCCGACGTGCGATTACGGCTACAACTCCTTCATCTACGGGCCTCCCCTGAATCTGAGGAAGCTGGCCGCGCCGTCCCGACTGGCGTTCCTGGCGGACTCGGCGCAGGTCAACACCTTTGAAGCGCCGGCCTCGCCCAGGAATCCGATGTTCGAGGAATGGTATTATATTGACAACGAGGCGGGCCAGCCCAACGGCCAGTTCCGGCATGAGGGGCGCGCCCGCGTGGTGTTTGTGGACGGCCATCTGGGATCGGAGCAAATGGTCCCCGGCTCGCTGGACGCGCGCCTGCCCGCGCAGCGGATCGGCTGGCTCCGGCCGGAAATTTTGAAACCAGGCGGGTAGAACCCTCCTTTACAGAACGCGGCAGAGGAGCGAAGTTGAGACAATATGACGGACACGAATTTAGCTTATTGGGGATTGTGGCTGGTGCCGCTGGGGCTGGCGATTTGCTTCGGCCCGGCTCTGGCCGTCTGGCTGCGGGCGGAGATCAAAGCGGGGAAGGACAAGAAGAAATAGGGCCGCTTTGTGCGCGATGATTTTTGGAGCTTACGGCTGCAGCAGGAGCGCGCCCGCATTGGTGGCGGTGACGAAGAATCCCGCGGCGCTGTTGGAAGGTTGCAGGACGGCGCCCCATCCCTGGGTGGTGGCCGCGCCGTTGCCATTGCCGAAGGTCACCTTCAACTGGCCGGTCGCGGCCACGATGGAACCGGTCAGGGAATTGGGCGGACTGCCGCCGAGCTTGACCAAAGTGTTGCTGTTGAGGACGGCCACTTTGAAATCGAGGTTCGTGGAGACATCGAGGTTCGTGGAGATATACAGGTCTCCATTGGGAAGAGAAATGGCCGGGGTGTTGGCGGGCGGGTTGGTCCAAAGCGCGCCTTGCAGCGACAGGGTGTTGGTGAAGCCAGCGCGGTAGAGAGCCGTCGCGCCGGACGGTTTTTTGATCCAGGTGAGGAGATTGGCGGGCGGGGCGGCGTCCAAATTGGTGAGATTGATCCAGCCAAAAAGCAGGCCGGCGCCCCCGTAAAGGCTGGCATAGACCGGGACATCGCCAGCCGCCGATGCGGTTACGGTCTGGCTGTAAGTGGTTCCGTCCGCCAGCGCGCCGGTGAGGGCGACCGTGTCCCCATAGTGGGCGGCCAGGGAGTTGGTGACAAGGGAGTTGCTGACCAGGGCATAGCCATCGCCGGGAGGGGTGCTCGCCAAGGCATTGAATGGCGGCAGGAGGATGGTGTACTGCGCCGAAGGCAGGAGGTTGCCGGCCATCTCGTTGGTCAAATTGGCGGCCCACAAGCGGTTGGAAACGGTTCCGACAATTTGGTTGGCCGGGGCGCTCACCAGTGTCATGTCAAGCATCCACGGCCCGCCGGGAGCGTTGGACCCGGCGCTGGCCGACGAGTGGCCGGAAGCGTCGAAGTTGCCCGACAAGGAATAATTGGTCCCCGCGATGTACAGCTTGGCGCTGTAAGAGTTGCTGGCGGTCAGAACCAGGTTGCCAAGCCACCCGGCGCTCTCTACGGCGACGCCGCCGCTGGCGGAGAACAAGCCATTGTAAGTTCCGGCGAAAGCCTGGAACAAATTGGTGACGAAGTTGGCCTGCAACGTCATGTTCGAAACCATGAGAAAGGTCAGCGGATTGATGGTCGTCGTGATCGTGCCGGTCCAGTTGGAGAACAACCAGCCGGGATTGGGCACGGCGGTGACGGTGTAGTTGTCGCCCACCACCAGATTGTTGCTGGTGAAAGCGGGGGTGATCGTTCCAGAACCGCTGGTCAGCAAGGTGAGCGTGCTGGTGACAGAGTAAAAAACGGTCACGCTGCCGGTTGGCGAATGCTGGCCAACGGCGTCCACGCTGAAAGCCCGGAAGAGGTTCGTTCCGGCCTGCCAGGCCACGGCGGCGGACCACTTCGACCACTGGTTTGTGGTGAAGGCAGAAGTCCAGGCTCCGTTGTTGAGTTGATACTGCACATCGGTCACTCCAAGCACACCCGAGGCGGTTCCCTCCACGGTGTTCGTTGGAGTCGTTACAGTGGACAGGGTTGGCAGGATGGTCAGAGCTGGCGGCGGGACGGTCAAGGTGACAATGGAACTGGTGACCAGGCCGTATTGGTTGGAAACCGTCACGGAATAACTTCCCAGGTCCGCGGAAGTTGGGCTGGTGACGGAAAGCTGATTGGTGGCCGCGCTGGAAAGATTTCCGCCGCCGGCCAGATTGGTCCCATCCATCATCCACTGATAACTCAATGGAGGCGAACCGAGGGCCTGGGCGGAAAGGTGAACGGGCGTATTGGCGGACAGGAGGGTCAGGCCGGCCGGCTGCTGGAGGATGACCGGGGCGAGGGCGGACTCAAGGCCGATCAAACCGGCGCCGCCCGCGGCAACAAAGAACCCCGCGCCGCTGCCGGAAGATTGCAGGACAGCCCCAGTCCCGGTGGTGGTTGCCTTGCCGTTGCCATTGCCGAAGGTCACCTTCAACTGGCCGGTCGCGGCCACGATGGAACCGGTCAACGAATTGGCCGGCACGCTGCCCAGCTTGGACAAGGCATTGTTCTTGTTGATGGCGACGTTGAAGGCGAGAGAGAGAGAGGAGTTGGAGACGACGAGAAATTGATTGGTCAAAGCAATGGCCGGGGAGTTGGCAGGCAGATTGGTCCAAGGCGCGCCTTGCACGGAGAGCGAGTCGGTGAACCCGCCCGGGTAAAGGCTCGTCGCGCCGGAGGGCGCAATCCAGCACAGCGCGTTGGTGGGCGGGGAAGAGGCCAGACTGTTGAGATTGATCCAGCCGAAGAGCAGGCCGCTGTTCTTGTAGAGGCTGGCATAGACCGGGAGATCGCCGGTGGCCGATGGGGGAACGGTTTGGTTAAAAGTGGTTCCGTCCGCCAGCGCGACGGTGAGGGTGGCCATGCCCGCATGATTGGTGACCAGGGCGTAGCCAACGCCGGGAGGCGTATCGGCGGCGGCACCGGCAGGCGGGGAGAACAGCAGGGTGTACTCCGACGAGGACTTGGTGGCGGCGGCCAACTCGGCTGTCAAATCGGCCGTCCACGCGTTGCTGGAAACCGTTCCCACGATTTGATTCGTCGGGGCTTTTTCCAGGGTCAGGTTCACCACCAACGGCCCTCCGGGGCCGGACGTTGTCCCGAAGCTGTTGGAGGCCTGGCCGGAGATGTCGAAGGCGCCGGCGAGGGGATAATTGGTTCCGGCAATCAACAGTTTGCCGCTGAAAACGCCGTTCGAGTGGAGGGTCAGGCCGCTGATCATTCCGGCGGTCGCTTCGGTGACCCCGCCGGCGGTGGAGAAAAGGCCGTTGTAGGTTCCGGCGGCGGGAATGAAAAAGTTGGTGACGAAATTGGCCGTCAACACCGTGTTCGATTCCAGAAGGATCGTCAATGGGTTGCTCGTGGTGTTGACCGCGCCCGTCCAGCCGGAAAACAGCCAGTTGGGCCCAGGCGCGGCGGTGACGGTATAGTTGACACCCACAAGCCGGTTGGAGCCGGTGAAATTAGTAATGATTTTTCCAACGCCGATGTTCGTCAAAGTCAGGGTGCTGTTGGTCGAGTAAAAAATGGTGACAGAGTTGGTCTTTGAAATCTGACCGAAGGGATCCACGACATAGGCCCTGAAAATGTTCGTTCCGCCCCGCAAGGCCACGGTGGCGGACCAGTTGGTCTGCGGCGCCGCATTGGTGGCGCTGGTCCAGGGTCCGCTGTTGAGCTGGTATTGCACATCCACGCCGAATTCACCCGTCGCAGTTCCTTGCACGTTTAAGGTTGAATTGGTCACTTTCGTTGACCCAATGGCCAGAGTCGGCGGCGGGATGGACAATGTGACAAGGGAACTGGTAACGGCGCGGTATTGGTTGGAAACCACCACGGAATAACTTCCGGCGTTGTCCGGCCTCAGCGGGTAAATGGTCAGGTTGGAGGAAGTCGAACCGGTGATTCCCGCGTTGGTGTCGCTCAAGGCATTTGTCTGGTTGAGGTACCATTGGAAGGACAAAGGCTCATCGCCGGCAGCCGTCACGCTGATATTCACCGGCATCCCCGGCGCCGGTTTGACGGTCTTGGGCGGCTCCACTTGGATGGTCGCGGGCAGGTACAAGATCAAAGTCGCGGTGTTGGTGATGATGCCGTGGCTCACCAGAGTGGAAGAGCCCACCAGGACAAAATAGCTGCCCGCGTCTTTGGCGGAAACCGAGTTGATGGTCAGAGTGTTGCTCAGAACGCCGGAAACATGCTTACTGTCAATCAAATTGGTTCCATGAAACTGCCACTGGAAACCCACCGGAACGGTATTGGTGGCGTTGGGAAACACCTCGAATACAACCGTGTCGCCGCTCATGGCCCGGACATGGAGGTGTCGTTGGGCAATGAAATTCGCGCCGAGCGAGGCGCCGGCCAAATCCAGCGGATTGGCTTCATACGCCCCGATGGTTGTGGGGGAGGAGCGGGCTTGGAACGCCTGGTCGTAAGCCGGAAAGTTGATGCCCGGAATGCCGCGGATGACCCCGATGGCCGGGCTGCCGGCCAGAATAGCAAGGGTGGAAGCCGTGGAGCCATTGAGCAATCCCTCGACCGTGCCGCCCGGCGCGCTCAGGCCGGTGTCCACCATGGGATCCACATTTTCGATGCTGCCCAAGGCGCGGACCAGCGCGACACTGGTGTCCGAACTCAAGTTGTAACCCAGGTCGGTGACGCCGCCGGAGTCGTTGGGCTGGGTGTTGGTGACGTAGGTGGTCCGGGTGGCGGTGGAGGTGTTGGTGGCGGTGGAGTTGGTGCCGCCAAAAAGCAGGGAGTTGGCCATTTTCAACATGCCGGCGGTCCTGGCCAGATCAAAGCCCAGCGTCAGGCCGGCCAGGCCATTGGACTGGCTGGTGGTGCTGGCTCCCGCGGCGCCGCCCGTCAAGCTATTGGTCGCGAGGGTGCAGTTGGTCAAAATCGTCAGGGCCGCCGCGCTGGCCAGGCCGCCGCCGATGGCGGAACCGCCGCTGCCAGCCGGTTTGAAGTTCAGGCTGGAATTGCCGCCGCCGTCGCCGCCCCGGCAGGAGTTCTGATAGAAAGTGGTGTTTTCAATATACGCGGCATTCGTGGAACGGGACAAATCCAAGCCGCCGCCAGAGGCGGCGCCGCCGGCTTGGTTGAGCGCGCTCGTGCTGCCGCCGACAGCCGAGTTGCCGGAAAACAGGCAATTGGTCATAGAGACCGGACCGGAAGCCACAATAGCGCCGCCGACGCTGCTGCCGCCAACTCCACCCGATCCGGGTTTGCCGGAAAACGAGGCGGCCGCCGGGGTCCCGCCAGTTCCGCCGCTGCCAGCCGTGCAACTGTTTCCTGTGAATTCCGTCGCGACAAAGATATTGACGGGGCCCGTGCAGACGATCGCGCCCCCCTGCGCGCTGCCGCCGTTGCCGCCATTGCCGCCGTTGCCGCCGAAAACAAAATTCTTGATGCCGTTTCCGCCGTTGCCGCCGCTGCCCGCGGAGACGGTGTTGTTGTTGAAAACGCTGTAAAAGACTTCCAGCGTGCCGTGGCTGACAATGGCTCCGCCCGCCGCGCTCAACCCGTTGCCGCCGCTGCCTCCGTTGTTGTTGCCCCGGGAGGTGCCGTCCGCCCCGGCGGCTCCCGCAAGGTTAGTGGCGGTGTTCCCTGTGAACACACAATTGCTGATAATCAGCGTCCCGCCGGTGTTGTTGAAAATGGCGCCGCCATCGGTGTTGACGCCGCCCGAAATGGTCAGGTTCACCAGCGTCAGCGAACCCCCGGCTTCAACGTAGAACATGGGTCCGCTGCCGCTGGAGCGGCTGATGGTCACGGTATTGGTGCTCCCGTCCGTATTGGTGCTGCCATCCAGAACGACAGTGGCCGCAACCCGCAAAATCTCCGCGGTGCCGGACAGGGTGACCGCGGCGTTGCTGGCAAAAACACTCGTGCCGCCGTTCTGGATCGCGGCATTCAGGGTGCTGTAATCGGAAATGACGATGCCGGTCGTCTGCGCCAAACCCGTTCGCGCCACGGCCAAGCCCAAAGCAATGCAGGGGAGCAGGGCCTTGGCGCGGGCGAAAACACTCTTCACCTTCGTTCTCAAGCGGTTATATTGATAACAGACTCTCCTTGGATAAACAACGAGACTGTGAAAAGTTTCGGCGATTCGGCCGATTTCCCGGCGCGAAGCCCCTCTCCACCCGGCCGCCGGCGAACGCCCGACGACTCAATGGGGAGGGGATTGTCTGAAAACTCGCCGTTCGATTTCCGGCCAGCCCTCTGCTTCCAATTTCCCAAGATCAATCCCCGTTGTTGGTTTCGCCGGTTTCGCCGGCCAGTTCTATTTGTGTTGGTATCTTGCGCGGTTTGCCGTGAATCATCCAATGCTGAAGCAGACCCGCCAAGTCGGCGATCTTGCGTTCGTCGCTCGAGCGGCTGCGAGCCAGATGGTCCACCTTTTCGGTGATGGCGGCCAGGCGGCCATCAAGCAACTGCTTCAATTCCCGCGCCGCCTCCCCGGCTTCCGGCAGGCGGACGATGCCGGACAATCCGAGCTGGGACAATGTCAGGATTATTTCCGCATGGCTGCGGGAGGGAAGCCGCATCGGCTGCGACACGGACTTGCCGCCGACGGACTGACGGAAAAAGACAGTGTTGGCATCGAGAAAATCATTGGCGTCGGCCAGGCTTGCGTGGCCTTCCGGAATGTCGTGCGCTTTGGCGCCGGTGGTTTGCATCTCCAGCCATTGGACAAGCGGTTGTTTTTCGGAGGCCGTGAGCGCGTCCCACGCACTGGCGGCGAGTTCATCGGTTTTGAACTCGCGGCCTTCCGCTCCAGATCGCTGTTCCTGTTTCTGGATTTCCACGACGCGAATTTGGCGGAAGTGCTTGGCGGTTTCGTAATAGAGTTCATCACAAAGCGCCTCGCGTTCCTTCGCATCGCCCACGCCCAGCAATTCAAAAACCACCAGGTCCAGCGCGCGCCGGTCCTTCATCTTCAACTCCGTCGGCAGGCCGATGGGCTTCTCCGCCAGTTTCTTGGCGCGTTTCGCGGAATGGCAATCCATGAACTCCTCTTCCACCATCGGGCGTGTGTCCCGCTGGCAGAGCCTGGCGAAAGCGTCCTGCAATTTCCTGGCCACAGCTTTGGTGGCGTGGCGCGGATCGGGCAGTTCCAGGAAATTCAAGTCAACCACCATCATCTCGCAGCTGCCTTCAGTGCCGGTATAACGCCCATAAAAAGATTTGAACACGGCAACGAGGGTGGAATTGGCAATGGTCGCAAGGACTTTCGCGCTCTCGGGTTTGGCGCCAGCCAGCGTGACATCATACAGGCGACAATTGGCGGTAAGCTTGTGTTTGTTAAGGACGACGACGTGGCGATATTGTTGCCCCTTGGCCCAAATCAGTTGCCCTGGTCTGGTGTAAGTGAGGTCATACCAAGGATCGCGGTTGGCGCAAGTTGGGCGCTTGGGAACTGTGGCGGCGCCAGCTTTTTTGTTCGTTGTGACAGTGTGGGTCTCGCCGTAGCTCAGATACTTCAAAACATGGCTGCCTTTGAGTTCGTCCTTTGGCTTGTTCACCATCAAAAGAAGCGTGTCCAAATCGGCAGCTTTCACCAGAGGCTTGCGAATGGTCATCATGCTGTGAATCTCCGGCCTCAGATATTCGGACTCCACCGGATGGACCGTGTGGTCGCCCGCTTCGACCAGTTTCACAGCACCGGATTCGACTTCAGTGCGCTTGCAGTGGTTCATGAGCGGAGCGTTGTTCCAATCCAACTTGGAATATTTCCCCAGGAATTCCTTGCTCACATTGCGCGGCATGAAGAAGGCATCGCAACCGCTCTTGACTCCGAAACGGATTGTCGCAATCTCTCCCAGCGGCACAAAGCGGCTGGCGTATCGCTCCATGATTCGGAAATAAAGGTCCGGCGCGCGCAGATACTTGCCCCATTTGCCCCCGCCGTAGCGCGAACCGTAGGCCGGCCCGCCTTCGTGCAGCATGCCGTTGCCGTTCTCGTCATAGATGCCATCGTCGGTCTCCGCGCCGTCATCGTCTCCAATCGCCGGCTTGATGTTTTCGGCCAGGTCCCGCTGCCTCTGCATGTCGAACAGGCGGCCGGCGCGCAAACCGTCTTCCCAAAGGTCTTGCTGCCTCTTCACCACCACGCGCCAGCCGTCGTGAGTTGCATTCTTTTTGCTGGCCAGAATCTCCCTGCGGAATTTTTCGGCGGCAGTTTGGCGGGCGTTTTCGTCGTCGCGCTTGCCGAGAATGGTTTTCAGCGGCGCGTCAAGCCGGACGAATTTCACCATTTGCGCCTGGCGAAGGGCGGGGTCCGCGCATCGCTGCAGAATAACGGCGCAGGTTTTGACACGGGCATCTTCAAACCACGGCTCCGAGTTGCTCTCCAAAATTGCATGGATTCGGAAGTTCTGCAAAGCCCATTCCTGCAAGGCAAAGCCGTATTCCACATCCAGCCAACTGGACGAAACCAGAAAACCAAACCAGCCGCCTTCCGCCAGAAAGCTCGTGGCCGCCGGCCAAAAATAGCAATGCAGATCACTGCGCCCGCTGAGTTTCAGGCCGGGCCACGATTGGGCGCAAAATTCCAGCAAATCTTCCTTGGCGGACATCGGCTTGACACCTTTTTGACCGCGCTTGGCGATGAGTTCCTGGCGCACGTAAGGCGGATTGCCGACAATGGCTTGGAGCGGCGGCAGCGCAACCGGTCCGGGTGTGCGCTCCCCCCGCAAACCTTGCGGCAACAGACAGAAGGGCTTTTTCTGAGAGACATCGGCGGCGACTTCAAAGAAGTTGCCGCGCCGGATGCGGGGATAGTTCTCCTCGTCCTGGATGTCGCGGGCGGCAAGGTTTAAGGTGGACAGGTGGGCGGCGAAAACGGAGATGTCCACCCCGTAAATTTGGGCCAGGCGGTCCTGATGCGTGAGCGCCGGGCGGGTGCGGCGTTCGTCCTGCTTTAGCCAGGCCTTGCGCTGATAAGCGCGAACCAGGAAACTGCCGGACCCGCAGGCTGGATCCAGCACATTGTCCTCGGCCTGGCGGATGCAGAAAGCATTCACCACATCCACCAAGTCCTCGTTGGTGTAGTGCTGGCCGTACTTGTGGCGCTCCTCCGGGTCAATGATCTTGCGGAAAATGCCGCCCAAAATATCGGCGGGGATGAGCTTGAAGTTGAACGGCTCCAAGTTTTGCAGGACGGAACGCCACACGTCCGCGGAATCGGCGTGGCCAAAAATGAGCGGCCCGGCCCAGTCCCTTTCCAACGGATAGAACAGCGTTTCGTAATCCCCGGTGGCTTCGACTGCCGTCTGAAACGTCTTTTGGAAATGCGCGTATAGCTCTTCGGCGGAGGCAGCGGTTGTGGGAACGGTGAGCGAGGCCAGTTCCGTGAACTTGGCGCGGACCGATTCGTAAAAAACAAGGCGGTTGGCAAAGACGTAGCAAAGCGTGCGGGCGGCGCGGTCCAGAATATCGCGCCATTGCTTGGGATCGTTGCGGGCGAAGGGCCAGCCTTGTTCCCGGCCAAGCCAGTCTTGCAGTTGATGGTCAAATGTCTTGCTGCTCCCGGCTTGCGCCCACAAGAACTCAGCGGTGAGTCTGACCGGCCAGGAAATATGGCCCTCAAAAGACCGAATGAACCATTCGTCGAGACGCATCCCCCATTCGGGCATCTGGCCTGCCAGGATGGCGGCGAGTTCGCCGAAAAAGTCGGCCAGAAACTTCTTGATGCGGGTTTCAACTTCCGGGCGGTCGACGTCCTGCGGTTTGTCCAGCGCCAAGCCCAGCGGATACTCCTGCACGCGCCGTTCCATGACGGGAAGATTCCATTTCTTCCGGTCGAACAGGACAAAATCATTGACGTTCCAGGTGAAGAAGAACTCCGCGCCGGCGTTGTCGGCTTTTTCGGCGGCATCGTCCATCAACTGGTGATTGTAGGGGCTGAAGCCATCCCTCGTTCCCGGCATCTTCACCTCCCCGCCGAGAATCAATCTGGCCGCGTCGCCGTAAAAGCGCAGGTCGGCGCGCTTGCGGTGAATGGCCCTGGATTCCTCGATTTCGGCGCGGCGAAACGGCCACTCCGGATGCTGGTGGAATAATTCATTGGCCCAGCCCGCTACGCGGCTGCAAAACGTCACTTCATGGGTGCGGATGTCCATATCGGCCATGTCGTGAGTAAAGCTACTCAAAGCCGTTTTGACCACCAAAAAATGCGCTTTTTCGCGGGGCGCCAACCGCGCCGAACCGGGCGCGCGGCTTGCGCAACAGGCGCATGGGATCTCTTGGGGGCAGCGGTTTCCGGTTCTTGATCTTAAAAGAGAGAATGCGCCCTTGCGCCGCGGCGATTCTTGAATTTGCTTTGAAAATTCAATCCCCACGCTATCCTCTGGCCGTATGTTCGAAAACATCAAAGCGCAGTTGTCCGCCGCCGGGGAGAAATTGGCCCACTTGCGGAGGTTTCTTTGACGTGCCGGGCGCGGAGAAACGGCTGGGCGAACTGGACGGGCTGATGGCCCAGGACACTTTCTGGAACAATCGCGAGAAAGCCCAGGGGCTGATTGACGAGGCCAACGGCCTGCGGCGAAAAATCGAACCGCTCCTCAAGGCCGAACACCAGATGGATGATTTCCGCGTCATGGTCGAACTGGCCCAAGGCGAACCGGAATCCGAGCAGGTCCGGCACCAGGCCGATTTGGAGCGCGACCTGGCGAAGTTCGGCAAGGAAATGGACAGCCTGGAGTTGAAGGTCTTTCTCGCCGGTCCGCATGACCGGAACAATTGCATCCTGAGCATCAACTCCGGGGCGGGCGGCACGGAGGCTTGCGACTGGGCGGACATGCTCTTGCGCATGTATCAGCGCTGGTGCGAGGCGCGCGGCTGGGAAACGGATTTGACCGATGTGCTGCCGGGGGAATCGGCCGGCATCAAGAGCGCGACCCTGCTGGTGCAGGGCGAATGCGCCTACGGTTTCTGCAAGGCCGAGCGGGGCGTCCACCGCCTCGTGCGCATTTCGCCCTACGACTCGAACAAGCGGCGGCACACCAGTTTTGCCAGCGTGGACGTGATCGCGGAAATCGCGGAGACCAGTTCGGACCTGGTGCTGCCGCCGGCGGAGTTGCAGGTGGACACCTATCGTTCGGGCGGCAAAGGGGGACAGAACGTCAACAAGGTGGAAACGGCGGTGCGCATCACCCATCTGCCCACCGGCCTGATCGCGGCCTCGCAAAGCCAGCGTTCCCAGCACCAGAACCGCGCCACCGCCCTGCGCATGCTCATTTCCAAAATCTACGCCAAGCGCCAGGATGAGCAGAAGGCGGAGATGGAACGGTTCTACGGCGAAAAGGGCGCCATCGGCTGGGGCCACCAGATTCGCAGCTACGTCTTCCAGCCCTATCGCATGGTCAAGGATTTGCGCACCGGCGAAGAAACCAGCAATGTCCAGGCCGTGATGGACGGCAATTTGGACCCCTTCGTCAATGCCTGGCTGCGCGCCGGTTCCCCGGCCAAGCGCATGGCGGGAGTGAAGGAGGATGTCGAGTGAAGGCCGGGAGTGATGGAGTCATGGAGTGATGGAGTCATGGAGTGATGGAGTAATGAAAATGGTGAATCATGCGCAACCCATCGCTCCATCACTCCATCACTCCGTTTCCTGCTCCGCCCCATGAACATTCTTGACACGATTGTCGCCCAAAAAAGGCGCGAGGCCGCCCGGCTTCCGGCCCGCCCGGTCACGGCTTCCGGCCTGAAAGACGCGCTGGATAAACGCGGCGGCCGGCGCGATTTCTTTGCCGCCCTCCAATCCCCCGGGCGCGGCGGGATGGCCCTCATCGCCGAAGTCAAAAAAGCCTCTCCCTCCGCCGGCCTGATCTGTCCGGACTTCGATCCGGCGCGGATTGCGCGGACCTACGAGGCCGCCGGGGCCAACTGCCTTTCGGTCCTGACGGATGAACAGTTCTTCCAGGGTTCGCCGGACGATTTGCGGCGGGTTCGCGCCGCCGTGAAATTGCCGCTCCTGTGCAAGGACTTCATCCTGGATGCCCGTCAAATCCCGGAAGCGATTGCGGCGGGCGCCGACGCGATCCTGTTGATTGCGCGCATCCTGACCGCGGCCGAGTTGGAGCAGTTGCACGCACTGGCTTGCGCCGCCGGACTGGCCGCGCTGGTGGAAGTCCATGACGAGGCGGAGATGGATCGTGCCTTGACGCTGGGGGCGAAGCTGATCGGTATCAACCATCGCAATCTCGACACCTTCACGGTGGATCTCGGCCTGACGGAGCGGCTGGCGGCCCGAATCCCGGCTAGGGCGCGGGAGGGCCGGGTGCTGGTCGCCGAGAGCGGCATTCACCGCCGGGCCGATGTCGAGCGCCTGCGCCGGGCCGGAGCGGGGGCCATCCTGGTTGGCGAATCGTTGATGAGAAATCCCGCCGGCATCGCCGCCAAAATCTCCGAACTGCTTGGCGTTGAGCCGTAACAGCCTGTCGCGCCCGGGCGCTTGGGTGGCGACGGAAGCCAGTCGCAACCCAATCGCCGCGCCGCGGTTCTGATTTTGCCCCGAATGATCCCGCCCATTTGAGAAATTTTTAACTTTGAACTTTGCGCTTTGAACGTACGTTATGGGCATGATTGAGACGGCTCCAGCCCAGACCGGCGGCCCCAGTGATTTTGTCACGCGCGTTCCCCTGCCGCCGCCGCGGCTGGACGCCCTCTCGCGCGATATCCTTGCCTTGAAACGCAAGCTGAACGCTGTCCTGCTCGCCCATAATTACCAGGTGCCCGAAATCCAGGACGTGGCCGATTACGTTGGCGATTCCCTTGGCCTTTCCCAGCAGGCCGCCAAAACCAAGGCCGAGGTGATCGTCTTCTGCGGCGTCCATTTCATGGCCGAAACGGCCAAAATCCTCAACCCCGGCAAGCTGGTCATCCTCCCCGACCGCGACGCCGGCTGCTCGCTGGAGGAAAGCTGTCCGGCGCCAAAACTCCAGGCGATGCAGGAGGCCAATCCCAATTTTTATACTGTCACATATATTAATTGCAGCGCGGAAGTCAAGGCGCTGAGCGACGTCATCTGCACCAGCGGCAACGCCGTGAAAATCGTCCGCGCCAGCCCCCCGGACCGGGACCTTCTTTTTGTGCCGGACGAGAACCTCGGCGCCTGGGTCATGGAACAGACGGGGCGGAAGATGACGCTTTGGCATGGCAGTTGTTATGCCCATGTGGAATTCACCCATGCCGGCGTCATGCGCATCCGCCGCGAGTTTCCAGACGCCCCGCTCCTCGCCCATCCGGAATGCACCCGGGGCGTGCGCCTCTTGGCCGACGAAGTTTGCTCGACGGAGAAAATGGTGGATTACTGCAAAAAGAGTCCCGCGCCCGCCATCCTGATTGCGACCGAAGCGGGGATGATCCACCGCTTGCGCAAGGAATGTCCCGGCAAACAGTTCATTCCCGTGCCCATCGAGCACTGCCGGTGCAATGAATGCAAGTATATGAAGCTGAACACGTTGGAAAAACTTTACGATTGCATGGCGCGCCTTAGTCCGCGTGTGGAATTGAGCCGGGAGATCATCGAGCGCGCCCGCCGGCCCATCGAGCGCATGCTGGAAATCTCCTCCCAGCCTCTCGCCAACGCCGGCTGACGTCCCGGAGCGCGGAGGCCGGCCCGTTCGGTTTCCGTCACATTATCCTTAAAAAAAGACTCGCCAAACGGGCTGGGGTTCTGTCAGGCTACGCGTGTGAGCAAAAAGGGGACACATAGAAACAACCTATACTACCTGATGCCCGGCATGGGCCGCGGCGCGCGCCAGCGATTTTGGCGCAACATGGTTATCGGCGTGCTCATGGGCCTGCTCCTTTCGGCGCTGATGTGGTGGCTGTTCTCCTATCTGAACAACCAGTAACCAACCCAGGCAATGCGGCGCAGCCCGGCGGAGACGGCGCCGCTCAATCATCGCGCCGCGACCAATAATAAATCCCGATCAGAATGCCAACCCCGGCCAGGCTCATCCAAACCGCTGAATCAGCGAGGAAATAAGAAATGCCGATCAAGGCAATCCCCCCGAACAGCGGAGGGGCCGAACGCTGCTTCTTGCCATAGACAAAAAACCCCATGCCGATCCCGCCCCAAAACAAGGAGGCGATCAGACCGCCTAGATCCAAGTGAAAAGTTGATAAATCTGGCGTCACCGGCGAAATACAAAAGATCTATTCCAGATAAAGGAGCCGGCCCGTCCAAAACCCCGTGACAAAGTGAGCAAGCTCAACGCTCATTTCCCGGGGTGTTGATCAGGGTCGTCAAGGTCTGGCCTTGCAGGGTGAGCTGCGCGGAACCATTCTTGACAGCGACCGGCTCGAGCTTCTCCACGCCCCTCTTGTCATCGGTGACATAGACGCTCATCTGGGTGATGGCGGCCGGCAATCCGGCGACGGTGACGGGCCGGCCGGCGCCGTTGTTGACCAGGTGGACGGTGCAGACGCCGCGGGACGAGTCCAGACAAGCCGCCGGGAGGACCAGACCGCTGCTGGATTGCACGGGGATCCAGGCCGAGCCGGGGGGCGTCAGGTTAAACTGCTTGAGGTTGTAGAACCGCTGCGCCGGCTCAAGCGCGCCGCTGGCATCGGACTTGAGCACCGAATAATCCTGAGTGAGCTGCCATTCCAGGATGGCTTCCGGATGGCAGATGCGCATGATGCGGATGTACTCGGCGGCCTCGTCCAGCGCGTACCATGGCTCCCTGAAGACGTTGGGATAGCCGGAAGCCTGGGCGTCGTTGCCGCCTTCGGCGTCGAATAGCGGGAGGCCGATCTTGACGGCGGCGTCGGTCCACTTCTGATACTGCGCGTCGGTCGCGCCGCGCCAGGAATGGAAGGAAACCGCGCCAATGTAGGGGAGCGCCTCGGGGTCGTTGAGGGCAGGCTGAATGAAACTGGCCGGCAGGGCATCGCTGGTGTCGCCCAACAGCATCTTGGTCTTCAGGCCGATGGACTTGAAATGGGCGCCCAGCTTCTTGATGACAACGTCGTGTTCTTCCGGGCTTTGATGCACATCAATGCCAAGGTCCGATTCGTTGAAGCTGAAGTACTTTGGTTCCGCGCCATAATGGTCGCGCAGGTAAACCAAGTAGGAGCCGATGGACTTGCAGATTGCGTCCCACTTGGCAGGGTCCAGGTGCTGCCCGCGTTCGGTGCCGCCGAAACGGGAACTGCGAGGGTCATTGGCCACCACGGCCCAGGATGGCGGCGCCCAACAACTGATAATCATCGGGATGTGGTTCGTCGCCAGTTTCTGCGCGATCTCCATCGCCGACACAATGGAATTCATCCCGCCGCCGCCGCCGCCGCCGCGCCCGCCGCGCTCGGCAGGCGCTGCCGCCCCGCCCGCGGGAGGTGGGGCCGCGCCGCCGGAAGCCATCATTGGGGGAGGCGAATTCTCTTCCGGCTGCCACACATTCCACGGCAGCGCCACGCGCCCGAAGGCCACGCGCATGTGGTCCATATTATATTGGATGACCTGCGGATCCCGGGGACTCTGGATGCGGAAATTGCCCCCCATGCCGTCAAAGACCCGGTCGGGCTTGGAAGGATCCACCGTGACGGTGACGGGGCTGGTTTCGACATCGCCCGAAGCCTGGATGGTGAAATGCGTTTCAATGACCTGGCCCGCGGTCGTGTTGCCGACGGCGATGGGGAAATAGACTTCAATGGAATCGGCGGCAACATTGGGGTTATGGCTTTTGCCGGCTTGCTGCACAACCGCCGGCAGTTCCTTGCCAAAAATCACTTCGACCACTTGGTGGTTCTTCCCGGAAAAGTGAATCCCCCAGTTCGTCCCCTCCAAATACCGGCCCTGGGCGTTGGGTGTTTTCAGCGGCGTTGGAGCGGCCTCCTTTCTGGGTTCTCTACCGTTGATAATTCCGGCGCTGAATGGATTCCCAATCAGTTGGGCGGTGCCATCGGCGAAAGCCTCGGTCGGAAGATCCAGGAAATAGTAAATGCCGGCGATGCTTTGATCCGCCGCTGAGGTAAGCCGGATGTTGACGCTGGTCGTGCCCGGCGCGGAATCCGTATAGGTCATGGTGTAGCTGAAGCCCCCGCCGCCGCCCCCGCGGCCGCCAAATCCTCCCCCTCGCGCGCCGGCTGCGCCGTATTGCAGGCTCTCACCCACCGTGACGCTGTTGCTGTTGCGGGCAAATTGGCTGGTGCGAAGCGGGCCTTCCCGCTGCGACATGACGACCTGCGAAAAATCCGGGTTGCAAATGCCCACTTCGGTGGTAAAGGCCACGAGCTGGCCGCCCACCCGGATGCCGCGCAAATTGCCCCATCCGGTGACTTCCGCCTGGGCCGCAACGTGGTTGGAACACAGGCACATAAACAACAGCGCCGAAATACAAACAGTGACTTTTTTCATGACAATATGGGTTCTCAATTGGCAGATAGAAGACCACCAACAAGGCCGCGCGGCAAGCCAATTTGGTTTCCCAAAAGCGAGGCAGTGCCTTAATTCAATTGATGTAGTGTCGGCGCTGTGCGCCGATGTCGAGCCACAGGCTCGACGCTACACCAAATTAAGCCACTACCAAAAGCGAGGGTTGCTTTTCCGTCCGGCCGATCTAGGATGCCTTGGGTTTGACCGGCCTGAATCCGGCCCGCCCATTAGTCATGGAAACGCCACTGCTCATTCTCGCCTCGGCTTCGCCGAGACGCTCGGAACTCCTGCGGCAACTCCGTCCGCGCTTTCAGATCGTGCCCAGCCCGGCCGCGGAAACCCGCGGGGAACACTGGAGCGCCGGCGAGTTGGCCCAGGTCAACGCCTGCCGCAAAGCGCGCGCGGTTTCCAGTCAATTCCCCGACGCCCTCGTCATCGGCGTGGACACGCTGGTGGCCCTGGGAACCGCCATTTTCGGCAAGCCCCGCACGCGGGCCGAGGCGCGCGGCATGCTGGCGTTCCTGCAAGGGCGGACGCACCAAGTCACCACGGGCGTCTGCCTGGTTCACAGCCGCGCCCGCCGCCAAAGAATTTTTTTCGAGCAGACCGACGTGACCTTCCGCGCGCTGACGCCGGCTCAAATCCGCCGTTATCATCAAAAGGTCAATCCGCTGGATAAAGCCGGCTCCTACGGCATCCAGGAGATGGGCGGCGAACTGGTGGAATCCATTTCCGGTTCCTTCACCAACGTCGTCGGCCTGCCGCTGGAAAAACTGGGCGCGGAACTGGACGCTTTCCTGGCATTCACCTCAAGTGGTTGGTGACCCCACCAGGAATTGAACCTGGATCACAAGTTTAGGAAACTCGTGCTCTATCCGTTTGAGCTATGGGGCCGGCCCGCTTGCAATTTACATCCGCCAACCGGCGCGGCAAGAGCGAACCAGCGCCAATTCAGCGCCAATTCATGTTGCCGTTGAAGTTGTTGATTCCGCCAAGAAGTCTCGATACTGAGGACACCGGCCAGCCGTTACTTGGGAACTCTGGCCCGGTCCCGGCGCCGGCGTTGCCGTCCCGCACACAAGGCCCATGCCGTTGAAAACATCGGTCTCCCCAGCGATTCGGATTTCTCGCGGGGAATGCTGCGCTGAGAAAGTCGTCATGCGGAACATTTTACGCGATTCCGACGGTTGAACTTTCCGCCTTTCTATTACTTAACCTGCACTTGTATTACGTTTGACTCAAGGCTAAAGTTATCACCATCATTGGTTGTCCATACGCCTCGTGTCGCCTTGAGCCTATAATTGCCCGGCACGATTTCCTTCGGAAAATGCACCTGCGTGGTCCAGGCCCAATTTCCGCCCGGAGGAATCCGAATCTGGCTGAACGAGAATGGGGGCAGTTGGATTAGACCTGAAGTAGGCAGTGGTTCCTTAAGCATAATCTCCTTCCCCAAACTACCACTTAATGAAACGCGAAGATCTGTTAACTCATGGGCATCGATAAGATAAAAAACATTTGTGGAGGCATTGGTGGCGCTAAAAGACAATGTCGAATAGGATCCTGCAACCACTATATTGTTGCTGACAAGCATTGATAATTGGACCCCGCGAATGCTTAGACCCGCATTTGTTGGCGTTAGCGAGTTTGTTGATTGAGCCACAATAGGATTGCTTGCAAGTGCAAAAAGCCATATTGAAGCAAGAATGGTTGTTCTTTTCATAAGGCCTATTTGATGGAATTACGGGTAATGCAACGGTGGATTCCATGGCCGAAACGGGGTCAGTTCCTTGCATTTCCACATCTTGTTCCTTTTTGTTCGTGCCGGTGTCGCTATTGACACAAGTTTAGTGGTTTCGTTTTTCATGCAGCAGGTTGGAGACATAGGTCCAACTTCCCATGTGCAGCCGCCTGGCGATCCATTTCGGGCTTCATCGTCGTTTCCCGACCCAGCCGCCGCGCCAGCCGCACCTTGAACTTATCCCCTTTGCGCCTCCCCGGCAAGTCCCCTTCTTTCCCCTTCTTTCCACCCACCGGAGGTGACACCGGCTACGGCCCGGCTCCGGCTTGCCTGGAATCCGTGCCGGCGCCAATTCATGCGGCGTGAGCGATGCGATGGCGGGGCATGGCCTTTTCCGTCGTTTTTTCCTTGACAATTTTGGCTTACATGCTAATCTTTCCGCGTGAGGGCAAGAAACGTATGGGAAGACGGGGACAGGACCATGACGGGATGCGCAAGGAGTTCGGATGGCCTGCCCTCCGTAGCTTTGGCGAAGGAGGGCGGATCGGGCCGGATCGCGGCGGCGGAAGTCTCAACGGCGGCGGAATCCCGCGCCCGGCTTTCAATCCTTACATACTCTATTGACTTAGTATGCTTTATGATTCCATCGCCGCGAGCCTGCCTTTATCCGCCAGTTTTGACCATTTTTGACCATTTTTGACATAAATGAACCCAAGTGATTGTCCATGAACTATTTACGCATAAAACCAAGCTGTCCAAATCAAGCTCAGTAAAGGCTAATCAAGGCTAATCAAGATATTTTTTGCACCAGAGTGACCATGAATCCAATCCATTACTCCATTACTCCACCACTCCACTGTACTTTTCCCATTGCGCGGTCGAAAACCAGCCCCAATTCGAGTAACTATGTGTTCCCAGGACTTTCATGAATTGGTCCTGAGAGCGAACGGAGTTGTCTCGAATAAGTTTGCAAATCCGGCGCGGGCGGTTGAACTTGCACGGCGCCGGTTTGATTGTTTTCCGCTTTTTCATGCCTGCCGTGTGGCGGGTTTAGGCGGTCAAACCATCGCTTTTTTTTTGATTTTCCGGGCTGTGCCGGCAAACCATGAATGATCCGCTGACAAGCAACCTGATGATTCGCGTTGAAAATCTGACCAAGATTTTCGGCACGGTGGCTGCCGTGCAGGACATTTCCTTTGAAATCAAGCGGGGCGAAATCGTGGCGTTTCTAGGGCCAAACGGGGCCGGCAAGACGACGACCATCAAGATGCTCACCACTTTGTTGAAACCCACCAGCGGCAAAATCGCCGTGGATGGGCTGGACCCGGCCAGCCAGCCCAATGAAGTCCGCAAACGCTTCGGCATCGTGTTTCAGGACCCCAGTTTGGACGACGAGTTGACCGCGCAAGAGAACATGGATATGCATGGCGCCCTGTTCAACGTTCCCCGGCAGATTCGCGCCGGGCGCGTGGAAAAGCTGCTCCGACTTTTTGAGCTATGGGAGCGGCGGCGGGAGCCGGTGAAACGCTTTTCCGGCGGCATGCGCCGGCGGCTGGAAATCGCCCGCAGCCTGCTGCACACGCCTCCGATACTGTTTCTGGATGAACCCACGCTGGGATTGGATCCGCAAACGCGCAATCAGCTTTGGCTGCAAGTCAAGAGGCTCAACGAAGAGGAGCATGTCACCATTTTCCTCACCACGCATTACATGGAAGAGGCCGAGCGGGTGGCGCATCGGGTCGTCATCATTGATGGCGGCCGCATCATCGCGCAAGGAACGCCGCAGGAACTCAAAGAGCAGACCGGTTCAGAAACCCTGGAGCAGGCTTTTCTCGCGTTGACCGGTTCCACCATTCGCGAGGAAGAGGCCAGTTCCGCGGACCGTCTGCGCCGGATGGCCCGAGTCTGGAGGCGGTAACCCTTCTGTTATGAATGTCATCTACATCCTCTGGCTCCGGCAATTGAAACGATATATGCGCTCCCGGGCGCGGTTGGTGGCTTCGCTGGCCCAGCCGCTGCTCTACCTGTTGGCGATGGGCTACGGCCTCGGCCCGATCTTCCAACGGGCGGGGATGGGCAGCTACCGGGATTTCATCACACCCGGTTTGATCGCGATGACGCTCCTGTTCACCTCCGTGTTTTCGGGCATCGAACTGATCATGGACCGGCAATTCGGTTTCCTGAAGGAAACCCTGGTCGCGCCGGTGCCGCGGCTTTGGATCATCCTGGGCCGGATTTTGGGCGGCGCAACCATTGCCTTTTTCCAGGGATTGATTTTCCTTGGTGTTTGCCTGATGGCGGGATTTCGCTGGCACAACCTCGGCGCTCTTCCATTGGCCTTCCTTTTTATGGCCTTGATTGGGATCGTGTTCAGCGCGCTGGGTTCCGCCATTGGGTCGGCCTTGAGCGATGCCCAGGGGTTTCAATTCGTCATCGGGTTCCTCATCATGCCGCTCTTCTTTCTTTCGGGCGCGATGTTTCCGCTCGACAACCTGCCCGCGGCCCTGGCTTTCCTCACCCGGATGGATCCGCTCTCCTATGGCGTGGACGGCTTGCGCCATTGCCTCAACGGCGCGGTTCACTTTGGACTGGCCACGGACTTGATCGTGCTGTTCGCCGTCGCGGCGCTGCTGCTGGCCTTGAGCAGCTATTTGTTCTCCAGGATCGAGGTGTGACTGGAGTGGAAAGGCTCCTGGCGAGTCGCGACCGGGCGCGGCTCTTTCTTGGCCAGGGGCGCCGCCTTAAATTAGTCCTGATTATCATCAAATAGTTTGAGCTAATACCTAATGGCCGCCATTGACTTTGCTTCAGCGCCCCATTAGATTCGCCGCATTGTCGGGCGTGTTCGCGCCGGACACGCATGATAAATTTATTGCGCAGTTTGTTCTGTTCCTCGCTCGGAAAGAAGTATGTCATGGCGGTCACCGGCGCCGTGATGTTTCTTTTTGTCATCGGGCATCTCCTCGGCAATTTGCAAGTCTTCCTGGGTCCCGAACAGATCAATGCCTACGGCCATTTCCTCCAAACCAACCTGGAGATTATCTGGCCGGCCCGCCTGGTCCTCCTGGCCTGCGTCGCGCTCCATGTTTGGTCCGCCAGCAAACTGACGCAGGAAAACCTGGCCGCCCGTCCGGTGGACTACGCGGCATGGGAGCCGACCGCGGCCAGTTACGCCTCGCGCACGATGGTGTGGAGCGGCGTGATTGTGGGCGTGTTTGTCATTTATCACTTGCTGCACTACACCGTGATGGTGCAGGCGGCCGGGTTGGGCCTGACGGGCCGGGATTTCGCCGGCTTGCGCGATGCCGAGGGGCGGCACGATATTTACAAAATGATGATCCTGGGGTTCAGCCAGCCGGCGGTGTCGCTTTTTTACATGGTGGGCGTCGGCCTGCTTTGCCTGCACCTGAGCCACGGCGCGAGCGCGATGTGGCAATCCCTGGGCTGGAAGAAGAACTCCTACGCCCCGTTCCTGGACGGATTGGCGCGTTGGGGATCGCTGGCGATCTTCCTCGGTTATGTTTCCATTCCGCTGGCCGTGTGGTTGAAAGTGATTCCGTAAAAATGCCGCCCATGAAACTTGATGCCAAAATCCCCCCCGGGCCGCTCGCCCAAAAATGGGACCAGCACAGGTTCGCCCTCAAACTCATCAGCCCGGCCAACAAGCGCAAGCACAACGTGCTGGTGGTGGGAACCGGATTGTCGGGGGCGGCCGCCGCGGCGACCCTGGCCGAGCTGGGCTACAATGTGGAGGCGTTTTGTTACCAGGACAGCCCGCGCCGCGCCCACTCCATCGCCGCGCAAGGGGGCATCAACGCGGCCAAGAATTATCAAAATGACGGCGACAGCGTGTCCCGGCTTTTTTACGACACGATCAAGGGCGGCGATTTTCGCGCGCGCGAGGCCAACGTCTATCGGCTGGCCGAGGTCAGCGCCAATATAATTGACCAATGCGTGGCGCAAGGCGTGCCGTTTGCCCGCGAATACGGGGGGGTGCTGGCCAACCGGTCCTTCGGCGGGGCGCAGGTGTCGCGGACGTTTTATGCGCGCGGCCAAACCGGGCAGCAGCTTTTGTTGGGGGCCTACCAGGCGATGTGCCGGCAGATCAGCGCCGGGAAGATCAAAATGTTTCCGCGGACCGAAATGCTGGACTTGGTGACCGTCAACGGCCATGCCAAGGGGATCATTGTGCGCGATATGGTCAGCGGGGCGATTTCCGCGCACGCGGGGGACGCGGTGGTGCTGGCCACCGGCGGCTATGCCAACGTCTTTTATCTTTCCACCAACGCCTGGGGCTGCAATGTCACCGCGGCTTGGCGCGCTTACAAGAAGGGCGCGGCCTTTGCCAATCCCTGTTACACCCAGATTCACCCCACCTGCATCCCGGTCACCGGCGATCATCAATGCAAGCTGACCCTCATGTCCGAGTCCTTGCGCAACGACGGCCGCGTCTGGGCGCCCCGGAAGAAAGGCGACACGCGCGCGCCGGGCGACATTCCGGACAGCGAGCGCGATTACTATTTGGAGCGCAAATATCCCAGCTTCGGCAACCTGGCCCCGCGCGACATCTCCTCGCGCGCG
>Ga0182027_10002845_pt1 | contig 27791 bp, 24 predicted proteins | sample 712E1DmetaG_FD_121300 | JGI IMG/M metagenome (GOLD analysis project Ga0182027, IMG submission 121300) | Permafrost microbial communities from Stordalen Mire, Sweden - 712E1D metaG (Illumina Assembly) | ecosystem: Environmental > Terrestrial > Soil > Wetlands > Permafrost | place: Sweden...
CGAGCACTTCGGCATCTTTGTACAGGTATATTCCAATGGTCTGAGGCACAGTCATCCTTTCTTATAGTTCCAATAATTGTAACTTGCTACTGGAAGTGACACCACTTCGCGTCCCCTAAAAGTAAAAACGGGTACCTTATGCCAAAGCGATGAGCAGATACAATTAATGTATATGGGTTATTGATTTAAATAATTATAACGATCGCTGCGAATTTTCGCGGCGATCGTTATTTGTGGTGCACCCATCGCCATCGATCTGTATTACCAGTTCTGGCGTGTGGCAGGCGAATGGCTGATTATATTGCGGCCGTTATCCTCCACCGGCTCGAACGCGGATTGGATCGCGACCCGCCCCGGCCCGGTGACCTTCAACCACAGATATCGCTGTGTGAACGACATCCAAAGATTCCAGTTGCTGTTCGGATGTTCAAAATGCAACTGCATGGAAACGGAGGGGTCCTTGAATATCAGGGCGGTGGGTTTAATCAGGATGGTTTGTCCCGCCGCCAGTTTGCGCACAAACACATTGCCGGAGGCATGGAGCAGTAGCAATCCCGGCATATTGGAGGTCGAGAAGCGATCAAGAAATACACCCATGGGATAGTGCGTTTCGGTCTCATCGCCATTTTTGGTGGTAAACCAGATGTTCGTATTCGTCCAGCCATAAGCAACCTGGTTCGTGGCCGCCAGCATGAAATGCTCGCGCACATCCACAGCCTGGCCCGGCTGCAGCGGCAAGGCCAGCAATTCGCCGGGCAGGTCGCGCGAGAAGGCGATATGCCCCGGACCCTTGGCCTGCATCATAAATATGGGCATGCCGGCAAAGGCGCGCTTCCAGGCATTCTTCATGGACATCATCGAAAAGACGACCGAGTTTTCCTTCCATAAAAGAACGTGATGGGCAAAGTAAACGCCGTCGTCCGCGGAAAGGTTGAAATCGGCGACCGGGACGTAAAGGCCTTCGATCTGGCAGGACGATTTGCCGATCTGGAGCTTGGCCATATCCTTGCGGCCGGGAAGCTCGACCCAGCCGGTGGGCGTGACGATCTCTTTAACGTTGACAGTCGCACCGCAAGCCGGGCAGCTGAGCGAGGTGCCGTCCGTAACGGTGCCGCACCAGTTGCAGGTGTAACTCCGTGCAGCGGCGGGAGCAGAAGGGTTTGCACTCATATCCGCCTCTTATTCCGTGGTGTGATGGACGTACATGGATTGAATGCCGACGCGGCCCGGCCCGACCATCTGCGCCAGACTCATGGCCGTTCCGCCAAACAGGCCGGTGGTCAGCTGCTGCATCTGGACATTCATCTGGACGGAAGAGTCCTTATACAAAAATGCGCCGGGCTCAACCAGGATCGATTCGGAGGGCTTCAACGTCCGTTCAAAGACGTTGCCGTAGCCATGCAGAAGCAACAAACCGGATTGCTGGGTGGTGACGAAGCGGTCCATATACATGCCCTGCCCGCCAAAGAGAATGTTGCGCAGGCCTTTGATGCGCTCGAAGGAATAGGTGATGTTGGAGGAGGCCAATAAAAAGGCGTGTTCGCGCACGTCCAATTCCATGCCGGGATGAAGAGGAAGCACAACCAACTCGCCGGTGGCGTCGCGCGAGAAGGCGACCCGTCCGGGCCCCTGCGCCACGCTGATAATGAAGGGCATGCCGGCCAGGACGCGTTTCATGCCACCCGGCAATTGCAGGACCGACATGGGGACCGCGGGGTCCTTCCACAGCATCACGTGATGCTCGAAATAAATACCGTCGCCCTGCGCCAGGTTGATCTCTGCGACAGGCACGATCTCGCCTTCGACCTGACAGGTGCTGTTGAAAAAATGGAACTCGGTCATGTCCTTCAGGCGCGGAGCTTCGCGCCACCCCGATTCGCTGACCACATCCGCAAGGTTTAGCGGCGCGCCGCAGAATTGACATGACAGGGCGGTCTTGAGATTCATACCCTGACACCAATTGCATTTCAGGCGCTCGACCGCATCCGTACCATTTTGCGCTGGTTGAACCATGATTCGCCTCCTTCGGCAAAAAGAATAAAATGGGATTTATTATCTTATTTCCTGTGATTAAAACATACACAGGGCCGACATTGAATAGTCCATTGGTGGGAAGGCTATTGCCTCTGGATAAGCGGGAATTTTTTATCAAATATAAGCTGATGTTCCAGACTATTTCTTAATAAAAAGCAGCTATACCAAATAATCATGGCTGGGAGGCCGGGCCAGGAGTCGGATGGATGGGGAGGATCAACGGCTGCAAGGGCTGCTGCGAAAAGTCAAAATCATTGAGAAGGTTACCGAGCTGAGCAGCGTTCTCGCGCACATCCGGACGAGGATCGGGGCGACCATCAGTGGCCGGGTCGATGCGCTGTCCACCCAGATATAGATCTTCAATGAGCTTGACGTAGGCATCGTGGCTGAGGACTTGATGGTCAATGTAACCCGGTTTTGAGTACGGGCTGATCACGATGCCGGGAACACGAAGACCATAACCGTTCTGGTCCACCGTAGGAGGAACGACATGGTCGTAGAAACCACCCCAATCATCCCACGAGAGGAAGATGGCTGTGCTGGGCCAATCGGGACCCTGCTCCACGACATTGATCAGGCTCGCTGTCCAGGCCTGACCATCGCTCAAGCGAGCCGGCGGATGTTCGCTATTACCACCGCTGGGAGTGATCCAGCTGACGGCAGGCAATGAACCGCCCTTTGCGTCCTTGTAGAAATCGGTCACATCGGTGATATTGCCAAGCTGACCATCCTGCTTGACGGTATCAAAAAAGGGCAGGGGATTCCAAATACCAGGAGTTTTGGCATTCTGGTGGACAGGAGGACAATCGGCCGCATCGTTGGCACAATCCGGTTGCGTACCTGTTTGGACATAGTATTTCCAACTCACTTGATTCTTGAAGAGCAGATAGGTAAGGTCGGTCCAGGCATAGTCGGGATTTGTACGAGTCGGGTTTACTCCGAAGTCAGGCGGCGGACTTGGGTTATTCAGCTGGTTGATACAGCTCATTGGGTCGCCGGCCTTGCTGCACTTGGCGGACCATTCCGAGACCATGAAGAGATGCTGGGGCAGACTCCAGGAAGCATTCGGTTCAAATAATTGATCCTGAAGGACAAAGTATTTTGCGAGGGCCCAGTAATTCGGGATCTCGCGTGCGTCGTGGTAGCCCATGACGCTCATCCCTCCGCCGCAGATGGGGGAGTTTGTTACCGCGCAGCCGAGCTTGCCGGACTCGGCCTGGGCGATGAAGCCATCCATCTTGCCGCCATCGATATCCGCCGCGGCAGCCGGGGCGCCATGCGGCCCGCCTTGATCAATATCTGCAGTGTCGTGGAAAGGATAGACGCAGTTCCCGGTGTGCGGATCATTAACGCAGACGGTGAACTTTCCGTTCTGGAAGGGAAGGCCACCGGCTCCCGGATATGTGCCGAAGTAGGAATCGAAGGAACGGTTCTCCTGCATGATGATGACGATATGTTTGATATTCTGACGCGCGGCGGCGAGGGCAGCGGAGTCGCTTGAATTGGACGCGGCAGTTGCAGCACCGGGAGGATTGTTCGGTTGTGAAGATTGTAGAGTGTTTGTGATGGGAGCTGTCAGCGAACAAGCCTCCAGCAGGATCAAGACCATGGCGAACTTTAAAACAATACTTTTTTTAATCATTTGAACACCTCTTTGTCATACAGGCAATCATGTTAATACAGTCCGATGATTAGAATATTAAAGAGGTGTAATCCCAATGTAAAATGCTCTGAGCTGACTTTTTACAACCCATGACCCTAGATCAGGCAATCAGGCAATGGGATGCATGGGTGCGAGATAGGAAATCAGAGGGACAAAGAGACCCGCGGGAATATCTTAAGTGCATCTTTATGTTACAAGCTTCTTGGCAGCCGCCGTCTTGACGTGCTCTGCTACCACTGTGATGCCAATGCCACCCCGGATATTAAACGAGCCGGTCACTTTAATATAGTGGGGATTAAGGGCTTTGGTCAAATCATCCAGAATCAGATTTACGAGATGCTCGTGGAAAACCCCCTGCTCACGATACGACCATAGATACAATTTGAACGATTTCGACTCAACCACTTTCTTGTCCGGCACATAATCGACGCGGATCGAGGCAAAATCGGGCTGGCCGGTGGCCGGGCAGAGACAAGTGAACTCACTGGTCTCGAGGGTTACTTTGTAATAGCGGCCGGGGTTGTGATTAGGAAAGGCCTCCAGCTTCCTGCCCGGCTGCGCCTTATTGCCGAGCAATGTAAGACCTTTTAATTCAGATGCGGTTGTCATAAATACTCCTTGTATGATCGAGCGGGTAATGCAGTTGGATCGCAAGCAAAATTGTACCAAGCATACCCGCGGTAGCTCTCATGGAAACCATACCGTATTAAATCTTAGGGGATCAGCAGGTTAAGGCGATCGATGTTTCCTTTTAAATAAATGAAGTTACAGGTATGCATGAAATGCGCATGGTATGTCCAATAAAAAAGGACGGATACACAAAATATATTATGTTTTATTCATAAAAATTACTTTCGTCTCAACTTCCGTATGACATGAGCCACTATAACAATCAACGAATGATTGTTATTATTTTCACAATAATATACGCATATCTATATATAAGTTTGTAAGGGTGAAGATATGAACAAAACGCTGGAAGCCGAAGTAAACCAATTACATGCCGAGATCTGTGGGGGACTTGCCGACCCGAACCGTATCATGATCCTTTATACGCTCTCCCAAAGCCCACACAACGTGACCGAGTTATCCAACGAACTGGAAATGTCCCAACCGATGGTCTCGCGCCACCTGAAAGTCCTGCGCGAGCGCGGCATGGTCACGAGTCAACGGAACGGGACAGTGGTTGTTTACAGCCTTGGTGATAAACGCCTGGTACAGGCGTTGGACCTGCTGCGCGCCGCCATGCGAGACATGATGACAAAGCGCGCCGAACTTATCGAAGCAATCGCTTAACGCGCGAAGGCGCGACATATCCTAAGGAGGCAGAAATGATCGAGAAAAAGAACAAACTCACGATGGTCGTCCTGAGCGGCGATATGGACAAGGTAATGGCAGCTTACATCATGGCCAACGGCGCAGCCGCCTCGGGAATGGAAGTGGTCATGTTCTTCACATTCTGGGGCATCAAGGCGATCCAGAAAGGCAACCTGACGGGCAAGAGCATCTTCGGGAAAATGCTGGGCGCGATGAACCGCGGCGGCGTGGACGCGATCGGGCCTTCGCGATTGAACATGGGCGGCATGGGGCGCTGGATGTTCAAGCTCATGATGAAGAAGCATGGCGTCACCCCGCTCAACGAACTGCGCGATGCTGCGATCTCGCTGGGTGTCAAGCTGCTCCCGCGCCAGATGAGCATGGACGTGATGGAGATCAGCTGTGACGATCTCATCCCCGAAGCCCTCGAACCGGTGGGTGTTGCAACGATGCTGGAGCACGCCAACGAGTCAAGCATTCAATATTTCATATAGCCCCGCTCTCCTTAAAAGAGGCGGAACATCAAGGAGCAAAAATGGCTGATAGCCCCAAACTCTCTTTAGACTTGAAAGGTCTGTTGTGCCCGATGCCGGTCGTCAAGATCGCACAGGCCATGAAGCAGGTGCAGATCGGCGAACTGGTCGAAGCGGTGGCCACCGACGCCGGTGTGATGGCCGACATGCCCGCCTGGGCGCGCACGAGCGGCAACGAACTGGTTGAATTAGAGAAGCGCGAAAAAGATTTCCGCTTCGTCGTCAAACGCCTAAAGTAGAAGCGCCATGCCCGTCGTCGCAACGATGACGGGCATAAAAAATCCATTGAATATATGAGTATCCATATATGAATATCCTCATGTTCTCACAACTTCTCGCCCTTGTCGGATTTTTGTGCGGCGTCTACGGAATTTACCGCCGGTATGCCGAGACCAAACGGCGGGCCCTGCCGGCGGACAGATCTCCGCTCAAGGGGAATCCGCAGCACGGCATCACTTATGCATTCACACTGGGTATGATGCCCTGGGCCAAAGAGTCGACCCGCATCCACATGATCGCCTACCTGCGTGGGATCGGCTTCCATGTCGGAATTTTTACAGCGATCGGAGTGCTCATCAGCCCGTTCTGGGGTCCACGACCCGAAGCCCTGACCCTGTTGTTGACGATCGTGCTCGGGATTGGATCACTGATGGGGGCGGCAGGCGGAGTCATGCGGCTGGCCGAACGGAACCTGCGCGGACTGTCCCATCCCGACGACCATTTTGCAGTGTGGCTGGTAACGGTCTGGATGGCGGTCGCTGCGCTAGCCGTCTGGAATGATGCATTCCTGGTCGCGTTCTATCTTCTATCCGCGATCACCATGGCGTACATCCCGCTTGGAAAGATACGCCATTGCCTTTATTTCTTTTTCTCGCGCATGTTTTTTGGAAAGTTCTTCGGGCGACGCGCGGTATTTCCACATCCTGAAGCAGCGAAATGAGAGCGCCATGACTGAAACCATCGAACTCGCCCTGAAGACCCTCGAAGCGCAACTCAACCAACCGCTCGAAACAGCGATGGAAGCCTGTGCGCGCTGCGGCCTATGCGCCGAGGCCTGTCATTACTATCGCGCCGAGCCCAAGCTCGAGCATATCCCCGCCCAGCGCGCCGAGCAATTGCGAAGCGTCTATCGTTATGAGCATGATTTCCTGAGCCGCGTCTTCCCAGCCTGGACCGGCGCCAGGAAGCTGGATGAGATCACGCTCGCGAACCTCACCGAAATAGCGTTCAGCCAATGCACGCTGTGCAGACGCTGCACGGTGAATTGTCCGCTGGGAGTGGACACTCCGTTGATGATGCGGGCGATCCGGGCGATGGCGACGGCGGCAGGAACTGCACCGGAGATCCTGGTTATGCTGGCGGATGCCGCGATCGAAAAAGGCAGGGACCCATCGTTCTATAAAGACATGTTCCTTGAGCAGATCAAGGAAATGGAAGAGCAGTTGCGAGAGATCACGGGCGATAAAAACGCAAGCATACCGGTCGAGAAGCAGGGTGCGAAAATTTTATATGTGCCGCTGGCCGGGGCACACACGATATTGCCACCGGCAATTGTATTCAACGAGGCAAAGGAGGATTGGACCCTCTCGATCTTCGAAGCCGCGAATTATGGCGTGTTCTTGGCGGACATGGGCCGTGCAAAAGCCGTGGCGAAAAGAATTGTGGACGAAGCCAACCGGTTAGGTGTAAAGGAAATCGTCATCGCCGAATGCGGCCACGCGTATGCATCGTACCGCTGGGATGTGCCCAATTGGTTCGGGGATCAATTCAATTTCAAAGTTCATTCACTGATCGAAGTACTGGCCGAGTACATCCGGGACGGCAGGATCAAGGTCGATCCGACCGCCATTCCCGAAGGCGTGACCTATCACGACTCGTGCAACCTGGCCCGCAACGGCGGGCTCATCGAAGAGCCGCGTTACGTGCTGGGCAAGATCACGACCGATTTCCGTGAAATGACCCCCAACAAAGCCGAAGCGATCTGCTGTGGCGGAGGCGGAGGGCTGGTGGCTCTGGCCGAATACACCGAACGACGCCTGGCGGCGGGCAAGCCCAAGGCGGACCAGATCAAGAAGACGGGGGCGCGTGTGGTGGTGGCGGCCTGCGAGAATTGTCGACTGCAGATCGGCGACTTAAATGAACACTATCACCTGAATGTGAGAATCACGGCCCTGACCGACCTGGTCGTGCGAGCCATGCGATTGGCCAAGCCATTACCGGGAACCGAAGCGGACCATTTATTCGAGGGCGAAGAGGTAAGCGTACCCAGGGAATAAAACTGTGTCTTTAGATTTAATCATGCACATATTTTGAATACCTGCAAGCCCTCACCCCCGACCCACCCTACGCTGCGCTCCGGGATGCTGCGCGATCTCCCAAGGGAGAGGGGAGAAAACCGGAAAAACAGGAAGGGCAAGGCGAATTCGCCTTGCCCTTCCTGTTTTTCCGGAGAATTATATGATAAGGGATGAGTCAAGTTTGCCATGTTAATTGTCTTTGATCGGTTTGCCTGGAAAGAAGGGATATTGAGCCGGTAATTGAGTGACGCAGGGTTTGAAAAACACACCGGACTCCTGATCGCCCTGTCAAATAAACCTTAAAATTTTTAATATTATATTCATTCCCTTCTCGTGATGCGCTCATCTCTGAATTGTAAGATGTACTTTCGAGCGCCACCGATAAAAAAGCCATCGAAGATAGGGATTGAAGATGCGAAACCTTCTTTTAGCCGTATTGATGTTAATGCTCATAGCCTGTAACCTGACCAATGCCGGTGTCAGGTCCCAGGCGACTTCCGCCACGTCCCTCAAGACAACGCGCGGGGTCTTTATCGTCACCGCACACAACGTCGCGATTCAACCTGGCACCTATACCCATCCCGCGGTGGACGGGATCATGATCCGCACCTTCTGGAGCAACGTCGAGCCGGCGCCAGACCAATATGACTGGAGATTTATCGACAGCCAGATTCAAAACGCATCGTCGAGCGGCAAGAATGTGATCCTGCTCGTCCTGCCGGGCGCGTTTACGCCTACATGGGCGCTGCAAGGTGTGCAATCGGCTCAATTCGTCGAGGACTATGGTTTTGTGCAGGGCACGACCGTTACGCTACCCATGCCCTGGGATAAGACCTACCTCAACCGCTGGTTCGCGTTCGTGCAGGTACTTGGTCAACGCTATGATTCCAACCCCGCGGTAGTAAATGTCCCGGCGGCCGGGCCCACTTCCATCAGCGAAGAGATGAGTCTGCCCAACGATACGGCCGCGGTAACGAAATGGAAACAACTCGGATATACCCAGCAAAAGTATGAAGACGCATGGCAACAGACGATGGCAGCCTACGTGCAGGCTTTTCCGACGACGCAGATCTCACTGACCTTCTATCCCGGCCTGCCGATTCCGGACAAATCAGCCGAGACCGCGACGCGAGTCGACGTTGCAAATTTCGCATTTACCAATTATGGCCAGCATGTAGCGTTCCAGGAGAATGGGTTGAGCGCGCGCAAAGCGGCCCCATCGCTCGGCTACGACCTGGTGCAGCAGTATTCCACCAAGACCACCACCGGCTTCGAGATGGGCACCTCGGCAACGGAGAAACCGGATCAGATGGGTGGAACCACTGCGACGGCCGCGCTCCAGGCTTCGGTGGAGCTTGGTTTGAAGGCGGGCATCAGATTCCTGGTGATCTATGAAAAGGATGAACTCAACCCGACCCTGCAGCCCATCCTGGCTCAAGCACATACTGCCCTTGCGCCGTGAAACTGTGATTCGGGAGAATTGGACTTTTACGCATTTTGCCTGAAGCACACGACCCATATAAAAAGCGATTTTTTGATTGATTATCTAAGATAAGGGAGAAGTGAAAATGCATAAACTTTTTATTGCCGTTTTGATGGTACTGCTCATTGCCTGTAACCTGACAAGTGCCGGGGTGCAGCCGCAGAAAACAACTGCGAGTGCGGCCCAATCTGGCGGTTCGAGCTCCACGTCGACGGGCGCTAACACGCAGTCGATCCGATATGTCATGGGATCGACTCAAAAGATCTGCCAGCTGGTGGGTGAGACCGACAAGGAGTTCAACAAGCCCACGTTCAATCAAACGGAGTCGCGCTTCGGGCTGGCCGGCAACGACCTCGGCTACTCGTTCGAACATAATGGAAAACTGTTTTTCCTGTTTGGCGATTCGATGCCGACCGCCACATTCAATGGAAAGCCCAACCTAGGGAAAGATCCGCCGCGGACCCCGGATGATAACGATGCCATCGCTTTCACCACCGATACAAGCATCGATCCATGCCTGAAGCTCAATTTCATCACAGACTCGATCGGTGCATATAAGAATCCGGTCGTGCTGAATGCCCAGGGACAACCCGCCATTACGCTGCGAGCCTTCGAGGTTCCGATCGCCGGAATCAGCGATGGCGGCAAGATGTACGTGATCTTCTCAACGGATCACCTGGCCACGCCGTCGAGTTTTTCCACACGCACGGTTGTAGCTGAATCGGATGACGACGCCAATACTTTCCACTATCTCTACGATTTTTCAAAGGGACCGGATGCCAAGTTCATCAACGTTGCGATCGCACCCGGGAATGACGGGTACTTATATTTCTGGGGAACACAGGGCGGCACGCTTTATCGTAAAAGCCCGCCGTTCCTGGCCCGTAAACCGGTGGGCAGCATGAACAACCTGAACGGCATCGAGTATCTGCAAGCGGTCAAGCCCGACGGCACGCCAGTTTTCATGTCCGGTGAAAGCGATGCGACGCCCCTTTTCCATGATATGACACCGGACGCCACAGGCAAGCAGCAGACAGCCGATTGCATGGGCGAATTGGGCGTGAATTGGAATCCTTTCATCAAGCGCTGGATCATGCTTTACAACTGCCTCGATAATACACCGGCCAACCCGCGCGGGGTCTACATGCGGGTTGCGGAACAACCATGGGGGCCATGGAGCGCGGCGCAAACGATATTCAACCCCGTCACCGATGGAGGAAATTGCCACTTCATGCACCGCGCCGTCAATGCCCAGAATCCCACTGCCTGTGACAACCTGAGCGACACCGGCAGGCTGGATGTGTCCGGCGGAGAGTACGCGCCATACTTCATCTCTCGCTTCACAACCGGCGATGCCGCAAATTCGACATCGACCTTTTACTACACCCTTTCGACCTGGAACCCTTACACGGAAGTCATCATGAAGACCACGATCCAGGAACAAACGAAATGATCTATTTTTCCTAACAGTTTATCTAAAACCTTTGTAGAACCGTACCTTTTGTTCGAATTTTTTTACCGAGGAAAAACGAAAAAACTTTTATCGTTGATCCTGTTATTCACACTTACGGCCTGCACGCTGGGGGAGAGGCGACCCAAGCAAACCGGATCCGCATCCGGCGATGTACTAACCGCGGCACCAAGCGCTGCAGTAAACGTGCCGGTATCCACGCCGACGAATGCAGCCACCACGACAGGAGGCGGGACGCGTAAGAATAAATCATCCGCGACGAATGTACCAGTCCAGAGCACATCGGCTGCACGGAGGCCGGTGGGCATTTACCCGTTGGGCCAAAGCAACAGCCTGCGGGCGCAGTACCTCGAGGTCTTTGCATTGAATGTGAACGCCTTCCCGAATGTGATACAGCAGGCGCACAATGAGCTCTTCGTCCAACCATAATTTCCAGAACCAATGCCTAAGGTGATATGATAATAATGTTCCGGTCGATCATCGGCTGTGCGACACTTATAAGCGGAGTAAGGCAATATGCGAAGGTTATTCCTATTAGGTTCGATGTTCATCGTCTGCGCCTGCGGGTTGATGGGAAAACTTATCCCGAGCGAGGTCAGCCCAACACAAGCGGGCCAGCCCATCCTTCCAACAACAGCTGCAGCCACCTCCAACCCGGACGCCATACCGCCGTCGTTCTTCGCGATGACGACGGTCGACGGGGCCGATTATCCCAAGCTACAATTCGGGACGATGGCGCATCCGGAAATCGGCGCATGGGCCTGGATCGAGAAGACCAAGGGCACTTATGACTTCAGTCTCTTCGACCGCTATGTGAGCGAGGCGGCGGCGCATGGGCTAGTCGACGGGACGAACACCGTGAGCCTGGCGATCACGCTCGGTTTTACGCCGTCATGGGCAGCGGCCGACCCCAAGTCGTGCGCGATGCATCGCGGCACGATGTATTGTACTTCCGGCCCGGCGGACATTCAGGACTGGAGCAATTTCGTGACCGCCGTGTTGAAGCATTATAACGGCGTCAGCATGCCGCACGTCCGCGATTACGAGATGTGGAACGAAATGAACGTCAAACTGTTCTGGACGGGAACACAGGCCGACATGCTGAGCCTGGCGAAAGCGGCTTACCCGATCGTCCACAGCGACCCGCATTCGATCCTGTTGACGCCCTCGGTGGTAGGCCCAGCCTGTGCTACCGCGATGACGAGTTACCTCGAGGCGGGAGGCGCGAAGTACGCGGACGGCGGCGCGTTCCATGGCTATATCATAGAGCAGAATTCGAAGCAATACCCGATGCCGGATGAGGCGACCCCCGGCTGCAAAGGGTCCATCGGCTGCTCTGGGCCACTTGTCACCAAGGTGAACACGATGCGTCAGGTATTCGACCAGCACGGACTGGCAGGGAAGCCGATGTTCGATACAGAAGGGAGCTGGGGCAGCGGCACCGTGACGGATCCCGATACGCAGACGGCCTGGCTGGCACGCTGGTACCTACTGCAGGCGGGATTGCATTCGTCCGATAATCTCCAATCCGCGGCGTGGTTCACCTGGGGCGACCCATCGACTTTTCACTGGGGAACGATCGAGACGGACAGCGAGGCGCCGACACAGGCGGGCATCGCTTACAACCAGGTCTACAACTGGTTGGTGGGCGCAACGATGAGCAAGCCGTGCTCATCGACGTCCGATGGAACCTGGACGTGCGCGCTCACGCGGCAGGGAGGTTATAACGCGGTAGCGATCTGGAACAACCAGGATTCGAAAAACTATACAAGCGCCACGAGCTATGCGGATTATCGCGATCTGGCGGGGAACACGGTCAAACTCACGAAAGGTGCGGCAATCCCCATCGGCGCGAAGCCCATCCTGCTCGAGACGAAAGCGGCGCCGTAGAGGGGTGATCCTGCCCCCTCCGGCTTCGCCTGCTTCGCGATCCCCCAAATCCGACAAGAAAAAGATAAAAAATGTTTTGAACGTCGGATTTGGTGAGGACCAGGGCAAAGCGCGACCGTCTGGTGGTGACACCAGAAGTGAGGCAGCTTCGAATCCAAAAAGAAGAGGGGCCGGGATGAGTTATATTCCAAGTCCTTTACGAAACGGTGTAGATAAGTACTCCTGACTTAGAGTCTAAATTTGCGATACCATTGGAAAATGTCACGCTTTGAAATCATTGCTTTTGATGCCGACGATACGCTCTGGCACACCGAGCGTCTTTACGTAGACGCCCAAGCCAGGTTCAAGGAACTCCTGGCACACTACCACAGCGCGGAGTGGATCCAGGAGCGGCTCGACGAGGCCGAGAAGCGCAACCTGCCGCACTTCGGGTACGGCATTAAGGCGTTTGCGCTCTCCATGATCGAAACGGCGGTGGAGCTAACAGAAGGGCACATTTCCGGTGGCGACGTCCAGACCATCATCAATATGGCCAAGGAGATGCTCACCGCCAGGGTCGAACTGCTCGAACATGCGGCAGAAACGATCACCCGGCTGGCAGACACTCACGCGCTCATGTTGATCACCAAGGGTGATCTACGCGATCAAGAGACAAAGATCACCAACTCCGGGTTGGGTTACCATTTCAGACACGTCGAAATTGTGAGCGACAAGAGCCCTGAGAGCTATGCAGGACTCTTGAAGCGCCATGCGATCTCACCGGAGAGTTTTCTTATGGTGGGCAACTCGTTGCGGTCAGATATCCTGCCGGTGCTGACACTGGGGGCGAGCGCCGTATATATTCCGTATCAGCTCACCTGGACCCACGAAGTCGCGGAACCGCCTCCCGATAAGCAACCGGGCTATTATCAGCTCGAGCATATCGGCATGCTGCCAGGTTTGCTTGAACGTCTTGAGAGAACAAATCCCGGAGGCAGTTCTTAGAACCCTTTGGATGAATGGCCGGATAACACCGGCTTCAGTGGAGATACATATGCGAGCACTCATTTTTGACCTTGATGGGACACTTGTCGATACAGTCTATGCTCATGTTTTCGCGTGGCAGTGCGCGTTTGCGGAAGCCGGCATGGCAATCGATGGTTGGCGTATTCACCGGCGGATAGGGATGAGTGGGGGGTTGTTTACCCGCGCGGCAGGGCGTGAACTTGGTCACGACCTCAATCCGCAGGAAGCGAAAACCCTTCAATCACGTCATGGAGAACTATTTGCCCAACTTCTTCCAAGGCGGCGACCCCTGGCAGGGGCGGTAGAACTCCTGAAGTTCCTTCGTTCCAACAAGATCGTGTATGGTATAGCCACTTCGGGAAGCCGGCCAGAAATCAACGCATCGCTTGACGCCCTGGAAATAGATGACAGGGTGGTAGTGATCGAACGGGGCGATGTGGTGAGGGCCAAACCCGAACCAGATCTTTTTCTCGCCTGCCAAAAGCGTTTAGGGGTTCGAGCCGAAGATTGCTACGTGGTTGGAGATGCAGTATGGGACCTTTTGGCAGCCCGACGGGCGGGGATGTTGAGCATCGGTTTGTTGAGCGGCGGGTATGGTGAAGATGAACTCAGTCAAGCCAGTGCCTTCCGGGTCTACCGTGACCCGCTGGAGTTGTACCATTCATTGGATGAACTTGGGGTATTGCCGTAAGGATCATGATGGCCCGGACCCGCGCGCCGAATCGGCGCGCGGCGATAGCCGTCGGCGCGAAACCCATCCTTCTCGAGAGACCGTTTCGAGCCGGGGTCGGAGCTATGCAGGCCAGAAACCAATAATGAGAAGTACCAGGCCGCCCACAATGAGCAGGACCGGCCAAAACAAACCGACCGCCAAGTTAGACAGGAAGAGCAGCGATAGCAAGGTTAACAGGACCCCCACGGTGAGTGAGGAGATCCCACCCCTTGTCAGGCGTCCATTCTCCTGAAAGATTTCCCAGGCGGCCACATAAGCCCAAAGAGCAGGGATCAGGATAAAAATGGCCCACCAGTTGACCAGAAAACGAATGCCCAAATTTTGAAGCAGGAAGACCACGCCCAGCAAAATCAGGATCGTGCCTCCGATCCATCCGGAATGGCGTCCGGCATGCCTCTGCCTGCGCGCCTCATGACGGGCCAAACGTTCAACGCGCCGCTGCTCACGCCAGTCGGGAACAACGGGGGGAGGTGTGCCCTGATTGGGGGCCGGGTTTTGGTTTTGATCGTTCATAATTCATTCGCTCCTTATGACTTTGATAGCATCCAATGAATCAGGTATCAAGAAAATATACCTCAAAATAGATCGAATTCTCCAGCCGATCGGACGCAAATGCTCGGGATCTTCGACCTCCGGCGTGAAGCCCAACCTAGTCGAGACGGAAGCAGCGAAGTAGAGGATTAATGCCGCCCCCTCCGCCCTTTCCCCTTCGTGGCAGCAAGAAAAACGCTTGGCATCTTCGCGCCAAGAAGTACACTTGGCATCTTCGAGAACTTATCACTTTGGCAGGGCAAACACCCACCTTATTGGAATTTTAGGGAACGGTTTAGGAAAACTTGATTATTCGTGAAATAGCCCTATAATATTCGTTATAGATAAACTGCTCCCGCATATCCAGCATATAACATTGTCATTGAAAAAATAGCTCAAGAACACTGGAAAGACATAGATGCGAATCACATCAAGGCATTATCTACTGACGAAGTTTTGATATCGCCATCAGGGCCAAATAAATTTGATGATTTTGGAAAAAAGCCTTATGGGGACGTTGTTATTTCCTTATGGACGCACAAAACCCAGAAGTGCTGAAAATAGTTCGCAAAAGCGCCTAACACGGCGTGCAGGCGACTTGGCTGCGCCTCGTGAATTCATGGGCGACTGGCGCAATCCGCCGAGCGCCGCAAACGCAAACCGTCAGCCGCCTGCGTCGAAAAGCCAGTCTCCAATCGATCCAGTTGCATGCATCTGTGAGGAAATTATGAGAACATATTATTTCGGCAGCATTGCCATTTTTTGTATTGTGTTAAGCGGTTGTTCTCCAATAGCAACCTCTTCGCCATCTTTGACACCAGTTTTAGCGACTGCGGCCCCTACGACCAAGCCACCCCTGGCAACTACGACTCCTACAGTTGCCCCAACTTTGCCAATCGTGACTCCTACCAGCGCCTGGGGATTGGTGGATCCCCATGATCCTGATACTTTGGAGTTGATTCTTTCCGGCAAGGATGGTTATCAACTCAACCCCAATTGGCAGCCTGTCAGTATTGAATATATTTACCAATGGTGGGGCCTGGGCGACCCGGTCTTTGACGATCAACAATTGGATTACCAGGGCGGCAAATATATAAAAGATAAGCTTGAAGTACCTGCAGAAAAGGTAAAAAGCTTGCTCAGCGCCATCGCTCATTTGCATCCGACCCAGTTTCTGCTGGCGAGCAATGACCATACCGACGATTACCCCTCCTGGACGGTCGAGTTGACAGACCAGGCTGGCAATCGGGTATTGCTCTCTTCATCAAGTACTGGAAACCCCGGTGAGGCACCCTGGAATGTTCTTTACAACGGGCGGATTTATGCCCAGTATGATGGCTCGCTTGGGGATCCCATAATGGCCCTTTTTCCGGGACCTGCCGGCCAACCAGCTGCTGCCTTTTACCCCGGCGGAGGCACATCCGACTCGGTGACCTTTGCCACTGGGGGATGGCCGGCACAACTGACGAATGGCTTTGTTGGTCTGTTACCTATCGCGGCTGGATTTACCTATCAGGCCGATATCAAAACCGGAAAGATCCAGGGCTATATCCAGGGACGCAGTTCAATTGGCGGCATGGGTACCATGGTAATCGGCACGATTACCAAAGTTGAAAAGGTCAGCCTGACAACTGCAGATGGTAGTACGCGTTCCTGTGATATTACGCCTGTGTCAAGTAGTGATCCGGCCGGTGCTTCCTGGTCATTTGTATGCACAGTAGATAATGCCGTTGCTGGAACTCATTATCACTATCCGCTTGAAGTGACCTATAGCACCGACGCCAATCAGCAGAGCAGTACGCAAGGTCAATTGGTTGGTATATGGGGAGTTTCTGCGGATGCGATGTACTTACCATTGCCGGAAGAAATACAGACCATCTTCGCGCACAACCATGTTACCCAGGATCTTTTGGCTGACCATATACCGATCCAGGTATCTTATACAGCCCAGGTGGATCCGCAGTTCTCGAAGTTCGGCACCTTTGCTGGAGAAGTCATCCTCCTGGGACAGACGCAGGTTCAAGGTCAGACCCTGCGCTATTCGATCGCCACCCCCTTCGCCATCGAAGGAGGGGCATTAGTGTATTGGAAACTGACCCGTGACGTTATAAACAAAATGTTGGGTGAGATTAGCCAACTCACGTTGACGAAACGGGTCATGGAGACGGCATCAGCGCCACAGCTCAACATGTGGTATGCCGAAAAGGGCATCTTACCCGACTTGCCCACTCTGATCAATGGATCTATTCCGAATTACTCGTTACACGGGACTGCCTGTGGAGACATCCCTGCCTGGTCAGTGCCTTCCGACAAACAGCCGCTCGAGGCATTTGGATTCAACAATGGCTGGGGTTTCTGGATGGTTGATTTTATATTGCTTAATGGTCGCCCGATTGTCAATGATTTGGATTTATCGCCTAACCGGGACGATCGCGGAGGCTTGTTATCTTTGATGGTCCCTCCGCAATTGAATACCGGCGAACACTCTCCTTTCGACCGTATTTGGATGGAGTCCAACACTTACGGGGATAAACCACCCGTATTAACTCTTTGGATTCCTGAAAATGCGGATGCCGCGAGTCGGGCGGCATATGATCATATCGCAGCATCGCTGCCAGTTCCGGTTGATAAAAAGGATGATACCTGGTGGGAAGCTGAGGGGATGACTTTCGTGGTACAGGCTGATGGTGGGCTGAGTCTCATGGCATGTACCGGTCCATGAGCGAGACAGGCCGAGTAACGTCGGAGCTGCTGGGGCGGGCGACGTCTATCACGGTGCCGATCGACGTGGTGCTTCTGTTGCTGGTGGCACGATTCGTGTCAGCCGGGCTGTTCGCCAAGCTCAAGTGGCATGTTGTAGCAGCGGCGTGCGTCGTCTACGCGTTACTGTGGGGTGTCTTCGGTTCGATGCTGTTCTGGGACGCTGTCTACAGCGCGGTGTTTCCTGGTTGGTCGAGGTGGCTGCTTCCTGTTGGATACGGGCTGCTATTCGGGGCGTTGGCTCTCGCTTTCTGGCGTGTGAGCATCCATGCCCCAAGATGGCAAGCAGTTTGGTTCTGCCTGCTTGGGGGGCTAGTATCATTGGTAGGCCACGGGATCGGGATCAGTCGAGGCCTGCTGCGAGTGCCGCTGCTTTCTGAGGCGAGTGTCACGGCGGTTCTTGTGTTCGGAGTGTTCGAGTTTGTGTTCTACTGGTGTGCGATTATGGGGCTCGCAGTCGCTGCATGGAGCGCTGGCTTGCGGATTCGCCGCTCAAACGACAGTTCTCGTCGCGGGCTTTCCTGATTACGGTTTACGCACCTCAGTCCATGCTCACGCCATGAATCCCGGCCAATCGCGCCCGGTATCTTCGAAAATGATAGAAAATTCAGTGGGGCAGTGGAGGATTGACAATAATATTGTTGGACATAAAAAGATGACCGTCGAGACATTGTCATTATATAGAGCCAATGTTCTAAAATCAAGCAAAGAGGAGACACTGGCGCAGTGGGGTTAGAGACTTTGTGCGTTGAATAGCGTATAAAGTTTTGGGAAGATGAGAACCTACGACTTTGAAATCTTAGGGGATCCCTGGTCGGGGACAGAGCGGATCATCCGATAGAGTTCATCACTTCGTCCATCGAGGAGTTTTCCGTCGACATAATGCTTGTTTTCCATGAAGACAGCCATATAATCGTCGCAAGGCAAGGATAAGGGAACTGAAATGAAACCAGACATTCTGACACTGATCTGCGATCCAATTACGCACGATACACTTGAAATCAAAATTGAGCCTGACGCGTGGGACCGTCAACGAGAAATTCTCATCAATCCAAAAACCGGCCAGCGGTTTCCCATCCGCGATGGCATCCCGATCTTTCTCGAAGGCGAGGTCAGCGGGTCAAACAAAAGATACCAGGGACTATATAATCGCATCGCGCCGTTCTACGATCTTTCGACGTGGATGTACTCGCGCTGGAAAGGAATGAGCGTCAAAGCGCGCCTGCGTGAATATCTCGACGAACTCGAAGTCAGGCCGGGAAGCTCTGTCCTGGAAATTTCGGTGGGCACCGGGCGCAATCTGCAGTTTTTGCCGCGCGAGGCGCAATTCTTTGGACTCGATATCTCATGGGGGATGTTAAAGCAGTGCCAACGGAACACGGCGAAATGGAAACTCGAAACAATGCTGTTCCTGGGCACCGCAGAGCATCTACCTTTTAAAGATAAAGCATTCGACGTCGTGTTTCATTTTGGTGGAATCAACTTTTTCAACGACAAGGCGGAGGCCATTCGCGAGATGGTGCGCGTTGCCAAGCCGGGCACCAAGTTCGTCATCGGTGATGAGAACGAAGCACTGGCACAGAAGTATGAGAACCTTCCCATGACGAGCCAGTTTTATGGCAGCCGCAACGGAGCGATCACTGCACCCGTCAACCTGCTCCCACCTGAAATGCAAGACGTGCAAGTCAAAGACATTGCGGGTGGCGACCTGTATTGCTTATCGTTCAGAAAGCCACGATAACAAGATGGCCGGTGCTGCACCGATTCCTGCCGGGACCTTTACTTCGCCAAATATTGTTTTCGGAATGGAATGCGGCTAACAGTGCTTGCAGCCGATTTGCCGTCCGCTCGGCGAGTCCTGGCCATTCAAAAAAGCTACCGGCTATGGCCGGTAGCTTTTTTGATCCAAGGAAAGTACGAAGGTAATGACTAATGGGCTCCCGCCCATGCCACAGCCTGCACTTCTTCGTCGATGGAGGCGACCATGGCCGAGTCCTTATAACTGGCGTTGGAGGTGGCGAGGTAAATATCATACCCGCCCCCGTCCTTTGGCGAGAAGAAAAGCAGGTTATTCTGTAGATCCCAGATCGGCAGGCGGGCTTTGCCGGTGAAGATCTGGCCCATATCAGTACCCGGAATGGTGACCCAGACGCCGGGCTGGCCATCGTCCATGCTGGTCCAACCCCAGATGGCGCCGTATTCGGCAACGTCGAGACTATCAGAAGGCGCTATTAAAGGAGAGATCTGCTGGTCCATATCGCCGGCGCCATAGCTACCACCGAATGTAGAAAGGCCTCCTTTTTCCAACCTCACGATAAAGAGGTCCTTATATGCACTCCATGGATCGATCCTCGTCACCGGATCATGACCCACCGAGACCGGCTTACGATTATCGGCCGTCAGAATATACAAGCCTTTGCTGTTGGCAAAAAGGACCTCACCAGGCGAGCTTTTAGCCTCAGCAGCGATGAAGCAGTTCTGGTTCAGGATGACCTGCCGCCTGGCAACCATGTCATAGAGCCGCAGAAGAGAACTCCCGCACACCGGAGTCCAGGTATCCAGAACGACGGTGGTATTGTCCAGCCAGCCGACAATCTCTTCGCCGCTACTTTTTGACGGATACAACAAGGCTGCATTCTTCCCCTGACCGTCCGCTGACCAGACACCGGACATGACCATCCCGGCACCCGTACCGAATCCTTCCGCCGCCGGATAAAGCAGGTGATTCCCATCCGGCGACCAGGATGGCGAAAAGTCCTGGGCCTCATCCTGACTGACACGATCGACCGTCCCTGAGGTAGCATCGTAGATGTAGATATCGGCCGAGGGGCCGTCCATTACACCGGCAAAGGCCAGGCGCGTGCCATCCGGTGACCAGGAATAGCTGAGCCGCTCACCGACGGCCCGCAATGCCTCGAATCCAGGGTCGCCCGGCCCCGTTGAGCTAGCAGCTTCGCTCTGGGCGGAGGTCAGGTCGGTAATCTTCTTGACTGCTCCGTCCGGCAGGGAAAGCAGGTTGAGAGCCATATTTTTAAAGTCATTACCTCCAGGGCTGATGAAGACAATCCGGTTCCCACCAGGCTGGACGGCTGCCTGAACGTCCCCGTTCCAATAGTCGACATTCGTGATCTTTGCCATACCGGACCCATCCGGATTGGCAGCCCACAAGCCCTTGTCGCTCTCTATCAGAAGCCAGGGACCTTTGGCATTCAACCCACTCGTGTTGATGCCCGGTGTCTGGGTGACGGGTGGTTGAGTCGGCGATGTGGGCACGTTCAGTGGAATGGCTGGAATAATTCCACCAGGCAGGCATAGACAACCAAGCCCGGCGATCAATAAGAAGGTAGCAATGATGGCGATCCTGAATTTTAGGGTTCTGCTCCTGATATCCAATCTGTCCTCCCGGTAAGATGCCGTCATAAGATGCACATCCTGACGGCAGCATTGATTTCGCGGTCTTCATTCCTAGCTTAAACCAAAGCATGAGGAAAGGCAAGAGGCTGCGTGTTCGAAGCAACCTCTTTGCATAATTATTTACTACATCGTATATTGTGATGATGCTCATTAGAAAGAGCAACAAGAAAATACACCGAGGAAAATAAGGAGAGCGAATCGTGAATATTTTTTACGCAATTTTGCTGGGAATCGTCGAAGGTTTGACCGAATTCATACCGGTCTCATCCACGGCGCACATGCTCATTGTCCAGCGGATATTCAACATCCCATCCGACAATGCCATGTTCGCCTTTCTCATCCTCGTTCAGTTGGGTCCACTGCTGGCGCTGCTGGTCTACTTCTGGAAGGATTATTGGAGTCTGATCAAGGCCTTCTTTGCCAGACCGTTTTCCATACCGGAGAACAGGATGGCGTGGTTATACCATCATTGCCACAATCCCTGCTTTGGTAGCCGGTGTTTTGCTGAAGGACGTCGTGCAGGGCTTGTTCCAAAACCCCTTATTGGAGGCAGCCATCCGGCTCTTCTCAGCCGCCATCCTGTTGTCCCTTGGCGAATGGTTGGGCAAAAAAGCGCGCAATCTCGACTCGATGACATGGCTCGACAGCTTGATCATCGGCTTGTTCCAGGTATTGGCCGTCTTCCCCGGCTCGTCACGTTCCGGATCGGTCATCCCGGGTGGGATGCTGCGCAACTTCGACCGGCCGTCTGCGACCCGCTTTGCCTTCCTGATGGCCGCTCCCGTCATGCTTGCGGCCGGCGGGTATGAATCCCTGTCGGTGCTCAAACTGCACATCCTGCACACAATCATTGGTCCTCTGGGTGTTGGATTTGTGGTGGCTGCGACCTTTGGCTGGTTGACGATCCGCTGGTTGATCAATTACGTCAGCAAACATTCACTTTATGTTTTTTCGGCTTACTGCGCCATCGTAGGCGCATTATGCCTGATCTTTCTTTTTGTTTAGGGCTTGAAGTTGTCAAGGTATTGGTATCCGTAACAACTAATTCCTTCACCCTCGCAGATGCAGGTGTTCTCCCTGCATCTGCGAGGGTGAAGGAATTAAAAAAATGATAAGCGGCAGGGCATATGCCCTGCCGCTTATCATTTTTTTAGGTATATATGAAGATGCTCGTATCCTTTGAGAATATCTGTGATATCTGTGCACTCCAACACGCCAAGAAGCCGCGCTAACAGCGCGGCCTCTTGGCATACTTTTTTACAACTTACTTTACTTACAAAAACCCTTTAGAAATGGGTCCAGTCCGATTCGGACCAGATGGAGATATCGGGCTTGCCTTCGAAGAGTGCGCCGAAGGCCTCGGCCGTTTTCGGGTCGCTCATGAACTTTTGCAGGCCTTCGAGATTGTTCCAGGAATCCACTGCAAGAAAATCCATGGGGCTCTGCGGGTTCAGGTAAGCCCGGTGACTTGTGGCTCCCATGGGACGGGTCATCTTGGATAATTGTTCGACCGTCGCATCGTGGGCTTTTTGGGCGGCTTTTTGATCGGCACCTTTGAGTTTGGCTCGTACTAACGTTATGTAATTCATTTTTGTCTCCTTTTGTCAGTCTTAATCCATATGACGGGAGTTTCAGGGAAAAATAAGCGGTTAAAACCAAGTTCGTTTAATCTTAAAGAGTACAACAAGCAATTCCCCGGAAAAATTTAGTTGTAAAACTGCTTGAGAAGTACGAGATTGCTTCCTTACCCCCTACGAGGGCCTTCGGTACGCTTCGCGGTGCTTCGCGATCACTGCATTCGCGTAGGAGACAGCTTCGGAGAAATACGCTCCTAATGACATGTATATCGGACCGAACAGTTTTATCGTAAACAACCCTCAATAACCGGTATAGAAGAAGAGAGAGCCTTCGATTATCGAAGGCTCTCTTGATGATCACCCCAAAAGGGGGTGTTCTGTACTGGAATAGAAGTAACGATGTTCACATACTGCTATGCGCGGCACTCGGTCACGGCTGGGAGGCCGGGCCGGGGTTCGGATGGATGGGGAGGATCAACGGCTTCAAGGGCTGCTGCGAAAAGTCAAAATCATTGAGCAGGTTACCGAGCTGTGTTGCGTTCTCGCGTACATCCGGACGAGGATCGGGCCGACCATCGGTCTTTGGGTCGATCCGTTGACTGCTGAGGAACAGGTCTTCGATTAACTTGACGTAGGCATCGTGGCTGAGGACTTGATGGTCAATGTAACCCGGTTTTGAGTACGGGCTGATCACGAGGCCGGGAACCCGCAGTCCGTATCCGTTTTGGTCCACCGTAGGCGGAACGACGTGGTCGTAGAAACCGCCCCAGTCGTCCCACGAGAGGAAGATGACGGTGCTGGACCAATCGGGTCCCTGCTCCACGGCATTGATCAAGCTAGCCGTCCAGGCTTGACCTTCGCTCAACAGGGCCGGTGGATGTTCACCATTCGGTTGACTGGGGGTGATCCAACTGACGGCAGGGAGGGAGCCGCTCTTAGCGTCTTTATAGAAATTGGTCACATCGGTGATATTGCCTAGCTGTCCATCCTGCTTGACCGTATCAAAAGAGGGTAAGGGATTCCATATTCCGGGAGTCTTGGCATCCTGGTGGACAGGAGGACAATCGGCCGCATCATTGGCACAGTCGGGTTGTGTGCCCGTTTGGATATAATATTTCCAAGTAACCTGATTCTTGAAGAGCAGATAGGTGAGGTCGGTCCAGGCATAGTCGGGATTCGGAAGATTCCTGGCAGGCGCGAAGTCGGGCGGTTCTGCAGGTTTGTCCAATTCATTGATGCAACTCATGGGGTCGCCTGCTTTGCTGCACTTGGCGGACCACTCGGAGACCATGAAAAGATGCTGGGGCAGGCTCCAGGAGGCGTTCGGTTCAAACAGATGATCCTGCAGGACAAAGTATTTTGCGAGAGCCCAGTAATTCGGGATCTCACGTGCATCATGGTAGCCCATGACGTCCACATGACCACCACCGCAGTCAGGAGCGTGGGTTGCAGCGCAATCGGACTTGCCCTTTTCAGCCTGTGCTAAAAAGCCATCCATCTTGCCGCCATCAATATCTGCCGATGCAAACTGGGCACCATGCGGTCCACCGGTATTTCGATCCGCAGGATCGTGATAAGGGGCGACGCATTTCCCGGACGACGGATCGTTAACGCAGACGGTGAACTTTCCGTTTTGGACAGGAATGCCATCGGCTCCCGGATATGTGCCGAAGTAGGAGTCGAATGAACGGTTTTCCTGCATGATAACAACGATATGCTTGATCTTTGCCTGCGCCGTGGCGAGATCAGCAGGGCCGCTTGATTTGGGTGGGGCGGGTGGTTTGGGCGGCGCGGTCGTGGGAGCCGGCGGGATCGGGTTTTGTGCAGCCGGCGGGTTGTTCACTTGTGGACTATTCGATTGTGAAGATTGGTCGGAGTTTTGTCCGGGCGTTGTCAACGAACAAGCCTCCAACAAAACCAGGACCATGGCGAACCTTAAAAGAATTCCTTTATTAACCATAATGTCTCCTCCAGGCGAAGATGCTGCTTCTTGGTAAGACAAGGCAAGCCGAGAAGTACGCTTGGCATCTTCGAGAAGAACACTTGCCATCTTCGAGAACTTACCACTTTGCATAAATTCCTACTGTTCCGCGTACCGCTTCACAGTACCTTGCACCGAAAATACGCAGTACATGTAAACTTATTTTTATCATTTATAAAAAAAATAAAGCCTTGATTTAGATATTTACGCAGTACTGCATAAATGATGATAGTGTGACTCGGTTAAGGGAATATTAGGCGGATGTGAATTCTGATTAAATATTTAGCGATATTCCGCGATGTGGATAGAAATAAAATAGGCTGCCCTTAGTTCGGCAGCCTATTGAAAATAAAATTTTTGTGAAAATGAATACTTAAGGCGATCAATGAATTCGGGGAGCGGTTGGAATATCGGCTGATAACAGGCCCATTTTCCGCGCCTTTTCAATGGCTGCTGCCCGCGTATTGACGCCCAATCTCAGGTAAGTGCCAGAGAGGAGATTGCGGACTGTGGAATTGCTGACCGTCATCTTCCTTGCAAGATCCTCTGTCTTGTTGTTCGGGAACGCAGCGCACAGCAAAAGGACTTCCAATTGGCGGTGCGTCAAGGTGGGCTCTTCGCTGCCGGATCCTTGCGGCTTTTGGTAGTAATTGTCCACCTTATGGCTGAGGTAAATTCCTCCCTCGGCGACGGAGAGCACGATATTTCCCAGGTTCTGGATGGCGGCTGAATCGTCTTTGATTATGTAACCACTTGCCCCGGCTTCCATCACCGCCTTTATCAACCCACGTTCGGAAAACATGCTGATGACCAGGATGTCGAGGTCCGGGTAAAGCTGGAGCAATTTGGGAATCTGGGTGAGGGTGGGGTAAAGATTGCGATTTAGCGGCCCGGTGGGGATGCTGAAATCGAGCAATAAAACATCGGTGGGATGCTCGGCAAGAGTGGATTCAAGCTGATCACCAAAAGCGAGCGTGGCCACTACATTGATCTCCGGTTTTTGGTTTAAACGATAAATATAACCATCCACGATGCTCTGATGGTCATCCAAAATTGTCACGCGGATTTTTCCGGGCATCTTAAAAGCTCCCTCTGACCATATCAAGATTAGCAGAAACCTTGCCTAAATGCAAGGGAATTTTCAAAAAAACAGTACAACTGCCTATTGTTTGCAAGCCAGAAATATATAGAATGTATATGCAAGTAAGCCAGGGGAAATCCTGGAAAGCGGGGAGCAAGGGGGAAGGAAATTATTATCGGGGTCATGCCCGGGGTAATACCCTGACGATCAGTCAGGGTATTTTCTTATAGTCCTCCAATATCGCTATGCTATAATTTGCCCCCGAAAGGTAAAGAATGCTCCAGAAATTCGTTAAAACCGTCGGGGGCAACCCCCATAAACGTCAAATCGAACTGTTAAGCGAAGAGATCGAAGAGATCAACGCACTCGAGCCGGAATATGAAAAGCTCAGCGACGAGGCATTGCGCGCCAAGACCGACGAGTTCCGGGCAAAGCTTCCCCGACATGAGTCCCTTACTCAATCTCAAGAGGATAAGGGATTCGATGAGAGCGAAAACGAAAAAGAGCTGCGCCAGGCTGAGCAGGACGCGCTCGAAGAGATCCTGCCGGAAGCCTTTGCGGCCGTGCGTGAAGCCTCCAAACGGACCATCGGCCTGCGACACTATGACGTCCAGATGGTGGGCGGGCTCGTGCTGCACCGCGGCCAGATCGCCGAGATGAAGACGGGCGAAGGCAAGACGCTGGTAGCCACACTGCCTCTCTATTTAAATGCGATCACCGGACGCGGCACACACCTTGTAACGGTCAACGATTATCTGGCACGCCGCGACGCGCGCTGGATGGCGCCCATATTCCAGATGCTCGGCCTGTCGGTGGGAGTGCTGCAGATGGCCGCCGCCACCGAGAACGGCAAGAAGGCCTTCGTGGTGGATTTCGAACGCGAATCACCGCACGAAGACCAGCAGCATCTCCGACTGGTGGAGCGCGTGGAGGCCTACCGCGCCGACATCACGTACGGAACCAACTCCGAATTCGGTTTCGATTATCTGCGCGACAACATGACCATGCGCATGAGCGACCGCGTGCAGCGCGGGCATCATTATGCGATCGTGGATGAAGTCGATAACGTCCTTATCGACGAAGCGCGCACACCGCTGATCATATCCGGCCCCGCACAAGGCGACCTCGAATGGTACGGGAAGATGGCGCAGGTCGTCAAACAGCTCAAGCCCGAAGATTACGAAGTCAATGAAAAAGACCGTGCGGTAAGCCTGACCGAGGTCGGCATAGACCACGTGGAAACCATCCTGGGCCAGACACTTTTGGACCCGGACCGGCCCGAGGATGTCACGCCCGAACAAGCGCGCCTGACCGGATACCTGGAACAGGCCCTGCGCGCCCAAACCCTGTTCCACCGGAACAAGGATTACCTTGTGCAGGGCGGCAAGGTGATCATCGTGGACGAGTTCACGGGCCGCCTGATGCCCGGCCGCCGCTGGTCCGACGGTTTGCACCAGGCCGTGGAAGCCAAAGAGAACGTGCGCGTCGAACCTGAGAACGTGACCTACGCCACCATCACGCTGCAAAATTATTTTCGCATGTACAAAAAGCTGGCAGGCATGACCGGCACGGCGCTGACCGAGGCGGAAGAGTTCAGCAAGATCTACAAGCTTGAAGTCATGCCGATCCCGACCAACCTTGAATACCAGGCCATCGGAAAGGGCGCGGCACTCATCGAGGTGAAAGCCAAAGACGAAGAGAATTATCAGTTCTCTTATTATGCGCGCCGGGACGACGACAATGAACCGGTTTATTACCGCCGCAAGGATTATCCAGACGTCATCTTTCGCACCGTGGAAGCAAAACTGCGCGCGCTGGCAGGCGAGATCGTCCGTTACAACGCGTTAGGCAGGCCGATGCTGGTAGGAACGACCTCGGTTGAATCTTCGGAGCGCTTGTCCAACCGCCTGCGTGCCGAGTCTGTACGGCGGCTGCTACAAGTCGGGCTTGTCCGCCACTCCTTTGTAAAAACCAAACAACGTGAAGAAGATGGACGGCTCATTCCCGAACTCCAGCCATTC
>Ga0182027_10002846_pt1 | contig 27790 bp, 14 predicted proteins | sample 712E1DmetaG_FD_121300 | JGI IMG/M metagenome (GOLD analysis project Ga0182027, IMG submission 121300) | Permafrost microbial communities from Stordalen Mire, Sweden - 712E1D metaG (Illumina Assembly) | ecosystem: Environmental > Terrestrial > Soil > Wetlands > Permafrost | place: Sweden...
GGTGCCGAGAGGAACCAATGTAAAAGCGCTTGTCGCGACGTTCACCGCTACGGGCGTAAAGGTTGATATCGGGTCTGTCACGCAAGTGAGCGCGGTTACCGCCAATGATTTTTCAAGTCCCGTTGTATACAAAGTTGTCGCCGCCGACAATTCAACGACGGATTATATCGTTACCGTTACCGTGCAAAGGGCCTGCTTGTTTCTTTCGGCCGCCGCTGACCCGGGTGATTTGAGGGATTCGACAGTCATCGCAAAATTGCGTTCATGGAATTACGTCGTTACGGTAGCGGCGTCGTTCGCGCTTCCTGCCATGACCGCCGACACTTTCGCACAGTATGATTTCGCATTTTTGTCGGAGAGCCCAAATTCCAGCGATTATTGGCCTCTTAAAGGACACCCTCTTCCGCTGCTTAATCTGGAGGCATGGGCGTGCTCTAAGCCCAGTGTGCTGGATTGGACGAATGCATATGGAATCACGGTAGCTAATTGGGACACCTTGCCCTGTGTCATTGTAGATAGCACCAACAGCCAACTGTCGGCCGGTTTTCCCAAAGGACATGAATTTAAATTGGCTTCAAATACTTCAGTGCCTGGAGAAGCCGAGATTGCCTTCAACACGACGATTAATGTGATTCCCATTGCCATGTTTAGAGATACCTCGCTTCTCGTTGCGTGCGCCGTCGATTCAGGAACCCTGCTTGCCGACAGCGTGACGGTTACGAAGAACAGGGCAGTGACTATAGGAATTCATGCCAGCGCTTACCAATATATCACCGACGACGCGTATGCATTGATACAGGCAGGGATACACTGGATTTTAAAAGAGTGAGCGCTTATCGAGATGCCGGAAGGAGTGTGTTTAGCAATCGTTCACTCTAGTGAACAGTAAATTCCTATTAAGGCCGTAACTTGAAGCATTGCAAGACCAATGTAGTTATTTTAACAAAGACGATAAACCTGATATTGAGTGTTTGGTTTTTTTATCCATTTTAAAAATGAGGAGGATGATATGCGAAATGCGGTTCTAAAAGTATGTACGACGTTTTTGCTGACTGTATGTATGGCATTCGGGTGGACGTCCGGCGCATTAACGGTCACCGTCACCAATTCGCCGATGGACATCAATGTCGCGGCGGGAGGTACAACGCTAGCGGATATCACGGGACTGAAATTCGGGACAACCAGTTTTTCCGCCGTCAGTTCGGTTTCGTCGGCCACCGATTCAATGGTGCTTACCTTAAGCGCGAATTATTCATTGACAATTAAGACCGTTTCAGGGGGGCTTCACTTCCTTTCCAACAGTTCGTCGGTGACAACCGTTGAGATTGACTTGAAAGACCAGAGCGAGCATTTTTACGGGATAACCGAGCAACTGGCCAACATGACCACTCCTGATTTGCGCGGTAAATCCGGCTTCAAGGACCAGGTAGCGGCTTATCAAGTATCGACAGGCGATGACGCCGAAGTGTATGAAGGATTTTATTTCACGACCTTGGGCTATGCCGGTTATTTTGACTCATTCGCGTACGGTTCCTATAACTTTGGAGTGTCAGGGGCGACCAATATAATCTATAATACTTCATTGATAAATTGGTATTTGTTTTACGGACCGAAACTGTCACAAATCCAGCAATCGTTTTACAAGGTAATAGGAGCGCCGAAAAAGGTCCCGATGTGGGCGTGCGGTCCGGTCGTGTGGCACGATAATTTCCCCAGCAGCGATGCGATGATCGCCGACGCCGATTCTTTTACAACGGTTAAAATCCCTTTTTCAACACTGTGGTTAGACCGGCCTTATAATAACGGAACAAACGGATGGGGCGACATGAATTTTGAAGGCGCGTTCGCCAACCCGGCCGTTTGGATCAAGACTCTTACAGACTCATTTTTCGTTAATCTTGTTACCTGGGTGATGCCGGGATGTTTTAGCGCTCCTCCCTCCGGCGTGCCCTATCTAACTTCAAAAAACTATTATTTAGACCTAACCAGCCCCGTCGCCGTAACATGGTATAAAAATCAACTTAATTCCGGCCAGTATGCCTTTGGAGTCAAGGGCCATAAAATGGACCGCGTGGACAATGGTTGGGTATCGGGAGATGGAATTGTCTCACCATTTCCCGCACTTTCCGACGGCACGCTGGAACCCGAACGGCACAAAAAATACGCCTATCTCAATTGCCAGGTCACCGACGATGCGTTGCGCACGACGGCCGGATTGGGTAACGACCAATTCACTTTTCCCCGGTGCGCGGTGGGACGTTGTCAGCAATATGTCAGCGCGTTATGGAACGGCGATACCGACGCAGGCTACTCGGGACTGATAACCAGTTTGGGAAACGCCCTGCGAGCGGCGTTTCTAGGTTTTCCCATGTGGGGAAGCGACATCGGCGGATATGATGCAAAGAGCAAGGTGGCTATCAGTAATTTATGCCATTGGATGCTGTTTGGCGTCTATTCAGGATTCATGGAATTTATGATCGACTTCAAAGGACCATGGATATATACCGCAACAGAGCAATCGTATATTCAAAGTATATTCAATCAGCGTTTCAATTTACTTCCCTATGTTTATTCCATCATAAACACTTCCGCGGACAATGGCGTGACCATGAAACCGTTGGTTGGGGAATATCCGGGTGATTCAAAAACCTATGCGCTGACGGACGAATATTTGTTTGGTCCTGCAATGCTGGTTGCCCCGCTTACCTCGGACGCAACGAGCCGAAGCCTCTACCTTCCCGCAGGCACGTGGATAAACGCGTACGATTATTCCGACGTGCAGGCCGGCGGAGCCACTATTACGTCGCCTACCATGACGATGACGCAGATTCCGGTGTATATCAAATCAAATTCCATTTACCCGACGGGAAAAGTATTCGCCGGTCTTGAAAAGAAATGGAACCCTACCTACGACAATAATCGCACCGTGGCAATTAACGTATTCCCGGGCGCGGCAGGTGAAAGCAATTCATTTACCTACGTGGATTACGTTGACGGTGACAACCAAAAAACCCTTACCGTGTCCGTGGCCGCGAATAACGTCATAACCGTCACCGCTCCCGCCTTGACCGTTCCTGACACGGTGTATATGAGGCTTTCCGCCGCGCCTACCGCCGTATTCAGCGGTTCAACGGCCATAGCAAGCCCACAGTATGACGCCACGGCAAAAAAACTTACGGTAGGTTTCGCGGCCAATCAACCGATTTCCCTGACCGTAAATGGAACTTCCGCGATGGTTCGAGACCCTTATGAACCAATACAAGCGCAGGGAAGGATAGTGGTCCGTCATACCGATCGCGGAGTGGAAATGACCATTCCAAGAATGACAGGAATTGGCGACAACAGCAGGGCAACGGTTGGCATATTCGATATGGCGGGAAGAACCATCGTTAGGAAGGATTGCACGCTTATGCAATACAATTCAACGCCCATAACCTTAACACTTGCGAAAGGGTCATACATCGCTAAAGTGGAGGTAAACGGCATAAATGCCGGCAATGTTAAAATAGTGGTTCCTTAAGAAATCGGTCAAATTTCCATTCGTTCAGATTTAATGGAAAGGGTGTTTTAATAAAGCGGAACTTTGCCAAAGCACCCTTCCATTATTTCCATAAAAGATAATAACCTTTACTATAAGAATAGGAGCTTTGATATGCATTTGAAAATGTGCCTGTTTATTACCGCCCTGTTTTTCATCATACAAGCCGCAAAGGCCGAAGAGAATGGATCTTCAATTAAAATTACCCCTTCCGGTTTTGCTTATTATCAAATCGGCCAAATTGAGAGCTATACGCCTGATGACGGATCTCTGATGGATAAAATGTTTGATCAGCATTTTAATGGAAGATTAACGCTGTCCGCCGTTATTAATCAAAAACTGCAAATCATTGTTGGCGGAGAAGCGGAGCTTGGTTCTACCGGCACACGCGACCTTGCCCAGAAAATCACACCCTTCATTCTTAAAGAGGCCCAAGGCGTCTATTCTTTCCTTGAACCGGATAATTCCGCTTTCCAATTGTCACTTACGGCGGGTTACTTCCCGTTTAAGTATAATCCGGAATCAAGCAATTTAGGAGAATACCTTTTCAGGTCAGGAGCATATCCGGGATACGTCATCACCGATTTTGACTTCGCCAAAGCTCGGTTAATGGGGTTTAATTTGGCCGGTACGCTCTTTGAAAATCTGCATTTGAATGCGCTTTTTACCAGTGAATACCGGGAGCCGCCATTTTTCGATTATTCTCTTTCTTTCCTTGCCGGATATAAACTTCCCAATAAAATCCTGGATTTCGGCGCAGGTATTGATTTTAATCGTTTGATTCCCATTGACCCCTCAAAAACAACCGATCATGACAATCCCGTATTAGATAGTCAGGGAAATCAGGTTTATGAAGACGGCGATTCGGTGTTTTATACTAAAATCGGAACTAAAGTAATGGGAAGATTGACGTTTGACCCCAAGCCCTTTTTGCCTTTTGCCGATCTCCTTGATTCGTGTGATTTTAAAGTGTATGGGGAATTTGCAATCCTGGGGTTAAAAAATTACGGAGCATATTATCCAGATATTTTACAGCGGATTCCGGTAATGGTGGGTTTTAATGTTCCTTGTTTTAAAACGATCGACCTCGTTTCACTGGAATTCGAATATTATGGACAGAATCCGGCTTATATTGCCAATATGCCCTCTTCAGCCAGTCAGGCAATTCCTGATGTTTATTCGGGATCAGTTCGATCGTATTTTAAATGGTCCGTTTATGGCGTGAAAACCATAACAAAGGGATTGGCCTTTAAAGGGCTTATCGGAAGGGACCACTTTCGCGGCACCGATCCGGTCGGCAACTATGACCCGGCTGATCGTATGAACGGACCTTACGATTGGCATTATAATTTGCGGATCATGTATTCCTTTTAAAGGAAAACAGCATGCATAGAACACTTTTCGTGATGGCAAGCCTCGTGTTTGCATTTTCGATATCCCAGGCCCAAACGACCACGTGGGCCGTGGATTTTTCCAATGCCATCATCAAACGCTGGCCGAGTTCCATTAATGATATGACCGGCAAAGACTGGGAATATTCCAACGGCATTGTGCTCCAAGGGATTGAAAAAGTCTATGAACATACCAAAGACACCGCGTATCTCAATTATATAAAGAAATATGTAGATACGTATGTCGGCAGCAGCGGCGCTATAAGCCAAAGCGATCTTGATACAACCCTGGAAAGTTTTGACAAAATGCAACCCGGGGTATTATGCCTGTTTTTATATAAAGAAACGGGTCTTCAAAAATATAAAGCCGCCGCCGATTATATACGCATGCTTATCGCCCGGCTACCCAAAAACTCATACGGCGGATTTTGGCACAAGAAGAAATACCCGAACCAGATGTGGTGCGACGGCATTTACATGGGGGAGCCGTTTCTGGCCCAATACGGGCTCAGGTTGAACGATATGGGATATTGCGACAGCACGGCCACGTTTCAACCGCTTTTGCTCGCCTCTCATGCTTACGATTCAACCGCAAAATTGCTGTATCATGCCTGGGACGCGAGAGACAGCGCGGGCTGGGCGGATAAGACGACCGGGCTGTCGCCGGCCATCTGGTCGCGGGGCATGGGCTGGTTTTCGGCGGGAATAATAGACATACTCAAATATCTGCCCAAAAATCATCCTCAATACAATGCCATGATGACTTTGCTGGAGAACATAGCGCAAGGACTTAAAAATGCGCAAGACCCGACTACGGGGCTTTGGTACCAGGTCACGGACAAGCCGAGTTTATCGGGCAACTTTATTGAATCATCGGGCAGCGGACTTTTCATCTACACGCTTAAGACTGCGGTGGATTACGGATTTATTGACAAATCATATCTTGCCGTCGCTCAAAAGGGTTGGACGGGGTTTAAAACCAAAATCACGCTTGACGCTCAGGGACTTCCCGTCATAAACGGCTTCGTTGCAGCAATGAGCGTAGGCGCCTTGGCGGACTATCTTGCCGCGCCGCTGGTTTCTTGCCCGACAAACACGGCCCCTCATGGTTACTGCGCGGCCCTTTTCGCCGCGAGCGCCATGGAGCTGCAAACAGTTCCCAAATACCGGATAACCATTAATGTGGTTGGGCAGGGAAGCGTAAGCAACCCATCGGGCGAAATGTTCCTGGATTCCGGCTCGACCGTGACTCTTACGGCAACGCCGGGCAGCGAATATCATTTGAGCCAATGGAGCGGGGACGCTTCGGGGAATTCGGCAACGGTCGTGGTTACCATGAACGCAGAAAAAAGCATTACCGCGACATTTGCCCAGGGTTCATCGATAATTAATTCTCCTGATTTTAAAGTCGATGGCGGGGCTTATTTACATCATACGCGATGCGCGGCGTCGATTTCATTTGCAATGTTGTCAACGCAGAAAGTGTCCATCTCAGTTTGCAATTGCGATGGCCGTAAAGTCAAAGATTGCGCGAATGGGGTTTTTCAGGCGGGCAATTATACTATTGATTTAAGCATGCGGGGGCTTGCTACGGGCGTTTATCTTATTAAATTCATGCGCGGTGAAACAATTCAACAGACTATCATAACGCTTTTTAAATGAATCCCGAAAGGATGAGGCTGGAACCTTGGTGGCGGCTTATGTCCATGCAAAATAACGCAAAGAATCGGGCACTATATTTCAGCGCGTCGATTTTTGTTATTTTTTTTATGGCGACATATGATTTTGCATCGACGAAAATAAATGACCCGGAAGAAGCCTCTCTTACTATGAATGGGCCCTGGATTCCCGATTTGGGAAACGGAATGTATAAAAACCCTGTTTTGTATGCGGATTATTCCGATCCGGATGTCGTCAGGGTCGGCAATGATTATTATATGACTTCTTCGAGTTTTAATTGCACGCCCGGTTTGCCGATTTTACACTCCAATGACCTGGTCAACTGGCGGATCATCGGACACGTTTTCGATCAGCAAACTCCCGCGGACGTTTATAATGTGCCCCTTCCGGCCGATGGAGTATGGGCGCCGAGTATCCGTTTTCATAATGATACGTTTTATATTACCTATGGAGACCCGGATTACGGCGTATACCTTGCAAAATCGGCGAATCCGCAAGGCCCGTGGACCTTGAATTTGATAAAGTCGGCAAAGGGCTGGATTGATGTTTGTCCTTTCTGGGACGACGATGGGCAATCCTACATAGTACACGCGTATGCAAGCTCGCGGGCGGGGATCAACAGCATTCTCACCATCAGGCGATTGTCAAGTGACGCCTCCCAGATAACCGACAGCATAATGGTCATAAACGGAAACACCACCGCGCCGCAACTTCTAACCACCATCGAAGGTCCCAAGCTTTACAAGAGAAACGGGTATTACTACATCCTGGCGCCCGCCGGAGGCGTCACGGCCGGTTGGCAGATGGCGCTTCGCTCACAAAGCATTACCGGCCCCTGGGAATATAAAAAGGTGATGGAACAGGGGAAAACCTCGGTCAACGGGCCGCACCAGGGCGGATGGGTGGAAACGCCTGACGGTAACGAGTCGTGGTTCTTGCATTTCCAGGACAACGGAGCGTACGGCCGGGTCGTTCACCTGGAGCCCTTGACATGGGTGAACGATTGGCCGGTCATCGGTTCGGATCCGGATGGCGACGGCATCGGCAACCCGGTGGCTACCGCCAACAAGCCTAATGTCGGCGCATCATATTCCGTCGAGACGCCGCAAACGTCGGATGCGTTCGAGTCCGATACGCTCGGCCTGCAATGGCAGTGGTACGCGAATTCGCAACCGGGCTGGATGAGCCTTACCGAAAACAAAGGGTATTTAAGGCTTTATTCGGTTTCTTTGCCATCCGCAACTCCCGATTACAAACTGGTCCCCAATTTGCTCCTGCAAAAATTCTGCGCCGATTCCTTCACGGCGACCACGAAGGCCGTATTTCATCCGCAAATAACCGGAGAGCAAGCGGGCATCATTGTTGTCGGGGGCACGTATTCGCTGCTGGCGGTCACTAAGAGGGCCGACGGCCTCTATATTACCAATTCCGCGGTTGAATCCGCCTCCGATACCAAACTGCAGGACAGTACGGTCTATATGCGTTTATCGGTGATCGGGCCTTCCGCCGTATGTAAATTCAGCTACAGCATTGACGGAAGTAATTTCACCCAAGTGGGAAGCGCTTATACTGCAACCAAGATTAAGTGGATAGGCGCAAAATTCGGATTGTTTTCTTCGAAGCCCTATGCTTCCGATAGTGGCGGATACGCCGACTTTGCGTGGATCAATGTCAATAAAGAACAAAATTCCGCGATTAAACCGGCCATGCTTGCCGTTCATCCTGAGGTTGGTCCAGGAAGCGTAACCATAAAATCGGACCTATTCGGAAGGATGAACTTTCAAGTGACGCTGCATGAACGGGTCCCCGTTTCAATAGAATTATATAATGCCTTCGGTGAAAAGGTCGAGGTACTGGAAAACAAAATCCACGACACGGGCGCTTTTTCATTGTCGTTTCATCGGGGAATGCATTCCGCGGGTATTTATATCAGCAAAGTTACTATTGGAACAAAGTCGTATATTAATTACTGCAGTTTCTTTTGATATGAATATGGCGTCTACCTTATAAAAATGTGGTGGCGTCGCTGAATCGTTGATCGCTCGGCCTACATTTTTTCGAATTTCCCTTGTAAAGAGACCCCATTTATTTTAATCGTATAGAAGTAAATGCCATGCTTTAAACCGGTCGCGACACAGAAAACTCCGTTTTGTCCGCCAGATAACGGTGATACCTTTTCAATCAGGACAGATTTCCCGCGCAGATCGCAGATGGAAAGTGTTGTTGTTCCCGTATATATTCGAAGTCCGTCTATTATCAATCTGTCGGGCATGTGACAATTAATATGGACGGTGTTTTGTTGATCAGGGTTCAGTTTAGCGTAGTTTGCCGCGAGCTCAACTTTTCCGGAATCCATGAATTTTACAGTATTATTCTTTATAACCGTATAAATGTCATTCGTGTCAACTTGCGGCATCCAATCGTCCGTGGGAATCGGAGGATACGAGTCTCTGCCGCATTTCAGCAATATAAGGGCTATTTGCTCCATGCTGTCGGTCGTTGAAACAAGCCAACGCGTCAAAATGGCATTAATTTCGCCGGTATCCGCGGTTGGCCCCTGAGGGAAAGAGTTTTTTGAGAAGATGGTGTCCATCGCATAATTTGCGGCCTCCTGGTCCGTCAATTGGTTCGCCCATGATACCCGGCTGGCGGGCTTATATCCCGGCCCCGTGCATTTGTATTCGCGATAATAGCACGTGGATTCCCTTCCGGCCCAGGCGTTCCAACCCGCCGGGAGCACATTGCCTTCCCAACTTGCGAGAATAACCGTTCTTGCGCATGAGAACCAGGGCCGTCCGAGTGAAAAAGACGTTACATTCGTGGGGGATGCCAGTTTGCAATTGCTAAAAACATAACCGAACTTGTAATTCTGGGATGTTCCCGCGGCCGTCATGTTTGCGTTCGTCGAGATCGTATTGACCACGCAACTGTCGAACAAATCTATTCCGAAACCGAAAATAAAATCACTGCTCCCTTGAATAAAGCAGTCCTTTAGATAACCGCGGGTCCGGATATTATTGAAGAAAGTGTCGATATATCCGCGGATTCGACAATGAACGAAAACCTGCCGGTCGCCATTCGCATGCAGGGAAACGGCTTGCGAGCCGCCGTTATTCGTATTTTCAATGGTGACGTTCATCGCGGCAAAATCATCGGCGTCAACTCTAAACGTATATGAAGTAAACGTGTTCTGCGAAAAGGTTCCGCCTCCCAATGAAGCGTCGTTATATGAAATAATGCAACTGTCAACATTTTCGCCAACGAGAACGATATTTGTTTTCTTGTAAGGGACAACCACTTTTTCAACGTATTTCCCTTTCTTTATGAAGATCACTTTCCTGACGGCATTATTATCGGGAACTGCGTTGATCGCGTCCTGGACTTTATTATAATCGCCCGAATTGTCTGCTGCTACCACGATGTCAATTTTTCCGGCTAATTGCGATTGAATGGATTGCGTTGGCGAGGCCTCCGTTTTTACGGCAAACCATATGATGGCAAAAAACAACAATAAAAAAAGTTTGGTTCTTGACATTTGAGGCTCCAATTTTACAAACTTTAAACAAAAATCGGCGCAGGTAAAGGAATACGCTACGCCGAAATTGCTTGAATCCCAAAGTTTGCGCATTCCCCGAAGCTTGCTTCGGGGTTAGCAAACGACTATACGATTCCCCTTCCACAGGGATGGAAGATGCCTCGCAGCTTGCTGCGGGGTTCTTTACTGGCCTTGCCCTTCAAAACTACCTTACTATTTTAATCTGTTCATTCGCTCCGGCAATCCGCGCCATGTAAACGCCATGCATAAGTACGGTTAAATCGATGGCCGATTTATTGGATGTCAATATTTTTGCTCCGGCGGTGGTGAAAATATCAATATTGGCATTTTTGCCGTTTTTAATGATATTGCCCACTTTTTGAATGGTTTGGATGCTTTTTGCGGGGCTTACGGTGTTAATACCCGCCACGTTTCCCGATTCAATCATAATATCATACAAATAAACCCCTCCGCCTACCGCGGACAGGGAAAAAACAACAGGACCGGCGGTAGTATAATTATAAACCATTTTTCGTGTTGCTTGCGCCGTTCCATTGAGCCAGAGCTCAGCTATGCCGGCTTCGGGAGTATCGGTACCGTTAATCAAACAACTTATGCCTCTTCCCGGGCTTGTTGTTGACGAGCTTGCGGCGTAATAAGTGATTGCGCAGGGTCCGGTCACGGATGGCATAGTGATGGAACAGCCGGAGTTTTTCAAGCTAAGCCGTCCAGGAGTACATCCTGCGGTGTCCCCAACTTTAACACAAGCCTGACTTCCCTTGGAAATGGTGATTGCAGTGGCGGCTTTCGGCGTTGAAAGCGTGCATAAGTCAATGACTGTATCCATCGGGCCCGTTACACCGACAACAAGCGTGTCGTCGGCCCCCTTGGCGGTGGCTGCGTCGGACGCGGCCTTGAATCCTGGCGGCATGGACAGGAAATCAGTCTGAAACAAAACCTGGGCTTGTACGGCAAGGACTGCACAGGCCAATGTGGCGAGAAATAGTAATTTTCTCATAATAGCATACGTCTCCTTTTAAGGTTATTTGAAGTTTTGCTTTAGCCGGCTTTGTTAATATAAATACGTCGTTCATGCGGTACCTGGATAATTTTCCCTTATGGCAATTTGCTGTTCACTGTAGTGAACATAGTATATATTCGGTAAACCAAAAAGAACGGGCTTGGGTTTTTAGTTCGGTGCAAATGCAAAAATGGCTGTACTCGTGTCGTTTACATTATTATTACCCAAGCCTAAATATTTTGTACCGGTTTATGGCTTTTTAATTAAATTAGTACTATAATTGAAAGTAGGTATTTTCGCGTTTTATCATTCCTGCGACTAAACATACAAAGGGTTTTTCCAAGGAAAAAAAATCAAACCAAAGGGGTAAAAATGTTTAACAAAACACACATGATTTGCGGGATTGTCTTGGCTTTATCATCTGGTATCTTTGCATGGACTGCGGGGAACCTGACGGTTGATGTGGTTAATTCTCCGATGGACATAAAAGTCTCGGTCGCGGGTAAAACGCTTCTTGAAGTAACGGACATCAACTTCGGAGGAACAAATTACACCACGATCACTTCTGTCGCAAGCGCGACCGACAGCCTCGTTATCAATCTGACGGCGAGCGTGGCCGTGACGATCAAGCCGGTTTTATCAGGAATTAACATCTATGGCAAGGTGACTTCCGCGTCAACGGTCACGATCACCATGAAGGATGAAACCGACCATTTCTTCGGCATCACCGAGCAGAACGTCAACGGCGACAGCCCCGATCTTCGCGGGCAAACTATCGCCATAACAGCGGCGAATATTGAAAATTACGCGAATGAACCGAACTCAAAATGTTGGTCGGCTTTCTATATGAGCAGCCTGGGGTACGGCAGTTTCTTCAACACATTCGCGGAAGGGACTTATGTTTTCGGGACAGGCGGCGTGACTACCATTACGCACAATACCAATACGATTGACTGGTATATTTTCTATGGTCCGACCGGCGATAAGATACACCAGGGTTATTATAGCGCCATCCAGACCATTGAAGCGCTTGGGACCCGGTCTCCGACAAAAAAAGTCCCAATATGGGCCTGTGGACTTATCATCTGGCACAATAACTATTCCGGAAGCGCGCAAATATTGTCGCACAATACGAATTTTATAGCCAACCAGATACCGATAACCGCGCAATGGGTCGACCGGCCATACAGCGACGGCGGGCAGGGATGGGGCGACATGAATTTCACAACCGCCTTTGCCAACCCCGCGACATGGATCAAACAGATCAACAGCGATACGGGTTATAATGTTAAATTCATGACATGGGTGGCGCCGTTGACCTTCGGAGACCCTGTTCCGCCGACCGGCATTTTCTTCAATGGCGGATATGATTATCTCGATCTTTCTAATCCGGCAGCGGTCACCTGGTACACCCGGAAGCTAGATTCCTTGCAGGACAATGCCTCCATCGGTGTTCAAGGCCACAAGATGGATCGCTGCGAAGAATCAATGACGCAAGTTTTAAGCGGAACATGGGCCGATGGCACGCCCACAACGGAAAAACAGCCGAAATATCTATATCTCAACGCAAAGACGACTGACCAGGCGCTCCGAACCAACTGGGGCGACAACCAGTATAATTTTCCGCGCGGCGCGTATCATCGCTGCCAGCCTTATATTGGAGGCGTATGGGCGGGTGACACGCGGGCGCCATGGCCCGGTCTTGTAGGCGCCCTGGCAAACGGCATCAAGGCCGCCTTCTGCGGGTTCCCGGTATGGGGTTCCGATATCGGCGGGTATGGCACCGGCGCGACGAAAATCCCTACAAACCAGTATCTGCGATGGCTTACGTTCGGCTGTTTCTGCGGGATGATGGAGAACATGCTTGACGGAAAAGAGCCCTACATTTACACCGCCGCCGGCGACTCAGTGGCCGGCCAGAGTTTTGTTTCCCGCTATAAAAGCGTGGCCGACCTGCGAATGAGCCTTATACCGTACACGTACTCACTTGCAAATACATCGGCGGACAACGGCGTTGCGATGCGGCCGCTGCCATATATGTATCCGGACGATGCGAACACCTATGCAATAGGCGACGAATATCTTTTCGGCAACGCGTTTCTTGTGGCGCCCATAACGTCGGACGCCATGACACGGAGCGTGTATCTTCCGGCCGGAACCTGGTACTATTTTTTCAATCATACCGAAATACATGCGACCGGAACCTTCACCACGGCGTCAATCCCGTTGTATCAAATTCCGGTGTACATCAAGTCGAATTCGGTGTATGTGACCGGGCAGGTTTATCCGGGGAACTCCAAGCGATGGATAACCAATTATGATGCCACGAAGAACGTGGTCATTAACGCTTTTCCAGGAGTAGTGGGTGAAACGGACACATTCACCTATGTAGATTATCTGGATAGCGACGCCAAGAAGCCAATATCCGTGACAAACTATACAGGCGGCATAATCCATGTGAAATCCCCGGCAATGACCGTGGCCGGGACCGTTATGGTCCAAATGGGCGCCGCGCCGACCAGCGTCACGCTCAACGGTGTAGCACTGTCATCGTCCCAGTACACGTATACCGCCGGGACTCAGAGCCTCGTTGTTCCGTTTGTGGCCAGCCAGGCAATTGACCTTTCGATAAACGGGGTGGTTCGAACAATCACGCCATATGAAAAGCCGTCTTTGCTTGGCCACTTGCAAGCACGAATGGTTAATGGCAGGATAGAGCTTCTTGTTCCCCCCGCAAACGGGCTGAGGGATAAAAGCCGCGTCGAGGTCGCAATTCTTGACATAACCGGCAGGCAGATATGGAAAAACTCAATTGAGGCAAATCAGATTTGTTCTTCGACGCACGTTGTTCCGTTAAGTATTACAGGTAAAGGCTCTTATATTGCAGTGCTCAAAGTTGATGGAATTGTCGCGCAACGCAGCAAGATAGTGGTCCCGTAAAAGTTTGTGCATTTTTTATAAAGAGAGGGAGCGTATGATCAAGACAGGGTTGAAAATGTGCTTTGGAATTATGATGATGACGGGTGCGGCGCTTGCCTGGACCGCGGGCAATTTGACTGTTGATATTGTAAATTCTCCCATGGACATTAAAGTTTCGGCCGGAACAAAGACCCTCCTGGAAGTGACCGGTATCGCTTTCGGCGCGACGAACTATGCCGCTATTTCATCAGTCAATACCATGACCGACAGCGTGGTGATCGCCCTTGCGGCGAACCAATCCGTTACTATCAGTGGCGTCCCGACAGGCGGCATCCGGATGTATGGAACATCTCCCGCGGCGGCCACGGTCAAGATAACCATGAAAGACCAGGGCGACCACTTCTTTGGCATCCAGGAGCATAATCAGGCCGGGACCTCTCCCGACATACGCGGAACAAGCATAACGTTAAGCGTGCGGAATTTCAACAGTGATGAGGTGAATGCGCTTGCATATTCGGCTTTTTACATGAGTAGCCTCGGATACGGCAGTTTTTTCGACAGTTTTGCCGAAGGGGTATACGCTCTCGGCGTTGGCGGGCAGTCGACCATCACGCATTCCGCCACGACCATTGACTGGTACATTTTCTATGGCCCGACCGGCGATAAAATCCATCAGCAATATTTCAAAATCATCGGCGCGCCCAAAAAGGTCGTTATATGGGGATGCGGTCTGGTTATCTGGCACAATAATTATTCGGGAAGCGCCCAGGTATTGTCGCATAATACGAACTATATTGCCAACCAGATACCGATAACCGCGCAATGGATAGACCGGCCATACAGTGATGGAGCGCAGGGATGGGGCTACATGGATTTTGATGCTGCCTTTGCAAATCCCGCAACATGGATAAAACAGATCTCCGCCGACACGGGATATAACGTGAAATTAATGACCTGGACAATGCCCGGAACATTCGGCACGCCGGTCCCGCCGGCAGGCACCTATTTTAGCGGGGGAAATTACTATCTTGATCTTTCAAATCCTGCGGCCGTCACGTGGTATAAACAGAAGCTGGATAGTCTTCAGCACTCCATCGGCGTCCAGGGACACAAGATGGACCGTTGTGACGGCGATGCCAATCCTTTCCCGGCAACGTGGTATGACGGCACTCCCGGACCGCTGCAGAAGGGAAAATACCTGTATCTTAATGCACAAGTCACTGACGCGGCATTGCGCACGCTCTGGGGAGACAACCAGTTCAATTTTCCCCGCGGTGCTTACCACCGCTGCCAACCCTACATTAGCGCCATCTGGTCGGGTGATGTTGACGCGCCGTGGGCGGGCCTTGTCGGGACATTATCCAACGCTCTTAAGGCCGCATTCATGGGCTTTCCGATGTGGGGATCCGATATCGGCGGATATAACACCGGCGCGACGAAAATCCCGACCGATCAGTATCTGCGATGGCTCACGTTCGGCTGTTTTTCAGGCCTGATGGAGAACATGCTTGACGGAAAAGAACCTTACATTTACACCGCGGCCGGCGACTCCGTGGACGGCCAGAGTTTTGTTTCCCGCTATAAAAGCGTGGCCGACCTGCGCTTGAGCCTTGTTCCCTATGTGTATTCCCTTGCAAACACGTCGGCGGACTACGGTGTGATAATGCGGCCGTTACCGTATATGTATCCCGACGATGCGGCGAACACCTATACCATTGGCGACGAGTATCTTTTCGGCAACGCGTTTCTCGTGGCGCCTATAACGTCGGCTGCCATGACGCGAAGCGTGTATCTTCCTGCCGGCAGCACATGGTATTACTTCTTCAACACGACCGAAACGCACACGACCGGCGCATCGGGCGCTACAGGCCTCACTTTCACCACGCCGACGATCCCGCTGTATCAGATTCCGGTGTATATCAAGTCGAATTCCGTGTACGTGACCGGGCAGGTTTATCCTGGGAACTCAAAGCGATGGGTAACCAATTATGACGCTACAAAGAACGCGGTCATTAACGCCTTTCCCGGCGCAGCCGGCGAAACGGACACATTTACCTACGTTGATTACCTGGATAGTGACGCCAAAAAACCAATATCCGTTACGGTCTATACCGGCGGCATCATCCATGTGAAATCTCCGGCAATGACCGTTGCCGGGACCATTATGGTGCATATGGGCGCCGCGCCGACCAGCGTCACGCTCAACAGTGTCACCCTGACATTATCCCAGTATACCTTTACCGCCGCGACCCAAAGCCTGGTGGTGCCGTTTTCGGCCGGCCAGGCAATTGATCTTTCAATAAACGGGGTGGTCCATACGATCACGGCTTATGAAAAGCCATCCGTCCTTGGCCATATGCAGGTAAGGACAATTAACGGCAGGATAGAACTCCTTATCCCGCCGGCGACCGGGCTGAGCGACAAAAGCCGCATCGAGGCCGGTATTCTGGACATGAGCGGCAGACAGGTGTGGAAAGGTGCACTTACAGCCAATCAAATTTGCTCTTCAACGCATGCCATTCAGGTAAATACCATGAGTAAAGGGTCTTATATTGCCGTTCTCAAAGTCGACGGAATTGTCGCGCAACGCAGCAAGGTCGTGCTCCCATAAAAGCGAAAAAAAATTAACTGTTTTAAAACGGTAAATTCTGAGGAGGACAAAACGAATGAATGGTAAAAGATTGCTTCTGATATCGGGGGTTTTGCTATGGCTTCACGCGGCCTACGCCGGGGACCCTGATATTAAAGTTACTCCGTCTGCTTCGGTTTACTTCCAGATAGGGCAGCTTGAACAAACATTTAACCAATCCCTGTCGCTGCCGGACAAGACGTGGGACCAGCGATGCGATTTACGGCTTAACCTGAATGCCACGGTGCAGGACCATCTGCGGATTATCGTCGGGGCCGAAGCGGCAATGGTCACGCAGGTCCAACCGCCGATAGGAAATCAATCGACCGGTACCACCTCGTCCAGCTCGTACGCGTTTCCGCGGGAAGGGCAGGGGATTTATAGCTTCGGTGATGACCCAGAAAATTCTTTCCTGCAAATAGCCCTCGGTTATTTTCCGTTTAAATACAATCCTCAGGCCTCTAATATGGGGGAATATCTTTTCCGGACGGGCACCTACCCTCCCTTTCTAATCAACGATTTTGGCGATTGCGAAGCCAGACTGCTGGGCTTGCGCGTATCAAGCAATCTTTTTGGTAAGCTCAGATTGGACGCTCTCTTTACAAGCGAAACCTATTATAACCCTTTGGGCGATTATTCGCTGTCCCTTTTAGCAGGATTCAAGCCGAATAGAATTATCGATGTGGGCGCCGGTGTTTCCTGGAACCGATTGATTGCCCTTGACCCTCAGGCCACAACCAGCGGCATCGTCTACGCTAGTGACGGAATAACCCCGGTCATGGAAAATGGAGATACGCTTCGGTATACGTTTCAAGGTACCAAGCTCATGGCCCGCGTTTCTTTTGACCCGAAACAATTATTTCCGGAAGGCTTTTTAGATTTTCTAGGAAAAGAAGACGGAAAGCTCTACGGTGAAACCGCCATTCTCGGTCTGAAAGATTACGGTTCTTACTATAATGACATCATGAAACGATGGCCGGCTATGGTGGGCTTCAATATTCCCACGACAAAATGGGGTCTTGATGTCCTTTCCCTTGAACTTGAATATTTCGCTTTTAATTACGATCAGTTCACCTTTCCTCCCGGGTCAACGCCTACGGACGGTCTGAATGCGGACAAATATTTGTCGGACAACTTTTTTCATTGGTCTTTATTTGCCACAAAAACCGTGGTTGGCGGGCTGAGCATCAAGGGGCTTATTGGAAAAGACCACTATCGCAATACCGGTTCCACTTCACCGTGGGCCGGTGTAGACAACCCGGTTTCATCCAGCAGCGACGGTGGCGAATTGCTTGTAGCGCATGGTGATTGGCACTACACATTGAGGGTCATGTATTCTTTCTGATCAGCCGGGACAAGCTTAAGAGGACAAAGAAATGAATTTGAAAATATCGCTTTTTATATATGCTGCCGTGTTCGGTTTTCAAGTAATCCATGCCGATGAACCCGATGTCAAGGTCCTTCCATCGGGTTTTGCCTATTATCAAATAGGGCAACTCGTTTCAACGAGCGACCCTACCGGGATAATTACCGGAATACCGGACAAATCATGGGACCAGCATGCTAATTTCAGGCTTACGCTTGAAGGGGTGGTCAGGGAACGTTTGCGGATCATTGCCGGGGCAGAGCTGGGAATGGCCACGTTCGCCGGGGGCGGCGGCCAACCCACGACGGTGACCACGGCATTTTCCTTAAAAGAAGCGCAGGGAATTTATTCCTTCGGCGAAGATTTAAGGAGCCCTTTTTTACAGGTTGTGCTGGGATATTTTCCGTATAAGTATGACCCCCAGGCCACGAACATGGGTGAATACCTCTTCAGCTACCGGACCGGAGCGTATGCGCCATACATTATCAATGACTTTGACAATTGTAAGTCACGCCTTTTGGGGCTGCGTATTTCATCAACTGTTTTCGGAAGCTTCAAAAACGACGTTCTCCTGACAAGCGAAATGCCAGTGGGTGGAGGTAAGGGAAATTGGCCCATCGGAGATTATTCGCTGTCGTGGTTGACAGGATATAAATTTGAAAAGATATTTGACGCAGGCGCTGGAATATGCTTTAATCGTTTGATTCCGATTGATCCTTCGCAGACTACGCCGGCGAGCGCGATCGCCCTGAACAGCGCCGGTCTTCCAATAATCCAGAACGGCGATACCCTTCACCTCACCATGAAGGCGATCAAGCTCATGGCACGGTTTTCGTTTGATCCCAAACGAGTCTTACCCGTTGATTGGATAAGTGATTTTGCACCGGAAGACGGCAAACTCTACATGGAAACGGCCATACTCGGCCTTCAGAATTATGGAGCATTCTATAATTACGATGACATTTATCAGCGATGGCCGGTCATGGTGGGGTTCGATATTCCCACGACAAAATGGGGCTTGGATTTTCTTTCCCTTGAATTGGAATACTATGGCTGGCGGGAGAACCTTACAATTCCACAGGGCACGCCGATGGCCAATACCACGCAGGACCAGTACAGCGGCCAGCAGATGTTTCGGTGGTCCCTGTTTGCCCAGAAGACCCTGGTCAAAGGCTTTTGCATAAAGGGCCTGGTGGGAAAAGACCATTACCGCACCGTTGATGCTGGAGGCAGCGTAACCAACGAGGAATTATTAAGAGGCAACGGCAATTGGCACTATAATCTGAAGTTCATGTATCAGTTTTAATCTGCTCATTTCGATACGCCTGCCCAAAGGCAGGCACTCAACGAGCAGAAATAAAAGCTGGCTGAGTTATCGCGAAGCGATGTACCGAAGCCAATTCCTAAAAAAGAACAAGTGCGTATGAAAAAAAATCTTTTCGCATTGGTCATATGGCTGGTCTCTTTTTTTGTGGGAAGCGTCTTTGCGCAGACCGCGGTCCAGCTTGAAAGCAGCTTCGGCAATCCGTCAACGGATTACAGGCTGATGGTGCGCTACTGGTGGTGGGGAAGCAACGTCACCCGCAGTGAACTTACCTGGGAGTTGCAACAGATGAAAAGCCAGGACATCATGGGCGTTGAGGAAATCGGCGTTTATGCCGCCGCGAGCGGCTCGACGGTTTCCCTGGGCAGCGCGCAATGGGCAACCAACGTTACGGCCCTGATTGAAGAGGCGTCAAAACTCGGCATGTTCGTCTGGTTTACTCCTGCGACGGCGTGGCCGTGGTGTTATAATGGGCCGGGAATATATGCCAAGGCCGCAAGCGATAGCGTTTTGTACCAAAGCACCTTGATTACCGGCCCGCAAACCTGGACCGGGCAGGTGCCCCAGCCGTCCGGATTAAGCACCGACGCTCGGTTGTGGCAGACCACTTTGACCCGAACGGCGACAACGGGCAGCATTGACCCGGTTTTCGACACCGCCATCGTAGTGACGCAAAACGTTCAGGCCAATAATTCAATAACGGTTACGGTGCCAACCGGGCAATGGATACTAACCGGCTTCTGGCTGCAACCGCTCCAGTATGGAGGCGTAACAAACGGCAGGCAACCGGATAATTTAGGCCCGACAGTGTCCTTTGAAGATTCCGGGTCGGTGCATATGCAGCTTAACTGGCTCGTAAGCCCGGTGCTGGCCAATCTCCAGAATGCCGGTGAAGGCTCTTTTATCGGGACTACGCTGAAAGGGTTTAATTGCGATAACCTTGAGGTGTATTCGCCGGGCATCAGTTGGAATTTCGATAAACAATTCCAGACCGAGCGCAAATGGAACCTGGTTCAATATTTACCGGTGCGCTTTTACAAATCAGCCCAGGGCGATGGGATACGGGTAGCCGCCGAATATAATGCCACGCGGGCGGTCTGTCACAGCAAGTATGGCTTTGGCGGAGCGCGGCAATGGGCCATGCAGAATGGTTTGACTTTTCGCGGGCAGGGCCATGACTGGTATTATTGGGCCGACAGTTATGGAAATTCCGACATCCCGGAATTTGAACAATATGGAGGCGCGCTTGTAAGCGGCGGTGCCAATGCGGGCCCGCTGGGAAGAGTTTCGTATGGCCAGAAAGCCAGGGCGGGGGCCGATGTCTACGGCCGACGGATTGTGTCCTGCGAAACGTTTACCCTGCTCGATGGAGACGGCGATACAAACAATCCTTCCTTGAAGCTCATGAACCAGTCGCTGAACAATGTTCTGGGCGCGGGCGCAAACAAAATCCTGTTCCACGGCTATACGTATTCGCCTGAGGACCAGAGCTGGTCCGAAAATTTCCGGGCCTCGGCCAAGTTCAACCACTGGCACCCGTTTTTTCCGGTCTTCAAGGGCTTTGCCGATTATATCGCCAATTACATGTATGTTTTGCAGCAGGGCAAACCAATCGTGGACATTCTTTCCTTGGGACCGGACACGTCTATCGGATACAATAACAGCGAGGTCAAGGAAGACCCGTGCAGTGAAGCTGGGTTTCTCCAGAACACGTTCACCGTAGGCAGCGGCACGATAAGCTCGTCCATGGTCGCCTACAAACTTCTTATTGTCAAGGACACGATCCGGTATATCGAGACAATGCGCAAGCTCGACACCATGATAAACGCCGGCGCCAGCGTATTACTTACAAATGGTATGGTGGTCGGGACAACTCCATACTATTACGGGGGTCAGTATACTGCCGTCAACGCCGAAATGACGGCGATCAAGGGTCGTATTTACGATGTCATTACCGGCGCGGGGCCGGTAGCGGTGGGATCGGGCAAGGTGTGGAGCACCAAGTATGATACGCCGCAGGCGGTATTGACGTATCTGAATATCAAACCGGACGTGATCGGGCCCGCGGGATGGCAAACCGTGGCCGGAGAGCTGCCCTTCCAGCACCGCTGCGGTGACGATTTCGACGTTTATTTCCTGAATAATAATTCAGGCGCTTCCGGAAACTGGCAGTTCAGGGCCGTCGGTAAAGTCGAAGAGTGGGATGCAGCCACGGGGAGGGTTACGCCATTGAATTTTACCAGCAATGGGGAGTATTCCACAGTGTATCTCGGCGGTGCGCTGTACGATTCAAGACTCATCGTCATCAGGCGCGATAAACCCGCGGTTTCTCCCAATCTTGATTCCCTTTACTATTCAAATTATCAGACTATTTCAGGGACATGGAAAATCATCTTTACCAGCAACCTGAGAAAAGCCACCGATACCGCGAACGTAACTACCTTGACCGATTGGAGTTCGATAAGCGGTCTGCCCGGCGCTTTCGTGGGAATAGGGGAATATACCATCGGTTTCAACCTGTCGTCCCTGCCCGATTCGACCAGGGACGTTATCCTCGATTTAGGCGCCATGAATGATGTGGCGCAGGTTTTCATCAACGGCCTGAGCGCGGGATATATCTGGAAAGCGCCGTATCGGGTGTATGTGACGGGGTTGCTTAAAGCCGGCGCCAATCAGCTTGACATACGGGTCGGCAGCCGCTGGTATAAATCCGGTCTGGGAAGAGGGCTTTTGGGTCCCGTGAAGCTCCAGATAGGGTCTCGGGCCATCGTAACCGGCGCGCGCCCTTTAAATTCTCATAACACACGGCCAAGGTTTACTTTTACTGTACATTCGAACGGGGGCGGAATAAGGATTGTTTTTTCCCGCGCTGACGATTACCATATATCAATAAATGACATTCTTGGGCGGATGCTTAATGAATATGACGTGAACAAGGCCTCGCTGTTTGAAGTTCCCAAAAACATATGCCCGCGCGCGGTATGCATCATTTCCGCCAGGAGCGGAGGAGAAGTCCGCCAGACGAAATGCCTGATGGTCAGATGACGCACAATTACAAATAATTTCTAAAGTTTCGTGCCCGAATCTTATAACTCCAGAGGTTTCATGGTCAATATTTCCAATATAACAAAATTTGTCGGCGAAACCGCTTTGTACAAGAATGCCGGGTTTCAGATCTATGAAGGCGAAAAAATCGGGCTGGTAGGCCCCAATGGCGCGGGTAAAACGACTTTTTTCAGATTGATAATCGGTGAAATCCTTCCCGACGCGGGCGCGATCAGCATCCAGAACAATGTCCGCATCGCATACTTTTCACAGGACGTGGGGGAAATGCGGGGGAAAACCGCCCTCCAAGAAGTGACGGACGGAAACAAACGGATCAATGAATTGGCGCTTCGTTTGAAATCGTATGAAGAAAAATTATGCGACCCCGAATTGGGCCCGGCCGAGATGGAAACCGTTCTTGATAAAATGGGCAATGACCAGACCGAGTTTGAAAAATTGGGCGGTTTTGAAATCGAGACCAGTGCGCGGGTCATTTTGACGGGCCTGGGCATAGCTCCTTCCGACCACGACAAGCCCGTTGAAGATTTCAGCAGCGGCTGGAAAATGCGCATAGCCCTGGCAAAGGTACTGGTCATGGCGCCCGACCTTATTCTTATGGACGAACCCACCAACTATCTTGACATGGAAACAATTCTGTGGCTTGAAGACTGGCTCAAAAACTTCAAGGGCGCCATTCTCATGACCACGCATGACCGCGATTTCATGAACAGGATCGTGACCAAAATCGTTGAAGTGGCGGGCGGGAGCGTGATCACATTTTCGGGGAACTACGATCTTTACGAACAAGAAAAGACGTTAAGGCTCAAGCAGAACGAGGCCGAGTTCAACCGTCAGCAAAGCATGCTGAAAAAAGAGCATGCGTTCATTGCCCGGTTCAAGGCCCGCGCCAGCCACGCGGCCCAGGTGCAGTCGCGCGTGAAAATGATCGACAAAATCGACCTTGTCGAGCGCGTTGCCGGTCGCGATGAAATGCGCATCTCCCCTCCCGAAATCCCGCGCGGCGGCAACGACGTTGCGGTGATCAAGTCCCTCGCCAAGTCGTGGAAGAACAGGGACGGAAGCGAGAAGCCGGTCTTTTCGGGCCTGAGCGCCGTTGTGCGGCGCCTTGACAAAATCGCTGTAGTTGGCGTCAATGGCGCGGGGAAATCGACGTTTCTTAGAATTCTCTGCAATCAAACTCCGCCGACTTCAGGCGAGGCGAACATCGGCCCAGGCATTTCGATTGGCTATTTCGGCCAGAGCACGCTCGAAACCCTTGACGCCGACCTTACCGTTTTCAAGGAAGTGCAAAGCAAACTTCCCTTGGCAAACGACGGTTTCATCCGCAACCTGCTGGCGGCTTTTCTTTTCAGGGGCGACGAGGTCTTCAAGAAAACTAATTACCTTTCCGGCGGGGAAAAAACGCGGGTCATCCTGTCGTATCTTCTGTCAATACCCTATAATTGCCTGGTGCTCGACGAGCCCACCAACCACCTCGACATACTGTCCCGCGGAGTGCTGCTTGACGCGCTCAAGCGTTATGAGGGAACGGTCCTGCTTGTCTCGCACGACCGCTATTTCCTCCGCGAGATCACCAATCGGGTTTTCGAGATCGACCGGGGAATGATTAAAATTTATGAAGGAGATTATAGCTATTATCTGGAGGAAAAAAAGTCAAAAGTTATACCCCACCCAGAAACGATGCACTAAAAGGTCCCTTTGCTGCGGAAGCTGAGTGGTAAGCGCTATGCCGATTTCATAGCCGCCATAGTAGCGGGACAAATTCGATTGCTTCAGTTCAAGTCCCACATGGGCGCATTGCCCGTTTCCTTCACCGTTCGGCACATCATCGCTGTAGCCTAAAAGCAACCCTAAAATCCCCATGAAACGCAGGGAAATCATGGCTTTTATGACCTCATAATAGTTGTTTGGAGAATAGCCGATCCATACCGGGTTTCCTCCCAAAAATGAAAATGTGGATTCAACATACCCGGTAAGAAGGCTGTCAATGCTCCGGAAACGAAGAGCAAGCTTGCCGTCGTAGTCCCAATAATTTTGGATCCAGAAATGCCCGGTTGACATAGCGCTCAGGCCAAGGGACACGCGTTCAAAAAACCAGGGGGTCAACAAACCGGCGCCGAATCCCATGGTCAGATAATTGGAATAATTGGAATAGGTAGGACCAAGATCCATTGCGCTCGGCAACTGTTCCGCCCCGATATTAAAAAGCAGACCGATTCCTCCGCCGTGCCTGAATTTAGCCGCGCCCGAAAATTGCATGCTGGGGTTAAAAAAAGAAGACTGGCTTTGAAATGTTGCGCCGGAGCCGGTGGCGTTAAGGTTCTGGCTGCTGGAATTTCCCTGGCCCACGCCCATGATTCCTATGCCGGCGCTAAATCGCGATGTTACGGGCATCAGAAATTTTGCCGAGGCAATGGTAAGCACGTTTCCTAATGGCGTAACATCCACCGTTTGCGCGGTTTTTCTTTCGATTTCCGCCGTACTGGCCGGATTTGACCACCAGGAGCCGGGCATGAGCGCATTTTCGAGGTATGTTGTCTGCTGGTATAACAGGAAATAGTAATTCAAGGTATCGCTATTGGCAAAATTCAAAGTGGTGATGAAAAACAGAGGCGCAAGAATCTTTATCGGCAGAAAAATAGCATTGCTTACGGAATTGGCCATAAAACCTACTTAAGATAAATCTGGAATTTCAAAAGTCCTTCTTTCAGACGATTGATCGCATCGTGCAATGCATTGATTTTCCCTTTGATTTGACTCTCGCCGACCGGTCCTTCAAGGCCGCCGGTTTTTTCCACCCGCTCAGCATATTTCAGGAGCATGTCCGACATTGCGTCCAATTTGTCTACGCCGGCCACCAGGTTTTTTATTCTGGAATCCACTGATGACACATATTCCGGTGTCGAAGCAGCGGCGGATTTTGAAAATTTGGTGATAGTCGAGACGAATTGTTCAATTGAATCAATCTTCGCATTAAAATTTTTATTAAATTGCGCGGTGAAATTCATGATGGAACCGCTTGCGGAATCCGTAATATCAGCCATCTCATTTATCTGGTTTATAAGTGATGTGCGGTTTTGGGTTCCATGAAGGAGCCGTGAACTTATCACGGTAAAAGAATCAATTATATCGTGTAATTTCCATGCTAAGCCTACTGTCTCCGAAACTCCATTATGGAACGAACCCGCAAGGGTGTCCGTTCTGGGCAGCATTGGGGCAGTGCTGTCCCCGTCATAAATCATTAAAATGCGGTCTCCCATCAGGCCAACATCCCTGTCATCGATTTGATATCCCTGGTGGATAATAACAGGTTTTTGCGTTTCAATAAAAACCAGGACCTTTTCCCGCAGAAGTTCGATTCTCTTGACGGTCCCGATGTCAATACCTCGCAGCTTGACGGGGTCATCGATTCTGAGGTTGCCGATCTGTTCAAATGCGATTATTCTCAAATCCTGCGGGTTATTGAGCAAGCGTATTCCAAACCATGCAAGGACCGCCAGTGTCAATAGGAGCAACAGCAGCAGAACATACCCGGACCGTACGTCAAAGTTATGCTGCTGATTCTGGGGAGGGGCAGTCATGTCAAAAAGATATGTCATATTAAATGAATAAGCAAGAACACATAAAGCTTTTTATGGTCTATGCCGATAGTAATAGCATATAAGGACTTATTGTACACGCTGAATTTGACTGAAACTGTCAGAACTTCTTCAAAGGAACATGTATGGGCGTCATTGGCGGAGGAATTTCCATAAATGGTCCATCCGGAATCGACGATGCCAGCATAATTGACCAGCTTACGGCTTTGCAGCAGCAGGGTGTAACCACCGTGCAAAACCAGGTAGCTCAATATCAGGTCCAGATCAGCGATTACTCACAGCTTAAATCAGACCTCGCGGCGGTCCAGACCGCGGTCAACGCATTAAACAGCGACAGCGCTTTCGACGTTTTTACATCGGACTCTTCGGATAGCAGTGTGGCGACCGTTCAGGGTGGTGATGGCGCCGAGGCGGGGCAATATAACATCGGTGTTTACCAGCTCGCCACCGCCGAAACAATGATCAGCAAAGACAATCTTATCACTAGCCAGACCAACTCTCTGGCAAGCCAGGGCATTACGGTCGGCGACATCAGCATTGACGGGACGAAAATAACCATTGATGCCAATGATACGATACAGGATGTGCGCAGCAAAATCAATAATGCAACCGATTCTCAGGGCAATCCGCTTAATGTCAGCGCATCAGTCCTTCAAGTGTCCAGCAACGATTACCGTTTGGTTTTGACCGCAAAAAACACGGGCTCCACGGGCGACGATTATCAGGACGTCACCGGAAGCACATTCAAGGACCTCGGAATAATTTACGGTTCTACACCCACCGCCACGCAGGCCATAACCTCTCAAAGTCCTTTTCAGGCCGATTTTGACGCTCTTTCAGCGGGCTCGACCATTACGTATACGGGGACCGACCATAATGGGAACGCCGTTACCAATACCTTTACAAAAGCGGCAAGCGACACTTCCATAAACGATTTCCTGACGCAAATCGGGACCGACCTGGGCGGTACGGCCTCGCTTGACTCGAGCGGGGACCTTGTCGTGACCGATGGCACGGCCGGCAATTCTTCGCTCGCAATCAGCTCGCTGGTTTCCGCCGATGCTTCGCAATCCTCTTCCACGAACTATACCTTCGCAACAACAACCGCGGGCGCCCAGATCGGCGACAAAGGCGACACGGCCCAGGTGCTTCAGTCGCAAGACGACATCCAGACGGCCTTCGATGCGCTTGCCGCCGGGTCGGCCATCCAATACACCGGGATTGACCACAACGGGAATACGGTCACCAATACGTATTACAAAGCGACCGCCACGACATCCATCAATGATTTCCTATCGCAAATAAACAATACTTTCTACGGGGAGGCCACCGCAAGCATCAATTCCGACGGAACGTTAAAACTGACCGACAATGAACAGGGCAACTCCCAGCTTGCGCTCACTTCGCTGTCAATCGGCGGCGTTGCGCATACGGTAAGCACGGTCACGCCGGGTAAGCAGGGACAGGGTGTTTTAATGGCCGGACAAAACGCGTATTTCAGCTACGACGGGTTGATGCTGAACTCGGCCTCAAACAATCCGGACACTTTGATTTCCGGCGTAACCATTCAGCTCCATAAGGCGGCGCCCGCCGAAACGGTGCAAACGTCCCTGGCCGTTGACAGCGCCACGATCCAGAAAAATATTCAGGCGGTTTTGGACGCTTATAATGCGCTTCTTACCTGGACCACCGCCGAGACCAAGCCGGCCGATCCTAACGACA
>Ga0182027_10002847_pt1 | contig 27787 bp, 17 predicted proteins | sample 712E1DmetaG_FD_121300 | JGI IMG/M metagenome (GOLD analysis project Ga0182027, IMG submission 121300) | Permafrost microbial communities from Stordalen Mire, Sweden - 712E1D metaG (Illumina Assembly) | ecosystem: Environmental > Terrestrial > Soil > Wetlands > Permafrost | place: Sweden...
TCTGATTGAATATCTTAGAACAACATGGGAAAAGCTTATGGAAAGTCAAAGGCGACCCGTGCAATTATCCTTTTTGTAAATAATTTAAGCCGGACAGGCCTGAGCGAAATTATATAATCATAGCAAAATAATTTCCATCAAAAAAAGGACCACCTATGGAAAGCGGCGCCGCGCTGCTCTATCATACGGGCGCGCTTGGCGATTTTATCACCACGATTCCCGCAATCGATTACTGGAAAAAATGCAACACGCAGGAGCGGCTTGTTATGCTTGGTAGTCCCGCAATCGGCGCATTCGCTTGCGAAACGGGCGTGGTTGATGAATTCCTTAATGTTAATGAATCGCGATACGCCATGCTTTTTAACGATAGGTTCAAGCCGGAAATCGCCGGATTCTTCGCCCGATTTTCCCAGGCAATCGTTTTCGCCGAGTCCGAATCGCGTTTTGTCATTAACCTTCTAAAATCCCGTATACCTTGCCTGCATCAGCCGCCGTTTCCGCAAACGCGAATGCACGTAATCGATTATCATCTTTCTCTTCTTGCCGATGGGTTAAAACTTTCCGAAGAAGAAAAAACTCCTCGTTTGGAATTGCCCGTGGAGTCAATTCCGGAAACCAACTACGGCGAAAAGTTCTCTTTCGGTTTTGTCGCGATTCATTCAGGAAGCGGAAGCCCAAAGAAAAATTGGCCTTTTGAAAGGTTCTTGTCCGTTGCCGATCATTTTCGCGGAAAAGGTCGCTCAATTGTCTGGATTAAAGGGCCCGCGGAAAACTATTCGGAAATTCCCCAAGCAGACTTTTTATTTGCCGATCAAAACCTGACCGAACTTGCCTACTTGCTTAACAAATGCGATTTGTTTATAGGCAACGATAGCGGCGTGGCCCACTTGGCGGCGGCCCTCGGATGTAAAACAATCGTTCTATTCGGGCCGTCGGACCCCTGTGTTTGGGCGCCGCGTGGGAAAAACGTGAAGATAGTCTATAAAAACATACCATGTTCGCCGTGTCATTTGGACAAAGGTCTAATGGCCACTTGCGATACATCGTGCTTTTCACGGATCACGATGGACGACGTGCTGTCCATGTATTTCCGGAAGCGGCGTTCATCTAACCCGCCCAAGGGCGGATAAGTTACTGATAGTCAGGAATTATCTACGCGTTTCGCGTAGATAATTCAGGCACAGTAACTAATCGAGAAAGATAATAATAATTTTCCTTTAACGATTTCAAAGTATATTTATCGCTATGAAGGTACGCGAAATAATCCGGCTCATTGAGAATGACGGGTGGTATCTTGTTCGCACGAAAGGAGACCACCGTCAATATAAACATCCCGCAAAAGAGGGTAGAGTTACAATTTCAGGTAATACGGGGCGAGATATGCCGCCAGGGACCCTCAACAGCGTACTTAAACAATCCGGTCTGAAGGGAAAAGGCAAATGAAGAAATTCCTTATCATACTCGAAAAAAGCAAAGACGGTTTTGGCGCTTATTCACCAGATCTTCCCGGTTGCATTGCCGTTGGCGCGACGCAGAAAGAAACTGAAAAAAAGATGTACGAGGCGATTTCTTTTCATTTGGAAGGGTTAAAGGAGGATGGGATAACCATTCCTAATGGGAAAAGCGTCGCGGAATATGTCGTTCTGCCTGAGTGCGCTTAGGTTAGCCCCTTAGTACCTAACCAGCCTCTCAGCGGGTTTGATTTCTCGAAACTCAATTGCCCGCTTGATCTCCTCTTGTGTGCGTTCGAGCCGTTGTTCCGAAACCGGAAACGACAACGGCACGTGACCGCCGGCGAAAACCATAATGCAATATTCCTCAATCATCAGTTCAAAATCGTCGAGCATTTTCATTATTTTCGGATAAGCGGCCTGCTCCGCGTTTCGCAAGGAAATAAGAGCTGATTTTAATTCGTTAATAAAGCTCATATTTTCATCATAGCGCAGCGGTTTGTTGAAGGCGAACTGAATTCGAAATCCGAATCCTTTTAAATAGCGGGCCGCTTGCAACGTTCGTTTTATAGGAGAACGGGGTTTTGCAAGTATCGATCTATAGTCTTCAAGATCATCGCTCAGTTCTTTTTCCCGGACCCCGGAAGAACCCGATTTAATTGACGATGCGCATAATTTATCCGACAATTGTTTGCAGGTTTTATACTCGGCCAAAGAATCCGTAACCGCTTTTATTGCCGTTTTAAGCGCTTGTTCGACTCGCTCGGTGCATGTTTGAATGAGCGCGTCAAACGTTTGGGGGGCGACGGGCAATTCATAGTCGAGCGCGAGCACGATCTCATGAAACAGGGTTTCGACCAGATTTATGAAAAACGATTTGTCGACGATATCATCCAATTCCAAAGGAAACCGGATTGAAGATGAAAAATCGCGCCATGCCCAGGCCATCCGGTCGGCGAGCGCCCGCTCAACAAGGGCCTTGACGCCTTGACGGTGGCCGACATAAGCGGACGAAAGTGACAAAAATACTCGAATGGAAACCCTGTTATCTTCCCTAGCCAGCGCGGTTATTCCCCCAAAAGGGATTTTTTGCAAGGGCGGGTAAAAGAACACTTCTTTGAATACGGATTCATCAAATTTCTCAACGGAGTCTTTTTCCCATTGTGTGCACCATGAAGAAAAAATATTCCGCCTGACGTCGACGTGCGAAACGGAAAGCGAATCAGGATCGGAAGACGGTCTGAAAACGCCGACAATTGTATTTGAATCATCGACGACGCTCACGCGCAGCCACAAGCGGTCGGAACAATAAAGGCTTGATTTTATTCCGATAGCAGTATTCGTACAGAAAACTTTATCGATGTAAGCAATCGCCTGATCGATAAATCCGCCTTTGCCCGGTTTTAGCATGGATATGATAGTATCGCAATTTTCATCCGAATTCTCCGAAAGCCCTAAGTGACTGAAGATTTCCTTTAAACGGGGCCGCCAAAACGCCGGCAACAACCATTGCCAATAGGTGGAGGGAACAATCCGGAAAAGCGAAAGCGGCACGACAAGCGTTGCCCCGTCGTTGCTATCGCCCGGTTTAAAGCAATAGTCAATTGATAAAGTATGTCCGGCAATTGAAACGACGTCGGGGTAGTCGGCAAGCTCTTGTGGAAAGGGCTTGGTCAGCAGGTCGTTTTGGGTCAGGAATAAAAATCGGTCTCCTTTACTTCGAACAAGTTTTCGAAGTTGATCGTCGCAGACAATGCCCGAAAGCCGTTCATGATAAAAATCAGCGATTGCCCGGTCGCCTGAATAATAGGTAGTGTCCCGCAATTTTCTTTGCGCCAAATCGACGGCGTCGCGGACCCTACGATTATTAAATATGAAGGCGCATTTCACTACCGTACGTTCTTTAAGGAGCGCTTCTTCAATAAACAGATCGTGGGCTTCTTGCGGCCGCGCTTTCCCAAAATCCGCCCGGTGATTCCGGACGATATATAACCCGTTAAAAATTACCTGCTTTAAGCAATGTACTATGCCTGTTTCGGGGTCATACTCCGGGTTTTCATACGATGTTCGGCATTGGTTTGGGAAAAGCTCCTCAATCCAGCGGGACTTTATGGCCGCGGCGCTTCTTCCATAGGAACGTTTCGTCTCGACGATTTCGTGAAATAGAATCCATGGATAATGGTCCTTGCGCAGTTTTGATCCCGGTGAAATCATGATATCATGTGCGCTTCCTGTCCTGTAAAGACCATTGGATTGCCGCTCGGCGCAGTTGAGGGCAAAGGCGGACAAGAGCGCCTTATGGATTTGTTCATAGGAGCCGGGCCCCCGGCGTTTGATGGGGACCGACATGCGGCATATTTTTATCAATTGACGATGGACGTCGATCCATTCCTTGACATGTTGTAACGAGAGCCCCGCATCGCCGCAAAAGTCGGCGAGCCTTCTTCGGGAAATTTTATCGTCCGATTTTCGGGGGATCCTTTGCCAAAGGGCGATGAAAGTCATAAAATCGGATGAAAAACCGCGCGGTGAAAGATTTTCAAGCGCCGATTTTGCGGAAAAATCGCCTTTCCCAAGAGTGTTAACGGAAAGCGCGGCCGCAATGACCGCGACCTCATGGAACGCGCCGTTGGTCGAAGCAAAAAGCAGCATACGCGCCACGGCCGGGTCGAGGGGAAGCCGCGACATGGCTTTTCCCAGGTTTGTGAGATTACCCTTTTTGTCAAAAGCCCCTAAAAATCGCAGTTGCTTATAACCCGCGTCCATGGCGGCAGGGGAAGGAGGTTGCAAAAACGGAAATCGTTTCGGGTGCGAAATGTCGAGGTCCGCCATGCGAAGGAGCACGCCGGCGCAATTGACGCGCCGGATCTCGGGGAGCGTGAATTTGGGGCGGGAACTCAAGTCCTGCTCGGAATAGAGGCGGATGCAAACGCCCTCCCGCACGCGGCCGCATCGTCCCGCGCGCTGATTTGCCGAAGCCTGGGATATCGCGGAAATGGGCATCCGGTTAATACCGGCCCCTGCGTCGAATGCAACGCTTCGGCAAAGGCCCGTGTCGACGACAAAACGGATATTGGGGACGGTAATTGACGTTTCGGCAATATTCGTGGCCAATACGATGCGCCGCGCGGCGCCGCGGTCGAATATCTTGATTTGTTCTTCCGGCGTCATGCGGCCGAAAAGCGGCAAAATGGAAATGGCGCTTTTGGCGGGCATGGCCGAGAGCTTGTTAAGGCATTCCCGAATATCGTCGACCGTAGGAAAAAACGCCAAAATGTCGCCCGAGTCATATCCATCAAGCAATTGCTTGATGGAATGGACCGCGCCGTCGACATAGGCGTTCATGGCAACGCCTTGCCAAAGGGCGATTACCGGTTCATAGCGTATTGCCACCGGGAAAAGCCTTTCGTTTACGGAAATGACCGGCGCATGATTAAAGCCTGAAGAAAACAGACTAATGTCAAGCGTCGCCGAAGAAATAACGAGTTTTAATTCCGGCCGTTTGGGCAAAAGCCAACGCATATACCCAAGAAGAAAATCGATGTTGATCGTGCGCTCATGCGCTTCATCGATGATAATGCAATCGTAACGTTTTAATAAAGGGTCCGAAATCGTTTCCGCAAGAACAATGCCGTCGGTTACAAAGGAAATTCTGGTTTGCGGTTTAATGGTATCGCGGAACCTGATTTTATAGCCGATTGTATCCGTCGCGCCGGGCACGAGTGTGGCAACATAGCGTGCCAGTGAAATCGCCGCAATGCGCCGGGGCTGCGTGCAAACGATCCGCTTGGGGCTTGTTCCCAGCGCTTCCAAACACATAAGCGGCAGGTGCGTCGTTTTTCCGCAGCCCGTTTCGCCGGCCACGATAATGACCTGGTTATCGAGAATAGCTTGAATGATTTCTTCGCGATGTTGGTAGATAGGCAACGATGCATTGTATGCGAATTCCATTGTGAGGATAAAATACTTTAGTGTCTGTACTTGAGGTGGGTCAGCTACGGAGAGTCCCCTCGAATTTAGACGCAAAGACTTTAGAGCTCTATTTTTCCATCTGCAAACTTGTCAACGCTTGGTTCCGTTTTTCCAACGCCGTAGCGTCGCCGGGGTTTAGTTCGAGGACTTTGTCAAAATCTTTGAGGGCCAGGGGGAAATCGCGGTTTTGCAGGTAGGCGATGCCCCGGTTTAAATAAGCTCGTTCATAATCCGATTTCAAAGCAATGGCCTTAGAGAAATCGGCTATTGCATTATCAAATTCATCATGGAAACCGTATATGATTCCCCGATTATTATATGCATCGTAATAATCGGGGTCCAGTTCTATGGCTTTGCTAAAATCGGCAAATGCTTGGTCGGCCATGCCTTTTGAAATATAAGCAATACCGCGATTGTCATAGGCTTTGGCGAATTTCGGATCATAGCGCAGGGCCGAGGTAAAATCCTCTATGGCGTTGTCGGTTTCCCCGCGAGCGCCGGATTCGGTCGCACGGTTATTGTAAGCCAGAACGCTTGGATATTTTGCGATATCGTCATTCCAGAGCGTCAGACTATCGTGCCAGACCCCGCATCGTTGAAATGACAATATTCCCAGCATAGTGAATACTAAAGTAAGTCCGGCATAAACGAACATTTGTAAAGTTTTGTTTTGAGCGGGATTGCTTTGGAGGAAACATGTTACAACCGCGCCCAAGATCCCGCCGATTCCTATCAAAGGCAAATATGAGTAGCGGTCCGAAACGATTGCGCTGCCGATCGGAAGGATTTGCAAGACAGGCAGCAAGGTAATGATAAAAAAAAGGCAACCTGCAATAACAATTTTCATGGCGGACCTGAAAAACCAAAGCAGCGCCGCGATAACCGCAACGATAAACGGCGACGCCTTTATTAAGGCGTTCATCATGAAATTATCCGGCGAGGGCATCGGATAGAGGGCCGCGAGTTTTATGGGAATGAAGAATTTAATCAGATAGAATACTATTCCATAAAATGGAACGCATAACCGATCAAGGCCGGACAATGCGGCATTGACATTGATAGCGCCGGATTGCCGCTGGGTAATCAAGGTGATTACGACGAAAACGCTTGCAACCATAAAAAACGGAATTTTTCGCGCGAGCAAAATCTTGTCCGGCTTTTTATTGTGCAGATAGTCTATTAGGAACAAAGCAAACGGCAAGCTTACGGCAATAGGTTTTGAAAGCAAAGAAAAGACAAAGGCCGTCAAGCTGAACCAGTAAAAATTCCGCAGGTTATTCTTTGTAAAAACATTGTACTTGAGGAGCGATAAAAGATAAAAAAATGTTGAAAGAAGGTCTTTTTGGTCCGACACCCATGCAACCGATTCTACCCTCAGCGGATGAACGCCAAAGATCAATGCGGCAATAGTGCCGGTCAAAAAACTTCCGGACAAGCCGTACAAAAGCGCAAAAACGAGAAGGCAATTGACAATATGGAGAAAAAGACTTGTCGCATGAAAAACCGCGGGGTCCGGCCCGCCGACGGCAAACTGTGTCATATAGGCAAGCATGGTAAAGGGCTGATAGGTGCTTGCATAGGAAGACGAAAAAACTTTTACGATATTGTGAAGAGTAACTTTTTGAATGTCCGGATTATTCGTAACATAGACGTCGTCATCCCAGTTTGTAAAACCGTTTTTGAGCGAAGGAGAAAATACGGTTGCAATGACCACGGCCATCAAAATGCACGGGAGAGCAAAACGATTGATTCCGTTTGTCTCACGGGCAGCGGTTCGCCGCGCTTTTTTCGAGTGTGGTTTTGTCATGGCAGCCGAAAAAATAATTGAGGCGATACCGTCGATGCGAAAATCGCGGGCGAGCAACCGAAAATGCATGTAGGGGTTCTGTTATAAAAAGTATATTGATTTGTTCCGTTTAAACCAACTTCAGGGCAAAACAATGAACGGTTTTCGTTTGGCGATTCTCTTTTTGGATGCGCTCATTTGCATGTGTATTCCGGGCCCGGACACGATCAAGAAAAATTGCGTGTACGTTAACCGTGTCCCCGCGATTACGCCGGATTATTCCGGAATCATGGCGCCGCCGAACATCGCGCCCCTAAATTTTGTCGTTAATGAACCGGGTGAGGAGTATTACGCCGAAATATCTTCGAGTAGGGGAGACGCAATTGCTGTTTCCGGCTATACGCCTTCTTTGTGCATCCCCAATGGAAAATGGAAAAAACTCCTTAAGCAAAACATCGGCCGACCGCTTCGCATCTCAATTTACGTCAAAGACAAATTCGGCGCTTGGAGAGGCTATAAACCGCTCTACGACACGATCGCCGGAGAGCCGATTGACGGTTATGTGACCTACCGGACGCTGAGTTATCTGTACAATTTCTCAACCGATCTCCATGTTTACGAGCGGGACCTGGGTTCTTTTACAGAAAAGCAACTGATTAATTCCAATAACTTCGCCTGGGGATGTTGCAATTGTCATACGCCGAAAGGAGGCGACCCCTCCACCTTCGTCACCCAGTTTCGCAGCAAGGATTACGGCAGCGGCATGCTCCTGTCGATAAATGGAAAACTGCGCACGATCGGCACCCGGCTTGGATATCCCGCCTGGCATCCGGGCGGCAAGCTCATCGCTTTTGCCGTTTACAACGTGCGGCAATGTTTCCATGAGTCGGCAAAAAATTTCATCGACGTTTACGATAATACTTCCGACATCGTTTTGTATGACGTGGACCATGATAAGACCTTTGCGATACCGGAACTTTTCGGCAAGCGGACCCTTAAGACCTGGCCGACCTGGTCCCCGGACGGACGCTACCTTTATTATTGCTTCAGCCCCACGCCTTGGACAGACCTTGAAAAAACGCCTCCCGACAATTTCGACATGCTAAAGTTCAGTTTGTTGCGGACCGCTTATAACGCGGCGGATAAAACCTGGGGGCCGGTCGATACGGTGCTCGGCTCCGCGGAAACGGGGCTTAGTATTTCCCAGCCCAAGTTTTCGCCGGACGGCCGGTTTCTTTTGTTTTGTATGCATTATTACGGAGGATATCCTCACACGCAAATAAGCAGCGACTTGTATATGATGGACATGGCAACGGGAAAATACTGCAAACCCGACATAAATAGCGATTTTTCCGAATCGTGGCACGACTGGTCTAAGAACGGCAGGTGGATTCTGTTTTCTTCAAAAAGAAATGGCGGGATTTTTACACGAATCTATTTCAGCTATGTGGATAGCTCAGGAATCGCCCATAAGCCGTTTATCATGCCTCAAAGGGACCCTGCTTTTTATGATTCATTTATTAAATGTTACAATTATCCCGAATTTACAACGGGACCTATACCTTTTTCCGAACGCAGGCTTCTTGAGGCTATACGATCAAAAAACAAGATTAATGTAGCTTTACCTGCTTCGCCATCAGCACCGATACGACAACCGAATCCGTTTTTTCAGTAAAAGTCGTATAAAATATTAATTTGTTGTAAAACCCCTTCGGCTTTCGTAGCCTTCCCTCCAAGGGAGGCTAAATTGCTTTTTAAATCAACATGTTATGAATAAATATGTTATAAAACAATTTTCTTTGGAAAACAAAATTATTAAATAATTTTTGCATACACAATAATTTTTGTTTATATTATGGTTTATGAATCCTAATAAGGAAATATTTTTGTATTCGGATTACCGGGAGTTTCTACGGGAATATTATCTTTCCCAAAAAAACGCAATCCCCAAAATGACCTTTAGGCTTTTTGCCGAAAGGGCTGGTTTTTCTTCGGCGAGTTTTCAAAAGCTGGTCATGGATGGCAAAAAAAACCTCACGAAAGAAAGTATATTAAAGATTTCCCGCGCTCTTCGATTGAACAAAAAAGCCGAGGAATATTTTGAGGTTTTGGTGTTTTTTAACCAGGGTAAAACCGTTGAAGATAAAAAACATTATTTAAAAAAGATCGATTCTTTCAGGAAAAAGAACAAGCCGGGGAATTTGCTGCCTAAGGATTTTGAATATTTAAAAGAGTGGTATCATTGCGTTATTCGGGAGATGGTGGATTTTCCTGATTTTAAAGAAGATTTGGATTATATCAGGAAAAAACTTTTTTATCCCCTTAGGCCCGATGCCATCCAAAAATCCATAAATTTCCTCATTGAAACGGGTTTTTTGATACGAGATGAAAATGGAAAATTGACCAAGAAAGATAAAACCCTGGCAACCGGCGATATTCATGATCGGGAAATTTTCGGTACCATCGCGCGCAACCACCACCTATCCATGGTCGATCTTGCCCATAAAGCGATATCAAATCTTTCAAAAGACGAACGAAGCGTTTCCAATACCACTTTAGGGGTTTCGGCGGGCGCTTACGAGGCCATTGTGAAGCGAATCGAACAAATGCGATTGGAAGTCCTTGAGATCGCCGCGGCCGACCGGTTTGCGGACCAAGTGTTCCAACTCAACGTCAACCTGTTTCCTTTGACAAAGAGGTCTCTATGAAACAGGTAACGGCGTTGAGAACGCTCATCATTTTATTTGTCGCGCTCGCGATGCTTTTTCAGTGCGAACGACTCCCAACCATTGCCGGCGGCGGGGGCACGGACGTTTCCAACGCAAAGGTAAGCGGGATAATCGTAAAAGCCGACGGGACGCCTGCGGACCACGCGCAAGTCATGATTATTGCCGCGTCCTATGATCCCCTCAGCGGCGCGTCCGTTCCCGATTCACTTACGGACACAACCGATTCGTCGGGGGTCTTCACTTTTACGCGGGTGGATTCCGGCACCTATAATGTTCAAGCCATGTTCGCCGCCGAAAAAACGAGCGCGCTCGCTACCGGCATCCATGTGGCGGGAGACAGTATCGCCTTACCGGTGGCCACGTTGCAAAAGCCCGGCTCGCTAACGGTCATGCTGCCGCAAAATATCGATGCGGTAAACGGGTATGTGTATTTTCCGGGAACGCAGATCGGCGCCCGGCTAAACGGGTTGGCGGGGTACGTAGTATTAGGCTCCGTTCCTTCCGGAAAAATCCCGCCGCTTTATTATTGTACCGTAAACGGGACGTCTTCAAGGGCCTTGACCGACACGATTCAAGTGCCCTCCGCCGGGATGCTCACGATCGCTTATTCGGCTTTCCAGCATTCGTCAAGAATATATTTGAATACCGGATATAACGGAGCGAACATCAACGGCAATGTCTATAACTTTCCGGTCCTTATTCGCCTTACCGCGGGTACCTTCAATTTCGCCCAAGCCCAGGCAAACGGCAACGACGTCCGCTTTATAAAGCCGGACAATACGGTCCTTCCTTATGAAATTGAGCGTTGGGACGCGGCAAACGGAAAAGCCGAGATTTGGGTGAAAGTGGACACGATTTATGGAAACGGCACGGTGAATTCATTCAATATGTATTGGGGTAACGTGTCCGCACCCAGCGTGTCAAGCGGCGCATCGGTTTTCGACACCGCGGCCGGGTTCGCCGCCGTTTTACATCTTAATACTAATTGCCAGGACGCCACCATTAATAATAATTCCGGGACCAACTACGGCGCCCTAGACACCGAAGGTTTAATAGGAAATTCAAAAAAATTCAACGGTTCCGACTCCATTCAAATAGCGGGATTATTAGGCACGTCGGCAAACCTCAGTCTCAGCGCATGGGCGGATTTGGATGTAAGGGGCCTTTCGGGAGCCGAAGTCATTTCTATCGGCGATGCGGCGACGATTCGCATGGATGATTCGCGGCCGGGTTTTGGGACGGAAGGCTGCTACCACTTGAGTACGGCGCCCGGCGATACTATTTTTACCAGCGTAATTTACGGCAAGAACCTGGCAAAAACCGGATGGCACTATATTACCTATACCGTGGATGATGTTTCCCGAAAACAAATGCTTTACATCGACGGGACGTTGGTCAACAGAATAACCGACACGACCGCCATAGATTATTCCGGGGTTGGCATCAATACGCTTATCGGCAAACACGGCAATGGGAAGAACAATTACAACTTCACCGGCAAAATCGATGAAGTCCGTATCAATAAAAACGTTCTTTCGGCGGATTGGATCAAGCTGTGTTATATGAACCAAAAGCCCCAGGACCAGCTTATTACGTTTAAATAGAAAAAAGACACCTATTGCATCGATCGATTAAGAAGGGGGGTACGAGTAGCTGAATAGCAAATAAATTTTGTTTTTAAAGAATATTGTTTCTAAACTTAAATTACTTTTATTAAAGGAGTAAAAAAAATGAAAACGTTTCAAAATCTGAAATGTTGTTCGTTAAGGACGCTTCGAAAAGCGTTCTGTATGCTTGCCCTGCTTACGTTGTTCGCTTCATCCGCTTTTGCGCTCCAGGACGGCGCTGCGCGCACGCCGCCCATGGGGTTCAATACGTGGAACTATTTCGGGTGTAACGGTTGTACACAGGCGAATATATTAAACGTCGCAAAAGCCATGTTGCTCAAGCATGCGGCAAACTGGGAAGGGAAAAGCATTTGCCTGCAAGACGCCGGGTACAAATATATCAACCTAGACGATTGCTGGTTAAATGGAAAGGGTGGCCATCCCGTCAACGATACGCTTAAATGGAACACCTCGAACTTTCCGCTCGGTATGCCAAAACTGACGGATTCCTTGCACCACATGGGTTTTCTGGCCGGAATTTACACCTGTGCCGGCACATCCACCTGCGCGGGCTATCCCTCAAGTCAAGGTTATGAAGCCATGGATGCCTATACATATATAAAATGGGGTTTTAATTATTTAAAAGATGACTGGTGCAATATTACAAATAACGCCACGCCCCAACAAGCTTATACGGCAATGGGAAACGGTATTACCGCCGCCAACAAGGCGCTCAGTAAATCAGGCTTCGTTTTTAGCCTTTGTAGTTGGGGTGATGGTAACCCTTGGACTTGGGGAGATGGGGCTGCTCATCTTTGGCGTACTACTGGTGATATAAAATCAAACTTTAATGGAAGTGGGGCCGGCAGCGTTCAGGGTAATTATATTCTTAATTACAATGAGGCCCAACCCTATAATGGTCCCGGTCATTGGAATGATCCGGACATGCTTGAAGTAGGAAACGGTATTGGCGGCGCTACACAAGACCAGTCGCATTTTGACTTGTGGTGCATTGCGGCCGCCCCGCTTTTAATGGGTAATAATACACCCGCTATGACTGAGCAGACTTTTACTATTTTATCAAACCGTGAAGTAATTGCCGTTAACCAAGATTCGCTTGGCTTGGCCGGACATCGCGTTGCCGGAAACGGTCAAACGGTTGATATTTACGTAAAGGTCATGAAATCAAAGGACACCACGGCGCAGCGCATTGCCGCGGTTTGCGTTGTTAACTGGGGCACCGGTAGTGTAAGCGGCCAAAGCATCACCTGGGCGAATCTCGGTGAAAAGAACACTTCCCAAAAATATACGGTCCGCGATCTTCATGCCCACACTGATCTGAGTACTACTGCAACAGGTAGTTATACAACCGCAACTATTCCGGGTAATGGGACCCAGATGCTTCTTTTTACCAGCAGTAATGCGGTGGAAACCCGGGACTATGCCGGTTTGACCGGACCAATGAACACAGATAAATTGCTCACACGAGTCAATGCAAATGTTCTTGAATGCTATGTTTCGCATGCCAATAGCCTTGTGCAGGTCTTTAGCCTTTCGGGGAAAGAAGTGTCTTCATTTTCCGCGCCTGAGGCAAATTGGTATAAGGTCAATGGCCGCATGTTACCGGGGACCTATATCCTTCGCGTAACGGGTAATAATTCCGTTATGGAAGGTAAAGTGGCGTTGTTTTCGAAGTAATTTATTTAAAGCCTGTTTTATTTTCGGCGTTTCCCATAACCGAATGGGAAACGCCGCTATCCCTGAAAAACTTAATTAACAAATAAGAAAGGGCGCGGGACATGTTTTTAAATAAAAAAATAGTTCTGTTCGTTGGGGCGTTCCTGTTTTTAGGAATGAACGCGGTTTTATTCGCCGAAAACAGCGTTATCGATTCGGCCGCGAAATATTTAAATGCAAATGTCAAGCTTACCGGCTACGGCTCGTATGAATTTGGAGAAGTTGTAAAAGGGAATAACGGGGTTGGTCAACCTTCCACTTCCTACACCTCGGGTCCTATCGACCACTATTGGTCTCATCAGGTATATGCCGGATTAGGTTTTTCGGCGGCTTTCAGCTCTCAAACGCAGGTCGTTGCGGGTGTTGAGGGAAAAATGTGGAACCCATACCCCAATTCGGAAACACCCGGTCGCCAGAGTGTAGAACAAGCTTATTCTTTGTGGCTCACCGGAGTTTATGGCACCTATTCCCCGTTTGGAGAAACCGGCAATTCATGGTTGGAATTAACCGTTGGGTATTTCCCCTATAAGTACAATCCCGACGTCCGCAACCTTGGCGAATACTTGTTCAGGAGTCTTACTTACCCCGGATTGATATTTAATAGTTTTGATTTTCCCGCAATACGCCTGCTTGGCTTCATGGCGCATGCCAATATATTCGACGACTTTTTCAGTAAAATCGACAGCAAATTAAAAACCGACGTGTTAATCACTGAAGAAGACCAGGATTGGCCTTATGGAGATATATCCATTTCTTGGTTGGGAAGCCTTAATATTAAAAAAATTATTGAATTTGGCGCGGGTATCGATTGGGCAAATTGTATTTCGGTCAATAGTTTTAATACGTCGCCTAAGGTAACCGGCATAATTGGAAACGGAAACGATTACGTTACAGGCCAGGATGCATTGGGAAATACTACCTACGACACAACGCAGTTTTATACGTTTCAAGCAGTCAAGCCAATGGCCAGAGTAAATATAGACCCTAAACCTTTATTTGGTGACTTTGGTCAAGCATTTGGAAGTGAAGATTTAAAGTTGTATGGAGAATTGTGCATTATAGGATTACAGGATTATCCGTATTATTATTCCAACTTAAGTGAAAGAATGCCAATAATGGCCGGTTTAAATTTCCCCACCTTTAAGCTCTTTGATGTTCTCAATATTGAAGTAGAGCACTATTCTTCTCGTTTGCCAACAAGCAACCTTAACCAGGTACAGCCAATTAATCCTGAATATTGTATTCCCGTTCCCGCCGGTGGGGTCATTTATGGAAGCGTTCCTTCCGTTCTTCAGTGGAAATGGTCGGTATACGTGAAGAAAACACTGATGCCGAGGGTTTCCGCTATACTGGAATGCGCGCATGATCATTATCGTATGAATTATCCGGACGGCAACCCGGTTTTCTCGGAATCGCTTCCCGACCAGGGCGATTGGCGATGGGTTTTTAAAATCGTCGGCAATTTGTAATACATGAAATGCCTCAATATACCCTTGCCGCAAAGCGGCAGGGTATATTAGTGGGATTTAATAATAAATCCTCAGGAATACTACTCAACAGAAACGGAGAGAACATGCGATGAGTTTCAAGACCATACCGATCTTTCTCGCATTCATGGCAATGGGAATCGCCGACGCCATGGGACCTTTGTCCGACGCGGTGCGCACGCAATTCCATATCAGTAACGTCATGGCCACCATGATGCCCTTCTTCGTGTTCATCGCGTTCGCCGTTTTCAGCGTTCCGGGCGGGCTTCTCGCCGCGCGTATCGGCAAGAAGAACGTACTGCTGCTCGGACTTGCCCTTAACGCCGTCGCATGCCTTATCCCTTCGCTCATGGCCCCGAGCTATGCGCTTTTGTTAAGCTGTATTTTTCTCCTTGGCGTGGGGACGACGTTTTTGCAGGTTTCCGGAAACCCCATCATGCGCGACGTGAGCCCCGAAGGCGCTTTCAGCCGTAACCTGAGCTTTGCCCAGGGCATTAAAGGCATCGGTAGCTCGGTCTCGACGTATCTGGTCACCGCCATCGCCGCCATCGCGGTTTTCAGGAGCATGGGATGGCGCGGATCGTTCCCCTTTTTCTTCATTCTCATGGCGCTGACCTTTCTTATGGTGTCATTCTTAAAAGTAAAAGAGACCAAGGCCGACGTTCCGCCGAGCCTTGGTTCGAGCCTCGGCCTGCTTAAAAACCCCGTTTTTTTCATGTCCGTGCTCGGCATATTTTTATACGTCGGCGCCGAAGTCTGTATGGCCAGGTTCCTGTTTCCCATCCAAAAGAGCATCGGCATGAGCCCTGAAGCGGCGGGTAAGTTCGGCCCCGCGCTGTTCTTTCTGCTCATTACCATCGGCCGTTTGGTGGGCACCGCGGTACTGACCATCATGAGTCCGCGCGCATTCTTCCGCGTTTCCGCGCTTCTTGGATTGATCGGTACGGCGCTTCTGATGACCGGGTCGATTCCCCTTGCAATCGTGGGTGTTGTGGCGGGCGGTTTCGGTTTTGCTAACATCTGGCCTATGCTATTTTCCATTACCGTTGAGGAAAAACCCGAAAGTTCGAGCGAACTGAGCGGACTGATGTGCATGGCCATTTCCGGAGGGGCAATTGTGCCGCTGATCATGAGCAGAATGGTCGACATGAACATGAAGGCAATGGCCTTTGTGGTCCCTACTATTTGTTTCGCGTATCTGCTATTGCTTTCGTTAAAGGGTGGAAAAAAAGCCGTTAAGGCGTAAGGTTAGAACAAAAAGAAGGAATATAATGAATTACCATAACGATATACGGACCGTAATGACGCTGGACGCCGGAGGGACGAATTTCGTTTTTTCGGCGATCCAGGCGAACCGGGAAATCGTTCCGCCCATTACGATGCCGGCTGAAGCGAATGATTTAGACAAATCCCTGAATAATATCGTCCAGGGATTTACCAAAGTAAAAGACGCCCTCAAAACCAAGGCTGTTGCCATCAGTTTCGCTTTTCCCGGCCCCGCCGATTATCCGGCGGGCATCATCGGCGATCTGGGAAACTTGCCCGGGTTTCGCGGGGGCGTGGCGCTTGGCCCCATGCTGGAAGAAAAATTCCAAGTCCCGGTCTTTATCAATAACGACGGCGACCTGTTCGCCTACGGCGAGTCGATTTCGGGTTTTTTGCCTGAAGTAAACAAGCTGCTGGAAGACGCGGGCAGCCCGAAGCGCTACAAAGTGCTGTTCGGCGTTACACTGGGCACGGGGTTCGGCGGAGGCATCGTGCGCGACGGCGAGCTTTTCATCGGCGACAATTCGGCCGCCGGGGAAATATGGATCCTTCGTCATAAGTTCGAACGCGACTGCTTTGTTGAAGAGGGCGTGAGCATACGCGCGGTAAAACGCGTGTATTCCAAAATAAGCGGCGCCCCGATCGACGTATGCCCGGAGCCCAAAGACATTTTCAATATCGCCGAGGGAAAAATTCCGGGAAATAAAGAGGCCGCCATAACCGCCTTTAATACCATGGGCGAGGTCATCGGCGACGCTCTGGCAAACGCAAGCACCCTGGTCGACGGACTGGTGGTCATCGGCGGCGGCCTGGCGGGGGCGGGGAAACTGTTCATGCCGGCAATTGTCAAGGAAATGAACGGCGTCCTCAAGACCCTGGGCGGAAACCCGGTTCCCCGGATGGAGACGAAAGCATTTAACCTTGAAGACGAGTGGGAACGCGCCTTGTTTCTCAAGGGCGAGGCCAAACAGGTCAAGGTCCCCGGGACGGACAAAACGGTGGCCTACGATCCGCTCAAGCGCATCGGCATAGGGCTGTCGCGCCTCGGCGCAAGCAAGGCCATTGCCGTGGGCGCATACGCCTTTGCGTTGAATTCGCTGGATAAAAGGGAAATTTCCGAATAACATAATAATTTCTTACTTTATAAACACTTTTTCATAATCACCGGCGTCGGTGATAGAAAGGCACGCGTTATAAAAATGGCGTTAAATCAACTTCGGAAGGTAGTGGTTGCAATTATAGGGATCGGAGTAATGGCCGCAATGGCATTGGGCGAGGGCGATTCGAGCGGTATTTCAGCACGGATAATGGGAAAAGGCGCTTTTGAATTCGGGCAAATCGTTGATGGTCAATACTCAAAAACTGCCAATGGAAGTGGTCTTCTTTCTCATTATGCTCTTGAACAAGCAGTGGTTCAGGTTGGTGGCGAACTAAATGGGAACAACGGCTTGAGTGTTATTCTTCTTGGTCAGGGTACTCTCAGCTTTCCTTATACGCTCCCATCCGATGGGCAAACCGCAGGCGGATTTTCCAGCTATTCGCCAAGAAATTCTTGGAATATTAATCAGGCTTATGCGGATTATTCGTTGGGCGACCAGGAAAGTCCATTTTTAAACATTACCGCCGGATATTTCCCATTTAAATATAACCCGGATGCCCGCGATTTTGGTGATTACCTGTTTCGCATCAACCCCTATCCGCAATTTCTTCAAACTACTTTCGATATGCCCTATTCCCAGCTACTTGGGCTGCGGGTTGGAACCACGTTGTTTTCATCCCTTCGGGCGGACGTATTATTGACAAGCGAAACAGTTCTCTGGCCGCTTAGGGATTTTTCACCATCCGCCGTGGTCAGTTATAAAATTATGAATTTTGGGGAACTTGGCGCGGGCGTCATGTGGGACAGGCTTCTTTCTGTTGACAATAGTCTCACTAATCCTCCAACAGCACCTTCGGACTTGACGGGAATTTCCTTTCAAGGAACCAAAGTTGAATTTAGGGGCGCATTGAATATAAAACAATTGCTTCCTTGCAAAGATATTTTCGGGGAAAATGATTTACGTTTATATGCTGAATTATGCCTGAACGGATTAAAAAATTACACCGTAGATAAGACAAATCAATATTATCCGGCATATAATAACATTGAAAAACGAATGCCCTTGTTGCTGGGATTTAATGTTCCAGCATTCAAATTCTTGGAAGTATTGTCCATTGAAGCTGAATGGTGGGACAATTCGTACCAGCGGGATGGTAATACCTATTACTATGCAAACAGCTATTATAATGTTTTAAATGCTGGCAATGCCGTGATCGCAAATCCGGTTAAATATGGTTCAGCACATTTTGCACAACCATATGGTGGCGAATGGCATTGGTCTGTTTACGCAAAAAAGGCCCTTTTGCCGCATCTGAATTTGGTTGCCCAGGTTGCCCGCGACCATAGTTTTATTGAAACAATGTTTACCGGGAACTCTAACGCAGATCCGGAAGAGGCGCTCGATGGCCTTGGAGATTGGATGTGGCTAGGCAAACTCGAATACGTTTTTTAAAGTAAATAAACAACTTTTATTCCTTAGCTTAGTGGGAGAAGAGACATGAAAGACTTTTTAAAGCTGTGTTTTTTTATCGGGATCATTTCAATATCTGCGTCGGCCCAACAATATAGTGAAGTAACGGGCTGGAAAATGCAGGACAGCGCAACCGTAGGGGCCACGGATGGCTCAACAATTTCGACGGCGGCATATGCAACCACAAGTTGGTATACGGCAACCGTGCCAGGTACGGTGCTTAACACCCTTGTCGATCAAGGCGTTTATCAGGATCCTAACTATGGCGAAAACATGCTCAACATTCCGGACTTAGCGGCCCAGCAAAAAAGATATTGGTTTCAAACAACCTTTAATGTCACTTTTGCGGCAGGTCAACACGTTTGGCTTGAAATCGGGGGTATTAACTACTTTGCTACGATATTTGTCAATGGTACCCAAGTTGGAACAATGTACGGAGCATTTAAAGAAGCTAAGTTTGATATTACGAGTATTGCCGTATCCGGGGCCAATTATGTTGCAGTAAAGATCCGAGGGAACTATAATCCGGGCGTTTATCACACTAAGCAAAGCGGTACTTGCGGCGACAACGGCGGCGTCATGTCGCAGGATGGCCCGACTTTTATTTCTTCGCAAGGTTGGGACTGGATTCCAACGGTCGCCGACCGTGATATGGGTATTTGGAAACCCGTGTATGTTCGAGTGACGGGTCCCGTAGTCATCAGGCATCCTTGGATAAAAACCACCAATGTGACCATTGCAAGCGCTACGATTCCCTTGCAGGTGATGCTTCGAAACTCAACTGCCGCTCCGGTAACCGGTATAGTTGCGGCAACAATCGATGCCGCTAACCAGTTTGCACCTAAAACAGTCACCGTCCCTGCGAACGATACCTTAAATGTAAATTTCGATACCTTGACAATGACCAATCCGAAATTATGGTGGCCAAATGGCTACGGCGACCCTAATTTATACACATGTTCAATTAACTTTACAACTGGAGCTGTGGTTTCCGATACCGAGTCATTTCAATTCGGCGTGCGACAATATTCATATTCCAGTACGTCCGCTGGCTATCTTATCATCAATTGCAATGGACAGAGAATTTTAGCAAGAGGCGGCAATTGGGGTATGGATGATGCTATGAAACGATGGAACTTGCATAAACTCGAAGCCCAGGTAAAGTATGATAGAGAAATGAATTTTAATGTAATTCGCGATTGGATCGGCGGGACGGACCGTGAGCCGTTCTACCAATTATGCGATCAAAACGGCATAATGGTTTGGGAGGATTTTTGGGAACCACACTCAGCGGATGTTAAGGGTGCAGTAGGAGATCAGACAAATTTCATAGCAAACATGGTCGATAAATTTTACCGCGTTCGCAATCATGCTTGTGTTGCCATTTGGTGCGAACGTAACGAGGTCGCTCCAACGCCAGCATTTTGGACAGCGCTTCAACATTTGGACTCGTTACTTGATGGAACACGTTTGGCCCAACCTTCATCCGGCAGCAATGGCGTTCACAGCGGTGGACCATATACTTATACTGCGCCATCGAATGCTTATTCAGTGCTTACAGGGTTCCATACCGAATTAGGCGGCCCCACGTTGATGTCTTACGAAAGCATGGTTGCCACGTTTCCTACAGCAAATCAAATGCCCATGGGCAACAATTGGTGGTCTTTCCATGATTATTGTAATGGCAATGGATCGCCGGTGAATTTTACGAACGCAATGACCTCCGTTTTCGGCGCGCCATCCAACATTCAAGATTGCGCTACTCGAGCGCAAGTCATGAACTATGACGATTATCGGGCATATTTTGAAGCTCTTCAGGCCAAACGATTTAATGGCGCGACCGGCCTTCTTTTATGGATGTCGAACTGCGTTTGGCCCAGTACGATGTGGCAGACTTATGACTACTATTTGGAAGGGACCGGTGCCATGTATGGCAGTATGAAAGGCGCCGAGCCGATTCATGTTATGTACTATGGTTCCACTCAGGTCCAGGTCGTCAATAACACCATGAATGCGCTTGCAAATTACACGGTAACTGCTACAACATATAATCTTGATGGTACGAAAGCAGGCGCAACAAATACAGCGTCAGTCAATGTTGCCGCCGATACTGCAAGCAATGTTTTTGGCATTACAGCTGGCACTTCGACCCCGTATTTTCTTGATCTTAAACTTAGAGACCCTTCGGGTAATATTGTTTCAAAGAATTTTTACACGTTCCCCAATAATGGCGTAACCAACATCAGCGGAATGTTGACCATGAACAAAGCGGTCCTCGTCCCCACGGCAACCGCCAATTGGGTAAAAACCGGTACGGAAAATACCATTACTTTTAAAGTCGTCGATACAAGCGCGGTCTGTGCCATTGCGTGCCGTCTCCAGGTTATAACACGGAATACCAATACAAGAGTGCTGCCGGTGCATTATAACGACAACTACTTTTCTCTCGCTCCCGGCGACACGCAGTTCGTATCGGTAAATTTCGACGACGCCGATACCAAGGGTGATTATCCGGTAGTAAGTATTACGGGAATCAACGTCGACTACACCGCTATCGACGCCAACCCGGCGGGTGTGCGTCGCGACGGCAGTTCGATTGTCAAAAAATCGGCAATGTTCGGCCGTTGGACCGGAAGAAATCTTAAAATATTCAACATTCCAACCGGCAACGCTTGGCATGTTGCCATACTCAATATCGGCGGACGAACGGTCCTTAAAGCCGATGGTATTGGAACAAACGGCGAAATCGTCGTGAATGCCGCGGGATTGAGGCCGGGCGCTTATATAGCGACCATTAAATCCGAGGTGGAAACGTATAATGCAATGATAATGGTAGCGGAGCATGCAAAGCTTCGATAAAATCGCGACGCTAGAGAAATAGTGTTGAAAAAATCAAATTTTATTAGCTAAAAAAGGAGAACGACATGAAAAGTTTTCAAAAAATTTGGGGGTGCATCGGTCTATTGGCCGGCATAGCATGTGCCCAGCAAATGACCGAAGTAACCGGATGGGTAATGCAGGACACCGCCGCGGTAAGCGTAAAAACCGGCGAAGCCATTTCCGCGTCAACTTTTACGCCGAGCGGTTGGTATCAGGCAACGGTTCCGGGAACGGTGCTTTCTACACTTCAAGACCAGGGAGTAAGCGGTTATACTAATCTTTACGTTGGAGAAAATATGGCCAACGTGACCGATTTAGCCGGCCAGCAAAAACGATACTGGTTTCGGGCTTCGTTCAACGTGACGTTTACAGCCGGTCAGCGGGTATGGCTCTATATCGAAGGCATCAACTACGAGGCCTATATTTACGTCAATGGTCAGGAAATCGATACAATGCTGGGAGCATTTAAGGGCCGCAAGTTCGACATTACCTCCAATGTTACTTCGGGCGTCAATTACCTTGCTGTTAAAATCCGCGGCCCTTATAATCCAGCTAGCATAAAAACTTCCCAATTAACCGGACAGTGCGGCAATAATGGGGGAGTGATGACAGGTGACGGACCAACCTTTATTGCCTCGCAAGGATGGGATTGGATTCCAACAATTCCTGATCGCGATATGGGGATATGGAAGCCGGTGTACATCAGAGTTACCGGACCCGTGGTAATTCAAAATCCATGGATAACAACCACTAATGTAAGCACCTCGAGCGCAACGGTCCCTTTGCAAATGACCTTACTAAACGAAACCAGCGCGGCAGTATCCGGCTCGGCAACGGCAAATATTGACGGCACAACGCAATTCACGGCCCAAACCGTTTCCATTCCCGCGAATGGATCAACGACCGTTACTTTTAATCCGCTCACGATGACCAACCCGAAACTATGGTGGCCTAACGGCTATGGTGACCCAAATCTATACACCTGCAACATTGCATTTACCCCTAATGGCGGCACGGTTTCCGATACAACAACCTTTCAATTCGGGGTTCGCCAGTGGTCATATTCCACAGCTAGTGGCAGCCTCGTTATTAGCTGCAATGGACAACGCATTTTAATCCGGGGCGGCAACTGGGGCATGGATGATGCAATGAAACGTTGGGATATTCACAAAACGGAAAATAAAATACGGTATCATAAAGAGATGAATTTTAACATTATTCGCGACTGGCTTGGCATGGCCGATAACGAGCCTTTTTACCAGTTATGCGACAAATACGGAATAATTGTATGGTCTGATTTCTGGCAACCCTACGGGCCTGGGGTTTCGGATGGTCCGGAACCTAATGATCTTACTCTTTTCGAGAACAACGAACTTGCTAAAATGCTCCGTGTGCGCAATCATGCCTGCGTAGCAATCTGGTGCGCCCGCAATGAAACCGCCCCTAATACTACACTGCTTGCCTATTTGCAAAGCATTCACGCCACCTATGACGGCACACGCCGAGTACAGCCTTCTTCGGGAAGCGATGGGGCCCACAGCGGAGGTCCATACTCATGGACGCCCCTGACCGGGAGTACCGGCGTTTATGCAGAAATTAGCGGTTTCCACACGGAATTCGGACCTCAAACCGTGCCGAATATTGAGTCTTTAAATATGTTTTTAAGTGGACAATGGCCGATCAATAACACCTGGTCTTTTCACAACTACTGCACCGGAAACCAGACTCCGGCGAATTATACTGCCGCTGCATCGACAATCTGGGGAGCGCCTTCGAATATGACGGATTTCAGCGTCAAAGCTCAACTTTTGAACTACGATGAATTGCGGGCGGCTTTCGAATCACTGCAATCAAAACGGTTCAGTGGAGCTACCGGGCTTCTCCTTTGGATGTCTAACTGCGTTTGGCCGAGCACGGTATGGCAGACCTATGATTATTACATGGAAGGAACCGGATCAATGTATGGCAGCCAGAAGGGCGCTGAACCGATTCACGTTCAATATTATAGTCCCGCGAGTTCAAGTATTCAAGTTTTCAATAATACAATGACCGCCTTTAGCAACTATACGGTAACGGCGGCCACTTATAATCTCGATGGCACAAAGGCAGGGAGCAATTCCCAGTCAATTTCCGTTGCCGCCGATGCAAGCGGTACGGCTTTTGCTCCAACCGCAGGGACCTCAAAACCTTATTTTCTTGATCTGAAACTTAAAGACGCATCGGGAAACGTAGTTTCTAAAAATTTCTATTGGCTTCCTATTGATGGCTCCAGCACCAGTGGCATGATGAGTATGTCGAAAGCGACTATTACTCCAACCAACGCAACATGGACAAGAAGCGGCGTCGAGAACACCGTCTCATTGAAACTCGTCAATACATCTTCAGTATGCGCGGTGTTTTGCAGGTTGCTACTTACCCAGGGAACATCGACGGGGACGAGAATTTTGCCCGTTCATTATAATGATAATTACTTTTCACTTATTCCGGGAGATACTCAGTCGGTTGTTATTAAATTCGATGAAGTTGATCGAGGAAACCAAACACCGGTGTTGACCCTTACTGGAATTAATGTCGCTTCGACCAATTGTCCAATTGGCGGCGTCGTACCGGTTTCGCGCAGTGTAAATACAGAGCTGAAAGCCGGAGGATTATACATAGCGTTCAACGGCAACAGTTTGAAAATGCATAATGTCGCATTAGGGAGCTCGTGGCAGCTTTCAATGATTAATATGAAAGGGCAAACCATATTAAACATGCAAGGTATTGGAAATGGAGAAGCCCCGGCAATTTCAACCAGTCGTTTGCGGCCCGGCATTTACATTGCGGTGCTCAAATCAGCGGGTGATGTGTTCCGGTCCATGGTCACGATTTCGGACCATGCAATGGTTCGTTAAAGGGAAATGATTTGTTGAGCGGCGCAAACGTTTGATGCGTTTGCGTCGCTCAACTATAAAAAGAAAAACCTGTTTTATACACAATGTTGAATTTGATGAGATATTAAAAGATAAACGTAATTTAATCGTTTAAATTTACATTTTTAAAATAGAGGTTTACCAGCATTGAGAGGTTTTTTAAAATCTGTTCTTTTAAAAAAACAATTTCATTTAATCGCTTTAATTTCATTGAGATAGTTTGTGAGTTTAAGATTCGAATGGTTTCACCTTGAACAAGGAGTACCGGAATGGATAAAAAGATTTTAATTCAGTTGCGTCATTTTGTGATTTGCGCAACCGCACTTTTAATGGCGGCAAGTTTCGGATTTTCAGCGACGCCGATCGACCCAAGCGCTACTTCCCAGGCAAAAGCGCTGCTTAATTACATTTACTCAATTTACGGTAAACAAATGCTCACGGCGCAGATGCACGTTGGCTGGGGTGACGATGATGTCGCTTATGTAAATACCACCACGGGAAAATACCCGGCAATCATGGGAATCGATTTCATCAATGAAGACCAGACCGCCGGTGAGGTGACCAAGGCCATTGCCTATTGGAAAGCGGGAGGTATCATCACCGCCATGTACCACGAGGGCGCCCCCACAATCGGTGATGGGTATGATAATGCCAAGGCCACGCAACCCAATTTTGCCAACCTTTTTGTTACCGGTACCGCCGAGAACACGGCAATGCTTTCCGATTGGGACAGAATCGCCGGTCATTTAAAAACATTGCAAGACGCGGGCGTGCCGGTTATATGGCGTCCTTTCCACGAGTGCAGCGGGGGTTGGTTCTGGTGGGACAAAAGCGGCGGGCCGTCGTTTATTAAATTATGGCAATATTTGTTCACCTATATGACCAAAACAAAAGGCATTCACAATTGTCTGTGGTTCCTGGGCTACTGCGGAACCCCCCTGGGAACCTACAATCCGGGGGCCGGCTGGTATGATATGCTTGGAGGAGATACGTATGGGAGCAACGGTCCCTTCGCCAGTTTATATAACACCGTTAAAGGCCTTGCCCCTTCTCCGACAATGCCGATAGCCCTACACGAGTGCGGCACGCCGCCGGACCCGTCCCAGGCCCTGTCCCAGAATTGCATGTGGGCATGGTTCATGGTGTGGGATGGCAGCTACATTCGAGGCGTTTCGACGACGCTGCTCAAGTCTATTTACTCCAACTCCCTGGCCATTACGCGCGATAAATTGCCGAATTTCAGCACCGCGGTAAACTACGAGTTGGTAACCGAAAATAAAACCCCTGCTTTCGAAGTCAAGAGAACCGGGGAGGGTTTTACCTTTTTGTCCCCTTTTGCGGGGGCCAATAAAATCTTTCTATTTGATTTACAGGGAAGAGCTATGACGTCGGTCGCGGCAACGCCGATGGGAGCGGACCAATATTCGGTAAGCATTCCCGGACTTTCGAAGGGAACGTATATAGTCAAAGTCGCGGGACAAGGGGTCGCGGCTGATGAGAAGATCGTGATCGGCCGTTAATTATTAACTATCAACCGTAGAGGAAAGGGGAATACGTATGTTTGCAAAAAATTTGGTGCGAGCGCTAGTGCTCGTATCGCTTTCTTCGAGCGCGCTCTTCGCGGCGACCATTGGAACGGTGACCGCCAATCCGACTTCGGTGCAAAAGTACGCGAAACTGGAATTGACGGTTGCGCTTGGGTCGACCTACTCCAACCCGTACGATCCGACGGTCATCGACTTGTCGGCCACGTTCACGTCGCCATCGGGCAAAGCGTGGAAAGTCAACGGATTTTACAACGGGACCCAGTATTTGATCCGGTTCGCGGCCAATGAGACGGGAAACTGGACCTATGTGGTAAGCGCCACGGACGCCAGCGGTGCGGCAAAAAGCCCGAGCGGCACGTTCACTTGCACTGCTTCATCGTTTCATGGATGGATAAAAAACGCCCCGAACAACCGCTACCTGATGTACGATGATGGAACATCGTTTTACGGCATCGGCATGGCTTATTGCTGGAGCGTCACCCAGGCGGGTCTCACCGCGCTTCAGACCGCCAAATGCAATACCTGGGTTTATTGGAACGGCACCTACGATAGTGACGGCGGAAATAACCTGATCGAATCGAAGTCGTCGGGAATTGGAAAATACGACCAGGCCAAATGCACCAGGATCGACAATCTAATATCCTGGTCGGAAACAGCCAACCTTGGAATGATCCTTGTGATATGGCCTCACGATTATCTTGGTCAGAACATGACCGGAAGCTGGGAAAACCAATGGTCGCAAAACGCTTATTCAACGCTGGGCAATGCTTCGGTCTTTTACAGCGACGCGACCATGTGGTCTTATCAACAGAAACTGTATCGCTACATGATCGCCCGCTGGGGATACAGCAGGGCGCTTGAGAGTTGGCAGACTATCGACGAGATTTCAGGGACCGACGGCTGGTCGAACCAGACGACCGCGAATGCGTGGACCGTGAATATCGCCAACTATTTTGCGACGAACGATCCTTTTAAGCATCCAACGAACGGCTCTCAGGGCGGCTATTGGGCGGCCGGGAACGCGGCGAACACCTGGTCGAATACGGAAAATTACGGCAGTCAAACGGCCTCCTCTTGGGCGTCCCTGGTTCAGCAAGAGTGGAACGGCGCGGCCAAGCCCGCCATGACCGGAGAGGCTGCGGGAAGCGGTTGCAATACCACGTCGCTCTTTGCCACGATGGGTAGTGGCGCCTGCATAAACCCCATGTTCTGGCAATATAATCAGGGACTAAGCGGGTCGCTGGGGCCGTATCCGGCATTTGCCAATTTTGTCAACGGAATAAATTTTGCGGCCCTCACGAATTTATCGAAGGCGACCGTGACGGGTGGCGGGGCCACGGCCTATGGGATAAAAGGCGATCAAGGGGCGTTCGGCTGGATAAGCGGGGCCGCCTCGGGCAGCCTGAGCATTGCGGGGCTGGCTAGCGGCACGTATGCGGTGACGTTTTTTAATTGCGGGACGGGGGCCGATATTTCAACCAGTAATGTTACGGTGACCGGCGGAACGTTGACCGCGGCCATTCCCTCCAACAGCGCAAGCAGCGTTGCGTTCAAGGCGCTTAACCCGAACGCGGTGGGAATCGTGGAGCAAAGCGCTCCCAAGGAAACGCAGCTCAGCAGGCCGATGGCGAGTTATGAAAACGGGACGCTGCACCTGCTTGGGCCGGTGTCGGACAATAGCGTCGTGGACATAACGACCGTCCTGGGCGCGCTTGTCGGGCATTATACCGTGCCTAACGCAAAAGTAAACAGCCTGCCTGTCAAGCAGTTGGCCAAAGGCGTTTATTTCGCGAGAATCACGTCGGGCGCAGCCACGACCATGCAGCGCTTGCTGGTGAAATAA
>Ga0182027_10002848_pt1 | contig 27780 bp, 23 predicted proteins | sample 712E1DmetaG_FD_121300 | JGI IMG/M metagenome (GOLD analysis project Ga0182027, IMG submission 121300) | Permafrost microbial communities from Stordalen Mire, Sweden - 712E1D metaG (Illumina Assembly) | ecosystem: Environmental > Terrestrial > Soil > Wetlands > Permafrost | place: Sweden...
CGAGGCCGCTGATGCGGAACTCGCCCGCGGCATCGGTCTCCTGCTCGCCGATACGGCGCACGCCGCGCACGGCCGCCACGGCGACGCGGTCCATTGGGTTGCCGCCGGCGTCAAGCACGCGGCCGGCGATCATTCCTTGCGGGACCATTTTCAGCTCGACGCCGCTCAAACTGGTGCCCACGGCGATCTCGACACGGCCGTTGTCGCTGGCACGCCGGGGAGCGAAGAGAAAGCCCAATAGCTCGACGGCGGTCTGGTAAGTTCCCGGCTCGATTGGCCGAATCGAGAAGCGGCCCTTCTCGTCGCTGATGGCGCCATACTTGCGCACCGCGCCATTAGCCGACGTGCGCAGCGTGATGTGCGCTCTGGCCAGCGGCTGGTTGGCGATGGCATTGAGGACCACGCCCTCGACTCCGCTGGGCTTCTGGCCGTCTTGCGCCGCTGCCAGAAAGGCGGCGGCCAAAAGAGCGAGCGCGACGCTACTTCGCGGCATCGGCGCCCTCCGAACCGAGCGGTTTCACATCCTTGATCAGGCAATCGCCTTCGGTGATCCCGATCACCTCGACATGCGCCACGGCCGCGCGGAACGCTTCGGCGGATTGAAGCCTGCCAGGCGCTGCAATGTCGTACGCGAACAGGCGGTACCTGCCGGGAGGCACGCTCTTGAAGCTGAACGTGCCATCGGGATTGGGCGCTATATAGCGATGGCACCTTGCGGGTCGGCGCCTTCGGCGATGGAGCGTGGGCCATCGAGCAGGTCGACGCCCTCGGCCAGTAGGACGACGCGGCCGGTGCGGTCCCAGCCCACGGCGGACTTCCCCTGGATGGCGCCGCCGATCTGCGCCGCGCCACGGCTCACGACAATCTTCACCGCCTCGGTGCCGGCACCGTTGCGCAGATCGAGAAGGCCATAGGGCACGGGCGAGCCGCCCAGCCGCACGCTTTTCACGTAGGCGTCGCCCGGCAGCGGCCGCACCGAGACCTGGTAGCGTTCCGGCTCGACGGACCCGATTTCGAACGTGCCATCCGCTTTAACCCGGGCGGAATGAGGAGCGGTGTTCATCCATGGTTCGATCTGCACGCGCAGCGAGCCGGTATCGATACCAGGCGGCGCTTCCAGCGTCCCGGCAAGCGGGGCGACCGGATGAAGCGCCAGGTCGAGGTTGGTGACCGGGCCATCCGCCAGTTCGACCTCAACGACAGGGCTGCGCAGATTGGGCGCCTCGGTCCCGGCGTACAGATAGTAAGTGCCGGGCGACAGGCCCGTGCGGGAGTAACTTCCATCCGGGCCGGTTTCAATGTCATAGACGATATTCCCATGGTGGATGAGAGCGTTGAAGTTGACCGACGCCCGGGCGCCGCCAGGAATGCCGCTGACCGTGCCCGAGATCGCGAGGACAACGGGCGGCTTCATGCGCACATCGATCCCGCCGGTTTCGCGGCCCGCGACGGCCTCGACGGCCGTGGCTTCCGCGGCGCTCCTCGCCTGTGGGAACCACGTGGTGGGGAAGACGGCGGCGGAGGAGCCGTCGGTGCGAATCTCATCGGGCTCATCGGAGGGAAATGACTCGATGACGGCGCGGATGCGGTACTTGCCTGGCGGCACGGCGATGCGGTAGTTTCCCCGATCGTCGGTTGAGCCGGCGCCGGCGAACAGGAAACTGAGCAGGATGTCGTTCCCCGAAACCGGCTCGGCGCGAATGGCGACGCCCCGCAGCGGATCGCCGGCGTCGCCGGTGACCCGCCCCGAGATGAGGGCGCGCGGCGACATTTCCAGCCGGTAATTCAGCACCTGTTGTCCCGGCTTGATTTCGACCGTGGGGACGGAGACCGCGAGCAGGAACCCGGCACGCTCAGGGCGCAGATAGTAAGTGCCGGGAGCGATTGGGGCGACGGAAAAACGGCCCGAGTCATCGGTGAGGGCGCCGTAGGCGGCAATGAGCCCCTCGGGTTCGCGCTTCATCGCGTGGACCTGCACTTTGGCCAGCGGCTCGCCGGTAAGGGCGTTGACCACGGTGCCGTGAAGCCCGGCCTGGTCCTCGCTGGCCGCCACGCTGGCGGCCCCCAGCAAGGCGATCGCAAGATACCCGGCGCGTCGCATCCCACCATTATGGACGATAGGAGCCGCGCCGGCTTAGCGCCATCGCGTGGGCGCAACGCCGCACCTACCCCAGATACCGCTGCAAGTCGTCGTTTCGGTACCCGTGCGCGAACGCGGTGTCGCGCGAGATGCGGCCCAGGCGGACCAGGTCGGCCAGCGATTGCTCCATGGTCATCATGCCCTCGGCCTTGCTCACCGAAATCTGCGACCGCAACTGGTGGTCCTCGCCCTTGCGGATCAGGGCGCGCACGGCGTCGGTGGCGATCATGATTTCGGTCGCCGGCCAGCGCGTGGCGCCGTCCACGCCGGGGACCAACTGCTGCGCGATAACCGCCGCCAGCGCCAACGACAGTTGCTGGCGGATCTGCGGCTGGTTGCCCGCCGGGAAGGAATCCAAAATCCGCGCCATGGCCTGAATGGCATCGTTGGTGTGCAGGGTCGAGAACACCAGGTGCCCGGTTTCGGCGGCGGAGAGCGCCGTCGCCATGGTTTCGGCGTCGCGCATTTCGCCCACCAGGATGACGTCCGGCGTCTGCCGCATGATGCTGCGCAGCGTGACCGCAAAATCCGGCGTGTCGCGGCCCACTTCAATCTGCTCGATGATGGCGCTGCGGTTGGAGTGCTGGTACTCCACCGGGTCTTCGATGGTGACCACGTGGGCCGCGCGCCGGGAGTTGACGATGTCGATGAGCGCTGCCAGCGTGGAGCTCTTGCCGCAGCCCGTCGGCCCGGTGAGCAGCACCAGCCCCTGCCGCCGCTCGCACAATTTCGCCAGCGACAGCGGAAGGTGCAGCGATTCGAGCGATGGAATCCGGGAGGGCAGCAGCCGGATGCTGGCCGCCAGCGTGCCGCGCTGGTGGTGGATGTTGACGCGGAAGCGGCCCAGGTTTTCGCGCACGAAGCTCAGGTCCACCGATTTGCGCTTCTGCAACTCCTCTGCCTGCGCCGGCTCCAGCAGCGGCAGCACCATGGCGCGGACATCCTCCGGGTCGAGCGCCGCGCCGCCGAGCGCGATCAACGCTCCACCAACGCGCAGCACCGCGGGGGCGCCGGCGATGAGCAGCACGTCGGAGGCATTGCGGCCCGCAGCCACCCCCAGCAACTGGTCGAGCGATGGCGTCGGCGCGGCTCCGCGCGGAGGCGCCGTCTTTTGCTGGCTGGGCGCCGCGCGGTTGAGTTCGGCGACGATTTTGGAAAGTTCGCTATCGTATTCGCTCATGGTGAAACCGGGAAGCCCCCCAAAAACACTTAGCCACAGATGAACACAGATAAACACAGATAAGCAAAGATCGCCTCATCTGCGTTTATCCGCGTTCATCTGCGGCCGATCATGCCTTTAACTTTTTGGCGGCCGGTCACTGCCCTCTATAATAATCTCATTGAGACTGCTGATTTTTTCCGACGTCCATAACGATTGGAAGACGCTCGAACACCTGCTTAGCGTGGATGCGGATTACTACATCGCCGCCGGCGACCAGGTGACGTGGTCAAAGGGTATCGAGCGTTGCGGCGAGATCCTTAGCGCGCGCGGCGATAAGGTGTACGTGCTGCCCGGCAACCACGAGTCCGCCGAGCAGGTGGCCGCCATGTGCGCCCGTCACGGCCTGCACGATTTTCACGGACGGCATTTTCAAGCCGGGCGCTGGCACGTTGCCGGCCTGGGCTACTCGAACCCGACGCCGTTCAACACGCCCGGCGAGTACAGCGAGCCGCAGATCGCCGATCGCCTGGCGCGGTTCGCCGAACTCGACCCGTTGGTGCTCGTTTGCCACGCCCCGCCCTACGGCACCGCCCTCGACCAGATTCGTCCCGGGTTGCACGCCGGCTCGCGCTCCATCGCCGAGTTCATCGAGCGCCGCCAGCCTGCATGGTTCTTTTCCGGGCACATCCACGAAGCCGAAGGCGTCTCGGTGGAGATAGGCCGCACCCGCGCCCGCAGCGTGGGCAAGAAGGGCTATTTGCTAGAATTGGAGTAACCTCCATGACATTCGAAGAATTGGAACGCTCCTACCAGCCCCTCCGCGACCAGGCCCTGGCCGTGCGGAGGTATCTTTGACGCTCCCGCTCAAAAGCGGAAGCTGAGCCAGACCGAAGAGCGGATCTCCGCGCCGGACTTCTGGAGCCAGCCCGAAAAGAGCCAGAAGGTGATGCAGGACCGCAAGCGGCTGGAGCAGGCCATCGGCCACGACGACCGCATCCGCTCCCTGACCGACGACCTCGACACGCTCTTCGAACTGGCGCGCGAAGGCGAGGACGTCGCCGGCGATATCGAGCGCGATCTGAAGCCATACGGCGAACTGCTGGAACGCCTGGAAACCGCCATGCTGCTCTCCGGCGAGAACGACGCGCGCAACGCCATCGTCACCATCCACCCCGGCGCCGGCGGCACCGAAAGCCAGGATTGGGCCGAAATGCTGCTACGCATGTACCTGCGCTGGGCCGAACGCCAGGGCTTCCCGACGGTGATTACCGACCGGCTGGAGGGCGAAGGCGCGGGCATCAAGTCGGTGACGTTCGAAGTCAACGGCGAAAACGCGTACGGCCTGCTGCAAAGCGAGATCGGCGTGCACCGCCTGGTGCGCATCTCGCCGTTCGATGCCAACGCGCGGCGCCACACCTCGTTCGCCTCCGTCTTCGTCTACCCGCAGGTGGACGACGAAATCAAGATCGACATCAAAGTCGAGGACGTGCGCATCGATACCTTCCGCGCCTCGGGCGCCGGCGGACAGCACGTCAACATGACCGATTCCGCCGTGCGCATGACGCACCTCCCCACCAACATCGTGGTGCAGTGCCAGAACGAGCGGTCGCAGCACAAGAACCGCGACAGCGCCTGGAAGCAACTGCGCGCCCGCCTCTACGAGCACGAGTTGGAGAAGAAGCGCGAGGAGACGCGCAAGACCGAGGATTCCAAGCTCGACATCAACTTCGGCAGCCAGATCCGCAACTACGTGCTGGCCCCCTACCGCCTGGTGAAGGACCTGCGCAGCAAGCTGGCCATGGGTGACGTGGACCGCGTGCTCGAAGGCGGCCTCGATCCGCTCATCCACGCCTTCCTGGTCTGGCGCAAAACCGGCAAGATCGCCGGCGACGACAAGGACGAAGCGCCCGAGTGAACCAGGTAGCCCACGCCGCAGCCCTCATCCGCGCGGGCCGCCTGGTGGCCTTTCCCACCGAGACCGTGTACGGCCTGGGCGCCAATGCCCTGGACGCCGCCGCGGTGGAGCGCATTTTCGCCGCCAAGCGCCGGCCGCGCACCAGCCCCATGATCGTGCATGTGGATTCCATCGCGATGGCGCAGTCCCTGGCCGCGCGCTGGCCGGACGCCGCCGAAACCCTGGCCCGGCGCTACTGGCCGGGGCCGCTGACTCTGGTGGTGCCCAAGCGGCTGGAGATCCCCGACATCGTCACCGCGGGTCTGGCGACCGTGGGCCTGCGCATGCCGGCGCATCCGCTGGCCCTCGAGTTGATCCGCGCCGCGGGCGTTCCCATCGCCGCGCCCAGCGCCAACCGGTTCGCCGGCCTTTCGCCCACCGGCGCCGCGCACATTCCCGAATCGCTGGCGGATTACGTATTGGACGGTGGCCCGGCGTGCGTGGGCATCGAGTCCACCGTGCTCAGCCTGGTGGACGCTCCGCTGCTGCTGCGGCCGGGGGTGATCCCGCTGCCCGAGATCGAAGCGCTGATCGGACCCGTGCAAGTGGCGGCATCGCCCGAGGGCCCGCATGCGTCGCCCGGCATGCACCCGCGCCACTATTGTCCAGCCACGCCGCTCTACCTGCTGGCGCCGGGCGACGTGCCGCCGGACGGCCGCGGCGAATGGCTGCGGATGGGGCGCGAAATGCCCGCCGATCCGCGCCAATATGCCGCCGCGCTGTACGATACGCTGCACCGTCTCGACGCGCGGCAACTGGACTGGATCGCCGTGGAAGCGCCGCCGGACGGGCCGGAGTGGGCCGGAGTGCTCGACCGCCTGCGCCGCGCCGCGTCCATCCGGCCATGATGCCCGGCATGCGGGGCAGGCTGGCGGCCCAATCCCGCAGGCGTTTCCCAGGGCAGGGCGGCCTCCCCTGGTCCGCGCGGGACGCCCTCGTCCCGATCTTCGCTTGGCGGGAAGCCGGCCAGGGGGCCGGCCGCGGACGAGGGCGTCCGCCCCACAAGCTGCGCGGATGTCCGGTAGCGGGAAACGTATGCGGCAATGGGCTGGCAACCGGCGGCGCGTCCATGTGTTACTTTCAAGGATCGGGTCGGTAGACAAGCCGCGGGTCCCGCCCGCGTGCTTTCCCGCCCGATCGAGGTCATCTCCATGTCGAAGAAATCGGAACATACCCAGCCCGTTCCCGTGATCGGCGAAGGCGCCACGCTCGGGGTCATCGGCGCCGGCGTGATGGGCCAGACGTTGCTGCGCGGACTGCTCTCCGGCAAGCTGATCGCGCACGACCGCGTGTGGGCCGGCGATAAGAATCCGTCCACCTGCGAGGCCGCCTCCGAGGCGCTCGGCATCGCCGTCGAAAGCGAGTTCCAGGCGCGCGTGTCCGGCGCCGATCTGATTCTGCTGTGCGTCAAACCGAACGACGCGCCGGTGGTGCTGGCCACGCTGCGAAACGCCGGACTGCGGCGCGAGACGCTGCTGATCTCCATCCTGGCGGGCGTCGGCACCGACCGGCTGGAGTCCATGCTCGGCACCGAGAATCCGGTGGTCCGCGCCATGCCAAACACGCCCGCGGTGGTGGGCGAGGGCATGACCGTGATCTGCCGCGGGCGCTACGCCAGCAAGACCGACTTGCAGCGCGCGCAGGAGATCTTCGAAGCCGTGGGCCGGTGCCTGCCCGTCGACGAGGTTCACTTCAATGCCGTCACCGCGCTCAGCGGCAGCGGGCCGGGCTACCAGTTCCTCATCATGGAAGCCCTCGCCGATGCCGGCGTGCGGGTGGGGCTGCCGCGGCAGCTTGCGCTCACCCTGGTGGCGCAGACGGCGCTGGGCGCGGCGCGCATGGTGCTCACTACCGGCCGCCATCCGGCCGCGCTGCGCGACGACGTCACCACGCCCGCCGGCTGCACCATCGCCGGCCTGCTGATGCTCGAGGACGGGCGCATCCGCTCGGTGTTGGCGCGGGCCGTGGAAGAGGCCACCAAGACCTCCGCGCATCTGGGCGTCGGTCCCACCCGGATTTCCGAAAGCGGCGGCCAGCGCTCCGGCGGCTAAGGGACGCGTCATGCCGGAAGCCGAAACCCATGGGCCCGCCCCAGACCTGATCCAGCTTGAAGACCGTTGGGGCGCCCACAATTATCGCCCGCTCGACGTGGTGGTGGAGCGCGCCGCGGGCGTGTGGGTGTACGCCGTCGACGGACGCCGCTATCTGGACTGCCTGAGCGCATACTCGGCGCTGAACCAGGGCCACTGCCATCCGCGCATCGTCCAGGCCCTGCTCGACCAGGCGTCGCGCGTGACGCTGACTTCGCGCGCGTTTCGCAACGACCAGTTGCCGCGCTTCTGCGAAGAACTCGCCCGCACGTGCGGCATGCAGATGGTGCTGCCCATGAACACCGGCGCGGAGGCCGTCGAAAGCGCCATCAAAGCGGTGCGCCGCTGGGGCTACACGTTCAAGCGCATCCCGCGCAACGAGGCCGAGATCGTCGTCTGCGAGAACAATTTTCACGGCCGCACCACCACCATCACGGGCTTCTCGAGCGAGCCGCTCTACCGCGACGGCTTCGGTCCGTTCACTCCCGGCTTCGTGAGCGTGCCCTTCGGCGACATCGACGCGCTGGAAGCCGCCATCGCGCCGCGCACCTGCGCGCTGCTGATCGAGCCCATCCAGTGCGAGGCCGGAATCCTGATCCCGCCCGACGGGTACCTGCGGCAGGCGGCCGATTTGTGCGCGCGCGAGCGCGTGCTGCTGGTGGCCGACGAGATCCAAACCGGCCTCGGCCGCACCGGCCTGATGTTCGCCTGCCAGCACGAGGGCGTGCAGCCGGATGTGTACGTGCTCGGCAAGGCGCTCTCGGGCGGCGTGTATCCGGTGTCGGCGGTGGTCTCGTCGAGCGAGATTCTGGGCGTGTTCCGGCCCGGCAGCCACGGCAGCACGTACGGCGGCAATCCGCTGGCCTGCGCGGTGGCGCGCGCGGCGCTGCGCGTCATCGAGGAAGAGCGGCTGGCCGACCGCTCGGCCGAGTTGGGCGCGTGGCTGCTCTATGAGCTGCGCAAACTGCGCCATCCGCATATCAAGGCGATTCGCGGACGCGGGCTGCTGATCGGCATCGAGCTGCTGGTGCCGGCGCGTTCCTACTGCGAGCGGCTGAAGGAATTGGGACTGCTGTGCAAGGAGACCCACGATTTCGTGATCCGCCTCGCCCCGCCGCTGATCGTCTCGGAAGAGGATCTGGCGTGGGCCGTGGGACAGGTGCGCAAGGCGTTCGAAGGATAGCGGTGTGGGGCGGACCCCCTGGTCCGCGGCCGACGCCCCCGTCGGCCTTTTCGCACCCTTCAAGAAGCTGCTATCGCTATTCCGGACGCGGGACGGGGGCGTCCCGCGCGGACCAGGGGGTCCGCCCCACTGGAGCCACGGATCGCACCGAAGTGCCAGTTCGCAGCCGCATGTTAAAGTGGTAGTTTCAGTGCGGCAAGACCTGCGCCCCGCGCTCACCGCAGTTGAACGAACCCACATGACGACCTCGAAACCCACACTTCTCCGGTCCGCGATGCGGGCCTGCCGCCGCGCGGCTGATTCCTGGCCGCGATTGATTCTCATCTGCGCCGGCGCAGCCGCTCTGGCCTGGTTCCTGGTGCGTGTCGTCCCCAAACCCAGCCGCGCCAGCTATCCCTGCCAACGGGCCGCTTTTCCCGTGGCATCCGCTTTCGTCGTCTGGCTGCTGGGCGCTCTCTCCATCAAGTCCCTCTTCGGACGGCTGGGCGGCGCGGCCTCGCGCCACCGGGCGGCCGCGGTTCTGGGAATGGTCTCAGCGCTTGCAGTGGCGGGATGGACGCTGGTTTCGTTGGTCTACCCCGGACTGGCGGATCCGCAGACGAAGATCACGGACTTCAACTTCATCCCGGCCAAAGCCAACGCCCCCGTCGGCGTGGCCCGGGGCATCAATCCCGGCCGCGTGGTGTGGGCGCGCGACCCGCTGGCCAGCAAGTGGGCGGGCCATCTGCATCAGACCTCGGACCAATGGTGGCTCGACCAGAATACCGACCAGAAGGCCGTGGACGCCATGCTGGACGCCACCCTGACCAGGCTCACCGGCACTACCAACGGAGAACTGGCCTGGCAGGCGCTCTTCCAGTACTACAACGACCATTCGCGGCAGTTGGCCAATCGCGGCTATCAACCGGGCGAAGTGGTGGCCGTGAAGATAAACATGAATAATGCCACCGGCAGCGCCAAGGTCGATAACTTCATCGATTCATCCCCGCAGATGGTATTGGCCATGGTGCGGCAACTGGTCAACCAGGCGCACGTGCGGCAGCAGGATATCGTGGTTTACGATGTGCGGCGCTACATGATGCCGTACACGCTGACCAAGGTATGGAGCGAGTTCAAGGACGTGCGCTTCCTGCAGACCGGCCCGGCGAAGGAAGACCAGCCGAAGCATCCGGTGTACGGCGATTACAGCCGCCTGGAAGCACCCGTTTGGGTGGAGGGAGTTAATTACTCCAACGGAAAGTACAGCGACGCCAAACTTATACCCAAGCAGATCTACGACGCCACGTACCTGGTCAACATGGCGCTGCTCAAGGCGCATTCCTATCCGTATAACGACCTGGATGGCGGCGACAACGGCCAGACCGCCATCACCATGACCGGCAAGAACCATTTCGGTTCCATCAAAGGCACGCCCGAACTGCACGCCGCCATCAACACCGATCAGGAAGGCGTGAAGAACGCCTATTCGCCGATAGTCGATCTGGCGGCTTCGCCCAACCTGGGCGCCAAGACCATCCTCTTCGTTCTGGACGGTCTGTATTGCGGCCGTAAGTGGCAATCCTATCCGCAGCACTTCCCCAACTTTCCTTTCAACAACCGCGCCATTCCGTATGAGAGTCCGGAATGGCCGGCCAGCGTGCTGGCCTCGATGGACGGCGTGGCGCTCGATTCCGTAGGGCTGGACCTGCTGTTCGCCCAGACCAGGAACAATAACGACGAGCTGGGGCGGCCGCGAATTCTGATTCGCGCCAACGCCGACGACTATCTGTTCGAGATGGCGCAGCCTGGTAACTCCCAATCCGGAACCGTCTATAAGCAGGGCGGAAAAGTGGTGGCGAGCCTGGGCACCCACGAGCGTTGGGAAAACGATTCCACCATGCGCTATTCCCGTAACATCGACCCGGTCAATGGCAAGGGTATCGAGTTAGTGTACCTGCCTATGGGCGGCGCCAAGGACAAACCCGCCGACCTGGCCTTCGCCGCCAGTCTGGCCAAGCCGGTTCCGGCGGCGCCCATGGCTCCCGCGAAACTCCCCGGCGCCGGTTTGGCGCAGCACGACTTCTTCTACGCCGGCGAGGCCAAGGAGGAACGCATGTTCATCGTTCGCGATGGGCAGGTGGTGTGGTCCTACACCCATCCCGGCAAGGGCGAGATCAGCGACGCCGTGCGTCTCTCGAACGGGAACATTCTGTTCGCCCACCAGTTCGGGGTTACGGAAATCACCGCCGATAAGAAGGTGGTGTGGAACTTCGATGCGCCGCCGGGCACGGAAATCCATACCGCGCAACCCATCGGCACGGAGCGCGTGATGTTTATCCAGAACGGCGACCCCGCCAGGTTGATCGTGATGAGCAAGGCCAGGGGGATTGTCGAGCGCGAGTTCGTGCTTCCCGTCAACAACCCCAAGAGCGTACACGGGCAGTTCCGCCACGCGCGGTTGACCCGGGAAGGCACCGTTCTGGTGGCCCACATGGACTCCGGCAAGGTGTGCGAGTACAATTCCAGCGGCAAGGAAGTGTGGTCGGTGGCCTCGCCAAATCCATGGGCCGCCGTGGAATTGGAGAACGGGAACGTGCTGATCGCGGGCGGCAGGAAAGCCGTGCGCGAGGTGAACCGCAAGGGCGAGACGGTGTGGGAATTCTCCGCCTCCGACGTGCCGGACTATAAGTTCTACTACGTCCAACTGGCCAGCCGGTTACCGAACGGCAACACCATCGTCAACAGTTGGTTCAATCAGTGGGATGGCACCGTGGATGCGGCCAACGCTCCGGTTCAGGCCATCGAAGTAACTCCCCAGAAAAAAGTAGTCTGGGCACTTCGTTCCTGGACGCCACCTGCCGACCTGGGACCCGCGACCATCATTCAGTTACTCAATGAGAAGGAAGTCCCGGAAAAGGTCACGTTCGGCGACATCCAGTAGGCGCCTTCCCTCAGTTCCCCGATGGTTGGCCCGGGCGTACGACTCGGAACCGTGAGCGTCAGCAAGCGGCCCGGGCAAGAGAGAAGTCAGCGAGGCCTCCGCGGCTATCGAGCCTGAGAAGGGATCGCACAGCGCGGACCGCCTCTGCCGTTCGGGCCGCTCGCCGAGGCCCGCTGTTCCGGGGAATGACTCACTCCGGCGCCGCGCGTCGGCTGGAGGGGGCTCCTTACTCCAGCACTTTTGCCCGCCCGCCGATTTGCAGTTCTCCGCCTACTACGCCGGTGGTGGCGGCGTCCAGCGGGCCCTGAAAGCCCGGTTGTTTGCCGCCCACCGAGATCTGATACGCGCCCGGCTCCACAACGCGGCGCCCATCCGCCTCGACGGTCGATAACTGGCGCGCCCCAAGGTTGAATCGCACCGTCCGCTTTTCTCCGGGAGCCAGGGCCACGCGCGTGAATGCCGCTAGCGACCGTCGCGGAGCCGGCGTCCCGCCCGGCGTCCTGACGTACAACTCGACCACCTCCTCGCCCGCCAGCTTCCCGGTATTCTCGACTTCCACCGCGACGTCAAGTTGCTCGCCCGCCGCCGCCGTGCCGGGAAGGCTGAGGTTGCGGTACGCAAAGGTGGTGTAACTCAAACCGAAGCCGAAGGGAAAGAGCGGCTCGCCTTCGAAGAACCGGTACGTTCTGCCTTTCATGCCGTAGTCCGTGAAGGGTGGCAGTTGGGCGGCGGAGCGGTAGAAAGTCACCGGCAGCCGCCCCGAGGGGTTGAAATCACCGAACAAGACATCGGCCAGCGCCGTCCCGCCCGCCTGCCCGGGGTACCAGGCTTCGACAATGGCCGGCACACGGTCGCACGCCCAGTTCACCGCCAGGGCGCTGCCGTTCAACAGCACCAGCACCACGCGTCGGTTGGCCGCGGTCACTTTTTCCATCAGATCCTGCTGCACCCGCGGGATCTCCAACTGCACGCGGTCGCCGCCTTCGAATCCCTCCACCGGGACCTTCATTTCCTCGCCCTCCAGGCGGGGCGACAGGCCCAGCACCAGCACCACCGCGTCGGCCGCGCGGGCGGCGGCCACGGCGTCATCGGCACTCACCGCGCCCGGGCGCGACCAAACCAGTTGGATATCGGCATCGTTGACGTACTCGTGGAAGTCTACGCGCAGGGCGTAGAGCTTGCCGGCCTCCAGCGTGACCGGCGCGTACTGGTAGGAGCGTTCGTGGATGCCGTTGAAATCGACCAGCGGCTTGCCATCCAGGTAAACTTCGAAGGCGTTCAACCCGATGGCGCCTAGTTGGTACGTTCCGCTGACAGGCGCCGAGAGGTAGCCCGTCCAGCGAACCCCGAAATCGTCGTCGTTCATATCCGGACGCGGCGCGCCGTTCTCCCAGTGAGAATCGATCTGCGAGTCCACGCGCGTGAACAGCGGCTTCACATCCTTGGGCACGTCGCCGACCATCTTGCCGGAGTTCGGCCAAGTCAGCTCGCGCTGGCGATGCGGCTTCCCGTCGAAATTCGAGACGCCGAAATACTCGGCCGTAAGGCCGTGCCGGCGGTCCTGGCCGTCCGAAACGAACAGCGCCGAAGCGGGAACCACCTCGAAGGCCGGCAGGTTGGCGGCCAGGTCGCTGCCGCGCGCGTACACCACGCGGGCGCCGGGCACGGCTTTGCGGATTCCCTCCAGCGGCGTCACCGTTTCGCCCGCATCGCCGTTGTAGTTGCCGAACTGCACCGATGGATCGTCGGCGTTGGGCCCGATCACCGCGATGGTCTTCAGCGTCTTGCTCAGCGGCAGCAGGGCGCCCCCGTTCTTCAGCAGAACGATGGAGCGGCGCGCCGCCTCGAGCGCCAGTTGACGGTGGGCGGGACTGTCGTTCTCGCTGTACGGAATCTGCGCGTACTTGACGCGCGCCGGCGGATCGAACATCCCCAGCTTGAAGCGGGCCAGCAGGAGGCGGCCAAGGGCGCGATCGATATCGGCCTGGGCAACCAGCCCCTGGCGGGCGGCCGGCAGCAGGTTCTCGTACTCCACGCCGCAGTTGAGATCGGTGCCGGCCTTGAGAGCGCTGGCGACGCCGTGCGCGGCGTCGGGCGCGGTCTGGTGATGGAGGTAGATGTCGCCCACGGCGCCGCAATCCGATACCACGTAGCCCTGGAACCCCCACCGTTTCCGCAGGACGTCGTCCAGCAGCGGTGTGCTGGCGCACGCCGGCTTGCCATCCACGCGGTTATAGGCGCACATCACGCTCCATGCCCCGCCTTCCTTGACGGCGGCCTCAAACTGGGGAAGATACGTCTCCTGGAGTTCCCGCGGGTCGATCTCGGCGTCGAAGGTGTGCCGCAGCGATTCCGGACCGCTGTGCACCGCGTAGTGCTTGGCCGTGGCGACGGTCTTCAGGTATCTCGGATCGTCGCCCTCCAGGCCCTTGATGAACTGAACCGCCATGCGGCCGGTGAGGTAGGGATCTTCGCCGTAGGTTTCCATGCCGCGCCCCCAGCGCGGGTCCCGGAACAGGTTGATGTTGGGCGTCCAGAAGGTGAGGCCCTGGTAGATGTTGCGCTTCCCGCGCCGCACGAACTCGTTGTTCTTGGCGCGCGCTTCGTCGGAAATGGCCGTGGCCACGCGGAAAGCCAGGCCGGTATCCCAGGTCGCGGCCAGCCCGATGGGCTCGGGAAAGACCGTGGCGCGGCCCGCCCGCGCGACTCCGTGCAGGCACTCGTTCCACCAGTTGTAGGCGGGGATGCCCAGCCGGTCGATGGCGGGCGAATCGTTCATGAGCTGGGAGATCTTCTCTTCGAGGGTCATGCGCGAGAGCAGATCGCCGACGCGCTGCTCGACGGGCGCATCCGGGTTCAGGTACGTGGGCCCGGTCTGCGCCGAGCCGGTCCAAACGAAAGCAGCCGCCGAGAGGAGCGCGGCCCAGCGTGGGAATGCGCCGAAGGTGAGCATAGTCGTCAGTCTTTCTCCAGTTGAAGTTCGATGCAGCCGAGGGCGCTGGCCCCACCTACTTCTTCCAGTGTTCCTCGACCGTGGCTTGCAAATCCGCGATGCGGCGGCGCAGGGTCTGCTCGCGCCGCGAGATATGGAAGATGTAGCCGAACAGCACCCCGATGCCGATGCCGTAAGCGTAAAACAGCCAGGACAGGTTTTCCATCGTCAGATTCCTTGGTCGACCATTTCGTTGGTGCGGCGGACCAGATCGTCGGCCGCGCGTTCCAGTTGCGCCACGCGCCGCCGCAAGCGGACGATGCATCCCCACACCAGCAGCATGGCGCACATGCCGAACATCAAAGTGAAGAACATGTCGGGGGCCAGCCCGGAACCCCGGCCCCCGCCGATCACCGGCGACGGGTGCTGCGTGCGGAAGATGCGGTTGGACAGGTAGATCAGCGGCACGTCCAGCATTCCCAAAATGCAAATGACGGCGCAGACCTTGGCGCGGACTTCCACCGGCGTCGCCCGGCGGATCAGCACATAGGCCACGTACAGGAAGAAGAGCAGGAAGGCGGAAGTGAGCTTGGCGTCCCAGGTCCACCAGATGCCCCACACGCGCCGGCCCCAGATGGAACCCATGGCGATGTTGATGGCTTCGAATACCACCACGGTCTCGTTGGCGGCGACAGAGAGGTCGTCCCACTTGTTGTCGCGCGTTGCCAGGTAGAGAATGCTGGCGACGCCGCCCACGAAGCAGGCCACGAAGGCCGTCATGGCGGCGGGCACGTGGAAGTAGAAGATCCGCTGGACGATTCCCATGGTGCTCTCGGTCGATACCCACACGAAGACCAGGTACAAATGGACGATCATCGCCAGCGCCGCCGTGCCACCCAGCCAGAGCGGCACTGCCGGGGATTCGGTCGCGCTTTGCGTGCTCATGCTGTCTGCCTCACTTTAACGCCTCGTTCAGCACCCGCGCCAGCCGGTCGCCGGCCACTAGTGCCGTGACCGTGAGAAACTGTTCCTTTGCCACGGGCCGCTCGCTCACGCTCGCGGTTCTGTCCGGAACCGCGAGCGTGAGCGAGCGGCCAGGTAATGGCACCAAATCACGCGGTCGAAAACCTAGTCCAACAAGGTGCGAACCCGAGCCAGGACTTCCTCCACCAGCTCCTCCGGCAAAGTTTCCGTCCACTGGCTGGCCCGTTCCTTGTAGTCGAGAGTGCGGGCCTGATGGCACAAGACAACTCCCTGCGTCCCGGTTCCGGCTCCGCTCAACGAAACCGCAAACCCATGTTCCCGCGCGAACTCGCCGCCTTGCGTAATCGGGCACGCAAGAATCAGCCCGAAACGATTGAACTCCGAGACCGACAGCACCAGAACCAGCCGTTTTCCCCGTTGTTCCCGCCCTCTGGCCGGGTCCAAATCGAGATGGAGGATATCGCCCCGGTCCGGGACGCCCCGCTTCAGAGAACCTCCTTCCCGACCGGCGGGCTATCCAGCCAAGCACGGTCCCTGCGGCGATTCAGGATATCGGTCCGCCGGCACTTGGCCAGAAGCTCCGAGAGGGTGTAGTGGGGCTTCGCCTTGGGCTCGACAACCACGCGCCCCTTTTCCACGCTGATTACCACCTGGGAGCCGGCGCGGAGATCCACGAGGCTCAGAATCTTTTTCGGCACGGCCATCACCACCGATCCGCCCAGGTTACGAAGGGTCACTGTCGCCATGACGATTCCTCCAAGTTATGGATAAGTATAACACGCCGCCGGACCGGCTACTTTAACGCCTCGTTCAGCACCCGCGCCAGCCGGTCGCCGGCCTTTTCGATCTGCACGCGGATCACCGGATCGGCGGCCTGCTCGTAGGCGGCGTCCAGGGGGATCGGGGTGGTGTTGGGCGTGCCCGCCACCGGCTTGACGGGCAGCTTCCCGTAGGTGATGTCGATGGCGAGTTGGTGCGATTCCTCCGCCCAGGATTCCACGGTTCCCTGCGACCACTTCTTCCGGTTCTTCCTGGCCTCTTTCAGCAGGGCGGGGAAGAGGTCGTCTTCCTTACCCATGCGGGTCAACATGCCGGTGTCCCAGGCGCTGTGCAGGTTGGTCTGGCGGCGGTCGCCCAGGGTGACCTTCACATCGTTGCCGCCTTTGTCCTGGTTATCGGAGCAGTGCAGCGGCTGGTGCATGTCGCCGACGAAATGCACCAGAAACATCAGGGCTTCCTTGCGCTCGGCGGGCGGCGTCGCGGGGTTCTTGAGCGCGGCGCGGAATCTGGCGATGGCCTGGATGACGCAATCGCCCTTGGGGCAGTCGCGGGCCATGTCGAGATGGGGCTGGTCGATGGGGATATCGACGAAGTGCCAGGGTGCGGTTTCGGGGCGCTCGCGGCGGATGGTGTCGGGCCAACTGGAGATGGAAACGACGGTTGCGCCGGGACCCAGGATGGCGTCCACCTTGGCGCGAACTTTGGCGGAGAGCTGGGCCAGGGCGATGCGCGCCACCAGGGCGTGTCCCTCGACTCCCCAACAGAAGGCGGACGCCGGCAGACAGAAAGCGGCTAAGATCGTGGCCAGAAATCTGCGCATAGATTTCAAGATTATCACGGAGAGCGGGGCAGCCTGTCCGGAGAATTCTGCCCCGCGCCGCGAAGTTCCCCCATGTCATCCGATACAATGGCTGCTGTGGAGACTCAGAATCAAATAACCGAACCCAGCCCGTGGAAACGGCTATGGACCCGCTACCACGAGGTCACTCAGGACGTCACGCGGGGGTTCATCGCGGAATGGACCGTCACCATCATTCTGCTGCTGTTCGCCACCACCACGCTGGTGCAGGCGTTCGTGATCCCCAGCGCGTCCATGGAGGATTCCCTGCTGATCGGCGACCACGTGCTGGTGGACAAACTGACGTATTCGCCTTCGGGCGCCATTTCCACCCGCATTTTGCCCTACCGCGATGTGAAGCGCGGGGACATCATCGTCTTCCGCTATCCGGAGCAGATCAAGGAAGACTACGTGAAGCGCGCCATCGGCGTCCCCGGCGACCACATCCGGCTGGTGAACAAACAGCTCGTCCTCAACGGGCACTCCGTCGACGAGCCGTACGTGAAGCACGTGACCGGCTATGTGGACCAGTACCGCGATAATTTTCCATCCACCCCCAACACCACTCTTCCCGACCGGGCGCGGGATATGCTGGACAATCACGTGGTGAACGGCGAGCTGGTGGTGCCGCCCAATTGCGTTTTCGCCATGGGCGACAACCGCGACGACTCGCTCGACAGCCGTTACTGGGGCTTCGTCCCGCGGGAGAACATCGAGGGCACGCCGCTCGTCATCTACTGGTCCTTCGACGCCCCCACCGCCGACCTCACCAACGGCAATATCGGTATCGACCACATTGTCGACGTGGTGACGCACTTCTTCACCAGGACGCGGTGGTCCCGGACGTTTAAGCTGATTCACGGCTACGGTTTGAACTAGACGGATTGCGGTTTCCGGGCGGCGGACCTCAGACGGTCTCTCCGCGCACCAGGTCGTCGTAAGTCTCGCGGCGGCGGACGATGCGCCATTGGGCGCCTTCGACGAGCACTTCGGGGGCGCGCGGCCGGGAATTGTAATTCGACGAGAGCACGAAGCCGTAAGCGCCCGCGGTGGCGACCGCCAGATAATCGCCCGGCATGGCGTTGGCCATCTCGCGTCCGCGCGCCAGGAAATCGGTGGACTCGCAGATGGGGCCCACTACGTCGGCGGTGATGGGCGCCAGCCCATTGCGCCGCACTGGAAGAATCTCGTGGTGGGCGTGGTAGAGCGAGGGGCGGATGAGGTCGTTCATGGCCGCGTCCACCACCACGAATTCCTTGGCGCCGTTGCGCTTGCGATAGAGCACGCGGGTAAGCAGGACGCCCGCGGCGCCGGCGATGGAGCGGCCGGGTTCCACCACCACGGTGAGGCCGCTGTCGCGCAGGCGGGCGCGCAACCTCTCGATGAAGGCCGGGATGGCGGGCGCGGTTTCACCGGCTTGATAGGAGATGCCAAGGCCACCGCCGAGATCGATGTGGCGGATGGCGTGGCCCTCCCCGCGCAGGCGCGTGGCCAGGGCGAGCACCTTGTCCAGGGCTTCGAGCAGCGGTGTTTCGTCGAGAATCTGCGAGCCGATGTGACAGCTCACGCCCTCGGCGGACAGGTTTTTCAACTGGCGGGCGCCCTGGTAGACGGCCGCGGCTTCGGCGATGGCGATGCCGAATTTGTGCTGGCTGAGCCCGGTGGATATGTAGGGGTGCGTGGCGGCGTCGACATCCGGGTTGACGCGGATCGAAAAGCGGGCCGTGGTTCCCAGACGCGCGGCCATGGCGTCGATGAGTGTCAGTTCGGACTCGGATTCGCAATTGAAGCTGTGGATGCCGTTCGCCAGGGCGTATTCCACCTCGGCGGCGGTTTTTCCCACGCCGGAGAAGACCACCCTCGAGGGGTCGCCGCCGGCCTGGAGTACGCGGAAGAGTTCGCCGCCGCTGACGATGTCGAAGCCGGCGCCGGCCTTGGCCAGCAGCGCCAGCACGGCCAGCGAGGAATTGGCTTTAACGGCGTAGCAGACGGTGTGGGGCAGGTCGGCGAAGGCCTCGTCATAGGCGCGGTAGTTGGCCGCCAGCGTCTGGCTGGAATAGACATAGGCGGGAGTGCCCGCGCGGGCGGCCAGGTCGGCTAGCGGGACCTGCTCGCAGTAGAGATCGTTCTGAGAATAGGAAAACATCGGACCCGAAGAACCAGTATGGCAGACGGACGAAGAACACACGGGTAGGCCGTCGATGGGCGATGGCCCGCCTGACAGCGAGCCGCTCCGGCTAGTGAGCGGCGAACGTCAGCAGTTGTGCGTCCAGATCCGCCAGCGCCTTGGTGAGCTGAGCCCGGTAGCGCGGACTCCGGACGGATTCCAATTCCCGCGCGACTCTGGTGCGGGAGAGTACGATGGTTTCTCTCTTGCGGATGGCCTCGAGCACCTCGGGTGCGGGAGCCTTTCGGCCTATGGCCCTGCGTGGAGCAGTCGCGGCTGCGGAAACCCGTTCTTCGACCGTCTTGCTTTCCCAACCTCTTGCCATACTTTTATCTTAACCGCTCGCGCGGTGGAGGGGGTAGCGGCGGCCGGGGGGTGCGGAAGTGGATTCGGCGGCGTGACGCGGGTCGGCAACCGGCGGTCGAAGGCCTAGAACCGCAGCCCTTCGAGAGCCCGGCTGGTCTGCAGCACCGCGCCCATCACGCGTTCGTAGTGCATGCGGATGGGGCCGAGCACGGCCACCTTGGCGGGCATGCCGTTGGCCAGACGCACCGTCATGCCAATGAGCGCCAGGTCCTTCATGGCGGGATGCGCCCGTTCCAGGCCGACGTGAACTTCCAGTTCGCCGGCCGGCTGTTCCAGAAAACGGTCCAGCAACTCGATGAGGCGCTTCTTCTCCTCCAGGGCGCGCAGCAGTTCGCGCATGCGCTCCCGCGTGAGGTGCAGATCCTGGCCCAGCAGATTAGACGCGCCTTCCATGTGCACTTCGGGCGATTCGTCCACTTCCAGCAGGCCCCGGGAATACAGGGCTTGCAGCTTGAGGTGCGCCGCCGTGAATAGTTCGCGCTCTTCGAGCATGCGGCGCAACAGCTCGCGGCGCGCGTCGCCCAGGCGCCAGCCGGCGAAGTTGCGGTTGACGTAATTCTTGATGGAGAGCAGTTCCTCGGGAGAGGACGGCTCCTCGAGCGCTACCACGCGGTTGCGGACGAGGCGGTCGCGGGTGACCAGGATCGTGAGGACGCGGTTCTCGGCCAGCGGGACCAGCTCGATCTGATCCAACTCCTGGGAGAGCGCGGGCATGGCGGCGGCGATGCCCACGTTGCGGGTCAGTTCGACCAGAATGTGGCTGGAGTGTTCGACGCGGGCGCCGACGGTATCGAGCAGGCTGAACTCGCTGCGCAGGCGCTCGGCTTCGGCCGCGGCCAGGCGACTGGCGGTGAGGGCGCTCACATAAAGGCGGAACGCCTTTTCGGTGGGAATGCGGCCGGCGGAAGTGTGCGGCTGGGAGAGGTAGCCTTCCTCGGCCAGGTCGGCCATCGCGTTGCGGATGGTGGCCGGGCTCAACGGTTCGCGGCGGACCTCGGAAATGGAGCGTGAACCCACCGGTTCGCCGGTCTCGATGAACCAGCGCACGATGGCGTTCAGGATGTCCAGGTGCCTTGGTCTGAGGCGCGATGGCGTCTGCATAACGTTTGCGAAAGTACAACTCCCCTACTGCCAATTCTAACGGCCTGCGAGCGGAGGGTCAATTGCAAACTGGAAACGGGGGGCCCGCCGCCGGCCGCCGCGGCCCACGAAATAGCCGCTTCTGGTACAATTTGGCTTCCCGTGAAACCTCCCGCCGAACGACAAGATGCGCGCCTGATGCGCGCCATGTTCCACACCATCGCACCGCGCTACGACTTCTTCACGCGAGCGGCCTCCTATGGAATGGACCGCCGCTGGAAGCGCGCCGGCGTGAAGGATGCCGCCCTGCCGCCGCGCCCGCTGGTGCTCGACCTGGCGGCGGGGACCGGCGACTTCTCGCTGCTCGTCGAGGGGCAATGTCCCGGCGCCCGCTCCGTGGCGGTCGACCTGACGCAGCGCATGCTGCTCCTTGCCCGCCAACGCCAGGTGGACCGCGCAGTGTGTGCCGACGCCGTCAAACTCCCCTTCGCCGGCGGGACCTTCGACTGTGTCTTCGTCGGCTACGGGCTACGCAACTTTCCCGACCTGAACGCGGCGGTGCGCGAAATGGAACGGGTGAGCAGGCCCGGCGGCCGCCTGGTGAGCCTCGACTTTTTCCTGCCGTCGAACCGCGTGCTGCGCCGGATCTGGCTGGCGTGGCTTTTCGCGCAGGGCGCTTTCTGGGGCATCCTTCTCCACGGCCGCCCGCGCATCTATACCTACATCCCGGATTCGCTGCGCAGCTTCGTTTCCATCGACGAGTTCTCGTCTCTGCTACGCCGCTCCGGGTACGCCAGCGTGGAAACCCGCAGCTTCATTCTGGGCGGGATCGGCCTGCACTGGGCCATCAAGGGGGAATAAGTTTCAGCCGGTTCGCCCTACTTCCGCGCCACCAGCACGCGCGACGGATACAGCGTCTGCCGCACCGTGCGGTCCTCCACAATCCGGAAGCGCGCCGTTTCCATCAACTCCGGCACGCGGCGTTCCACCTGGCGCCCGCAGAAAGCCGGGGCCACCTTGCCGAACACCCGGTACATGGCGTTGAACAGCGCGGTGTTCTGCCCGATGAGCACCAGCGTCAGATTGCCGCGATCGCGCAGCACGCGGCGGAACTCCCCCAGCGTCCTGGCGATGTCCTCGGCCGAAAGCAGCTCCAGCATATAGCAGCAGAAGACCGCGTCGAAGGCTTCGTTACGGAACGGCATATGGCGCGCGTCCACCGCCTGGCAGTGCGTCCGCGCCGAGGGGAACTTGCGCCGCGCGGCGTGCTGCGTGCGCGCCGCCATGTTCGGCGAAAGATCCACGCCAATGGTCGAACCTCCCGCGTTGGCGCGCACCAGCCGGCGGAACATCTCTCCCGACCCGGTGGCCACCTCCAGCACCTCCATGCCGTCGCGGACGCCCGAGGCCTCCAGCGCGCAGCGGTGCGCGCGCGAGTGAAACAGCATGCTCGAAACCGGATACACCGCCGACAAGCGGTCGTAGACTCGCCGCGTGCGTTCCGCCAGCGTGGCGGGCAGCCCATATACGGGCCATGCGTTCACTGCTTCTTCCATTCTGGTCAATGTCTCTCCTATCGTCCCACGATTCCTGTCAGGCCGGGGCCGGGCCGGTCTGCAATTCCGGAACCTCGATCTCGATGCGGGTGCCCCGGCCCGGATGGCTGTCGATCCACATCCGGTATTCGCCGGCGAACAACACCTTGAGCCTCTCGTTGACGTTGCTGACGCCGATTCCCTGGTCCAGCAGCGTGGCCAGCTTGGCCTCGGGGATGCCCACGCCGTCGTCCTCCACCGTCAGGCACAGGCGCGATCCGCCGCGGCGCGTGCGGATGCGGATGGTGCCGCCCTCCACCTTGCTGCTCAGTCCGTGCTTGATGGAGTTCTCCACCAGCGGCTGCAGGATCATGCTGGGCACCAGCATGTCCAGGGTATCTTCGGCCACGTCTCTCTCGAAGCGCAGTTTGTCGCCGAAGCGCACGACTTCGATGGCCAGGTAGTCCTCGATGAAGCTCAGCTCGTCGCGCAGGGCGCTGAAGTTCTCGTGCTTGCGCAGCAGGCGCCGCAGCACCTTGGAGAGCTTCACCACCATCACCCGGGCCTGGTCGGGATCCGTGCGGATGAGCGACGACACGCTATTCAGCGTATTGAACAGAAAATGCGGGTTGATCTGGCTGGTCAGCGCCGCCAGGCGGGCCTCCACCAGCAGGCGCTCCTGCTCCTCCAGCTTCTTCTCGTTGCGGGCGTTGTTCCAGATCTTCAGCGGAATGGTGACCGCGAAAACGGTGGTGGCGTAGAGCGCCGCCGTGGATCCGGGCCCGTGGTCCTTCCACTGGTGCCAGAAGCCGAAGGGCCGCTGCTGGAAGCGCGAGTCGCTCAGTTCGCTGCGCAGAAACTCGGCCACCAGGATGCCCGCGCCGAAGAGCAGGTGAAACGCGGTGCCGCGGTAGTTCCGCGTCTCCTTGAAGAAACGGAAAATGTTGAGATCGGGAAACGGCGAAAAGCGCCAGATCTCTTCCGGGTCGGGCGCCAGGTCGCGCAACAGGCCGCCCAGCACCCCCACCCCCGCCAGCAGCGGCAGCGTCATCGCCTGGCCGCCGAAAACGGCCGGGAGAGCGATGAGAATCCCCGACATCAGTCCGGTGACGTACCCGCCCAGAATGCCGGCGAGCAGGCTGCCCTCCAGCCCCAGATCGACCGCGTAATAGTTCCCCTTGGACAGTATCCGCGCCTCCGAGCTCAACGCGAAGATGATCGACAGCACCAGCGAAAACACGACCCGCTGGTTGAGCGTGCGGTTCTCCCGCATGAGCATCGATTTGAAACGGCTGGACCGCGCCAGGATGCTGGCGATCGAGGCCATCACGCCGAGTTTTACCAGCAGCGAGAACAAGCTTTCCGACATTCGGCGCTGGAAGCCATTATAATAGAAGGAGTAAGGTTCCCCCAAACAGGCATGGAAAATCTCTCCGCGCTGCGGCTCCTCAAAGTGGCCGAAGCGGACTTCCCGACGCAGTACGGACACTTCCGGATCTTCGGTTTCGAGGGCCATTTCGAAGACTCCGTGGAAGAAGCCCTGGCGCTGCGCATGGGCGCTTTCGCAGACGGCGAAGCGCCGCTGGTGCGTATCCACTCCCAGTGCCTCACCGGCGACGTGTTCCACTCTCTGCGCTGCGATTGCCGCGCGCAACTGGAGATCGCCCTCCAGGCCATCGCCGAAGAGGGCCGCGGCCTGCTGATCTACGAGCACCAGGAGGGCCGCGGCATCGGTCTGCTCAACAAGTTGCGTGCTTACGAGCTGCAGGATCAGGGCGCCGACACCGTGGAGGCCAACGAGCGCCTCGGCTTCGAGAGCGACCTGCGAAGCTATGCCTTGCCCGCGGCCATCCTGCGCTACTTCGCGCTGGATAGCGTCCGCCTGCTGTCCAACAACCCGGAAAAGGTCGAAGCCGTCGAGCGGGCCGGCGTTCGCGTGGTGGAACGGATCCCCTGCCTGGCCGACGTGCTCGATACCCGCGAAGCCTACCTGCGCACCAAGAAGGAAAAGATGGGGCACCTGCTGGAACATCTCGAGTAGCCGGTGCGCGGCGGGGAACTGGGTTTGGCGCGGCCGCAGGCCTACTCGCGGCAGATCCCGCGCTCGCTGCGCCGGATGAAGCTCACCAGGTGCAGCGTGTCGGGCGTCGGAATCTCGCTCTCGATGCGCGCCAGCGCGTCCGCCAGCTTGAGGCCCGAGCGGTATAGAATCCTATACGCCTGCTTCAGAACGGCGACATCCGAGGCCTTGTACCCCGCGCGCTTCAGCCCCACCGCGTTCAGCCCCTTGGCCGCCACGTAGCCGCCGGCGCACAGCAGGAACGGCGGCACGTCGCTGTTGACGCGCGTCATGCCGGCAATCATCGCCAGCCGTCCGATCCTGGAGTACTGGTGCACCGCCACGCCGCCCGAGATGAAGGCTTGATCTTCAACCTCGACGTATCCCGCCAGCAGAGAGCAACTGGCGATCACCGTCCGGTTCCCCACGCGGCAATTGTGCGCGATGTGACCCGACGTCATGATGTAGTTCTCGTCGCCGATCTCCGTCGCCGATTCCGGCGCCGTGCCGCGCGAGATGGTGTAGTGCTCGCGGATCTGGTTGCCGTTGCCGATCCGCAGGTAGCTGCGCTCGCCGGTGAAAGCCTTGTCGAGCGGATCGGTGCCCAGAACGGCGCCCGCGGAGATCCGGTTGCGTTCGCCCAGGGTGGTCCAGCGCTTAATGTACACGTAGGGTTCGAGGACGCACTCCGCGCCCATCGAGACGTCGCTCTCGATTACGCAGAAGTCCCCGATGCGGCATCCCGGCCCAACGGCCGCGCCGGGATGGACGCGGGCGGTGGGCGCCACCACGGCGCTCGAATCGACAGGCATGAAACTGTATGATAAGCGACCGCGGCCCGCTCCGGCTCAACCGGGAGGACACGGCGGGACCGCTTCCACCTCCGGCCGTATGGCCACCACCACCCCGCTGCGCTCTCCGCGATAGACCACTTTCAGCCCGTTGGCCTTGATGAATTCCCGGTCGTCCGGGCCATAGAGGACAAACATCGGGCGCTCCGGGTCGTAGCGCTCCACCAGTTGCGGTTCATCGATCCGGGCTCCGTACAGGTTGCGGTAGAAGTTCAGCACTGCCACGTAACGCCAGTTGGCGGAAACGTCCGAAACGCGGAAGGTGCGGCTGTAGTAGGCCACGGTGAAGTAGGCGGCCCGGGCGTCGGCGTCGAATTTCCAGTCCTTGAAGTAAGTCAATCGCAGGCAGCCCACGAAGTAGCACGCCAGCACCACCAGCATGGCGGTGGCCGCGCGGCGGGAAGCTTGCGCCACCCGCGAGGCCGCCGGAAGCGCCGCCGCGGTGCCCGCCGCCAGTGTGGCCAATGGCACGGAATACAGGGCGGTGCGGCTCATGGGCAACGGGATATGCCACCAGCGGTGGAGCGCCGCATGCGCCGCCAGAGCGGCGGCTAGCACCGCCAGCAGGAACACCATCAAGGGCGCCGTCCTTCGGAACTCCGCGGATTCGAGATCGGGCGCTACCGCCGGGTTGACAGGCGAAAGCGGCTGTCCCACATCGCCACCGGAGGACTTCGAGCAAGGTGGGGCAGGCGCTTCCGCCTGCCAACCAGTTTCGTTCACAGCTTCCGGCGGCCGCGGTTGGCGCGGTTGTTTCGGAACGGGCCGGAGGTGCGCAACCGCCGCCGCCACCACGTGCCAAAGCACGGCGGCGCCCAGCAGGGGCGGGATCAGGTTGTGCCAGCGGTCCAGAAAGCCCACCAGATACGGGTTAAGCAGAAACCGGTTGGGTTCGTAGAAGGTATCGCGAATCACGCTTCGGAACGTCTCGAGCACCGACTGCGCGCCGAACCAAAGCTCTCCGCCGGGCCAATTCAGCAAGGCGGGCGCCGCGAAGAACAGCGCCGCCCCGAGCGCCGGAGCGCCGCAGGCAGCCACCATCCGAACGGCGGCCCGGGCGGCGTGCCCGCGCGGCCGGTCGTAGAGCGCCCACAGGCAGATCGCCGCCGCCGCTCACGCGTCCACCAGGCCAAACGAAAAACTGGCGGCAAACGACAGCCCCAGGCACAGCGACGCGGCCATGCAACTGCGCTCCGGAGAGCCGCTCTCGCCCGGCGCCTTCAAATGCCGCACCGCCGCGATTGCGACCGCCGCCAACAGAAACCCCAGTGCCAGGCTATACCCCCGGGCAGCGACCAGAAAATCGAGCACGAACGGGTTGCCCGCCAGACAGACGAATAGCGCCAGGCGCGCGACCGGCCTGCCGCCGATCGCTCTCACCAGAACCAGGGCGCTGCCCACGTAGATGGCGGCGCCCAGCAAAGCCGGGGCCCTCACCGTCAGGTGGCTGACGCCGAAAAGCGCCACCGCCAGCCGCATCAGCATAGAATTCAACACGTGATTGTTGGCCGACGGAATCCAGTGAGCCGGCCAGGGACGCCCCACGTGCGCCCAGTAGGTGTGGGCCTCATCGATGGTGATGGATTGTATCGCCGCCCTGGCGGTCTCCCAGAGCAAGACAAACGCCGCCGCGCAGTAGAGGGGAGCGGGGTTGTCGCGGCCTGGTTTAGGCGCCGCTTCAGGGGTCGGCAGGTCCGGCATAAAATTGTATGATATGCCAATTGACCCCGGCGGGCAGATCCCGTGGCTCCCCTTTCCGCAACCGCCGGGCGCCGGCGCACGTCTTTGATAACGATGCTGTTCTGTGATGTTCGCCTATCGCTCTTGGCCGCCTGGGTGTGCCTGGCAGGCACACCTCTCGGAGCCCAGCCGAGCCGGCTTCCCGGAATCGACGCCCGCCAGACGGCGGTTCTCAGCGGCCGCGTGCATCCCAGTGCCACGCCCGCGGCCGACCAGGGCGCCGTGGAGGATTCCTTCTCCATGCCCGATCTGATGCTGGTGTTCCGGCCGTCCTCCACCCAGCAGGCGGCGCTCGACCAGTTGCTCGCCCAGCAGCAGGACCCGTCCTCGCCGAATTACCACCAGTGGCTCACCCCCGAGCAGTACGCCGGCAGTTTCGGCCTCAGCCCCGCCGACCTGCAGCAGGTGCGCAACTGGGTCCAATCGCAGGGGTTCGCCATTGCGGACACGGCCCGCAGCCGCACCTGGATCTCGTTTAGCGGCACCGCCGGGCAGGTTCGCGCCGCCTTCGGGACCCCCATCCACCGCTACCTCGTCGATGGACTGATACACTACGCCAATTCGGCCGACCCGGCGCTTCCGGCCGCCCTGGCGGGTGTGGTGGGCAGCATACGGGGGCTGCACGACTTTCACCCCAAACCGCATCTCCGCCAGCCGTTTCCCGGCTATAACGGCACGGGCGGTGTGCATTCCATCGCTCCCGGCGACTTGTACACCATCTATGACATCAATCCGCTGTATGCGGCCGGTATTGACGGCACCGGCCAGAAACTCGCCATCGTGGGCCAGACCTGCCTCGGCACGCCGTGTACAAACACGTCGGATATCGCCGCATTTCGCAGCAAGTTCAACCTGCCGGCGATCAACCTCACGCAGATTCTGGCCACGCGAACCAGCCCGGGACTCAGCACCGGCGACCAGATGGAAGCCGATCTCGATCTCGAGTGGTCCGGAGCCGTGGCCCGCAACGCCCAGATCGTCTACGTGTACTCTACCGAC
>Ga0182027_10002849_pt1 | contig 27779 bp, 21 predicted proteins | sample 712E1DmetaG_FD_121300 | JGI IMG/M metagenome (GOLD analysis project Ga0182027, IMG submission 121300) | Permafrost microbial communities from Stordalen Mire, Sweden - 712E1D metaG (Illumina Assembly) | ecosystem: Environmental > Terrestrial > Soil > Wetlands > Permafrost | place: Sweden...
CCTGAAGGATAGCAATTTCCCAGAACAGAATTCAAATCGAAAACACCCGTTTTTCCGTGCAACGATGTATACAGTAACAATTTACAGCAATTCAAAATCACAACAGTTGGACACTAGTGATATAATATAATTTTGACTTTTTCATTTTACACTTTTTTGCAGGAACATTTATGATGACCAGAATACCTTTTGTGTTCGGTGTCCTTCTTCTGATCGGTACCGTATGCGCATCGGCGGAAGAAGCCCGCTTCATGAGAAATCCAGATATCTGCAAAGACAAGATCGTTTTCACGTACGAAAACGACCTATGGATTGTGAATTCTACAGGGGGAACTGCGACGCGTCTGACAAATTCTCCCGGCGCAGAAGGAAATCCGAAATTTTCTCCGGATGGGAAATGGATTGCGTTCACCGGCTCGTATGACGGCTCGCAAAATGTCTATGTGATTCCGGTTGAAGGCGGAGAGCCGCGCAGAGTCACATATCAACCCGGAGGCGGCCAGGTCGTAGGATGGACACCCAAAACCGGACGTATCATTTTCCGTTCCTATTTTGATAATGTAATCGGCCGCGATCCGAATCTCTATTTTGTCTCACCGGATGGCAGTGCACCGGAACGCTTCCCGATCGACCGCGGCGAATTGTGCAGCTTCAATCCGGATGAAACAAAAATGTATTACAATCGCAAAGGTGCGCCGGAATACTATTGGAAGCGCTACAAAGGCGGACAGTACCAGGACATCTGGTTGTATGATTTTGTAGCCGACAAGTTCACTTCAATCTCCACGTACGTTGGGAAAAGCAGTTATCCGATGTGGATTGGCAATGAGTTATTTTATGTTTGCGACAGCACAAACGGTATTTCAAACATCTATAAAAAAGACTTGAGCACCAATACGGTTTCTTTGGCGACAAATTATTCAGATGTTGATGTCATGTGGGCTTCGACGGATGGACAGAATATCGTTTTCATACATGATGGATATATTCATGTATGGAATACGGCCTCGACGGCCGCGGCGCCCGTGCAGATTAAAGTGAATTGCCCCTCGGATAGATGGTCGCTTCGCTCGAAATACATCTCAGCAAAAGATTATGTCCACTATTTTGGCGTCTCAAACGACGGCAAGAAGGCAATTGTCGAAGCGAGAGGAGATTTGTTCAGCGTTCCGACAGACAAAGGCGATGCAAAAAATCTCTCGATGTCGCCGGAATCCCGTGAAATGTACCCCCAGTTGTCGCCTGATGGGAAGTCTATCGCTTTCTTCTCTGACAAAACCGGAACGTATCAACTCTATACCCAGAGCGTCGACGGAGGAGAATGGACGCCGTTGACGACATCGCTCGATCGCACAGCATATCACCTTCTCTGGTCTCCGGATGGAAAGAAAATTCTCTTTGGCAACAAAGACTTCTCCATCTTCGTAATCGATGTCGCAACAAAGAAGATGACGAAGGTCGATGAATCACATCAGATGAAGAACGACGAATTCTTCTGGGAAATCAGCGACTACGGCTGGTCGCCGGACAGCAAATGGATTTGCTACAGCTTTGTGCAATACAATCGGAATAACCAGATTTTCATCTACAATCTGGAACAGGGAAAGAAAATTGTCGTCACCAACGATTTCTTCGACAATTTGAATCCTGCGTTTGACGCGAATGGAGACTATCTCTATTATCTGTCGAGCCGCGATTTTGATCTGCAAATGGATTTTTATGAAGACAATCACATCGTAAAAAATCCCTACAAGGTTATGGCCGTGCAATTGAAGTCCGGCGAAAAGCCACCGTTTGCAGAATCCGGCGACAAGAAGAGCGGCAACGGAACGGTGCAGGTGGATGTGGACGGCTTGATGCAGCGCACCTATCCGCTTCCGGTTGAATCGGGCAACTATTTCTATCTGAAAGCGGGCAAGGGAAAAGTGATGTGGTGTTCTGTCGATCAATTCACTGAAGCAGAGTATGAGGAAGTCTTCAAGCCCGGCGCCGCAACCAAATGGCAGCTGCATGTTTTTGACATGGGTGATAAGAAAGAAAGTGTATTGAATGATAAAATTCGCGCGTATGATCTTTCGCCGAACTGTGAAAACATGGTCATCCAGAAAGACGGAGAACTGTTCACGACCTCTCTCGAAAAAGCATATCAATCCAAGGGAGCCGGCAGCAATCTCAATCTCTCATCGATGTTGTATTATCTCGACTATCGCAAGGAATGGACCCAGATATTCAATGATGCCTGGCGTTGGTACAATGAATTCTTTTATGACAAGAATATGCATGGCCGCGATTGGAAAGCCATTGGCGATCGCTATCGCGCCTATATTCCCGCGCTCAGCTCACGTGATGAATTGAACTGGGTGATGCAGCAAATGGTGGGAGAGCTCTGTGTCTCTCACACCTATGTCAGCGGTGGTGATATGGGGCCAAGTTTCCCCCAGAATTCTCCGCTTTATACCGGTTGGCTGGGAGCTGATCTGTCCGCTGACAAGAAGAGCGGCTACTACATCTTCACAACAATTTACGGTCCGACGGAATACAATGCCGATTTGAAAGCGCCTCTTGCACGGCCGGACATTGACGTGAGAGAGGGCAATTACCTTCTCGCGATCAATGGAAGAGAAATCAAAGCGCCGGAAGATTACAACAAGTACTTGCAGATTTCCAGCGGACAAAAAGTGACCCTTACCGTTAACAGTAAGCCGACGATCGCAGGTGCTAAAACGTACGAAGTCTCACCGATTCGGTATGATGCAAACCTTCGATACTTCCGCTGGCTGACTGATAATGTGAACAAAGTGCTGAAAGCTTCAGATGGCAAGGTGGGCTATATGCACATCAATGCGATGGGGGAAGGTGGTATCGGCGAGTTTGACAAATTCTGGCGTGCCTTCCGTTATAAAGACGGTCTCATCATCGATGTGCGGCGTAACGGCGGCGGATGGACGGAATATTTCCTGATCGACAAACTGGAACGAAAGATGACCGCATTCAATACCTTGCGCGGCATGGAACCGTTCCGCTATCCCGGCAGCACATCGTGGGGCAATTACGTTCTGATCTCGAATGAAAACAATGGATCCGATGGTGAGGCATTTGTTGAAGACTTCAAGGCGAGAAAACTGGGCCCGGTTGTCGGTGTCCCGTCCTGGGGCGGGTTAGTCGGGATTTTGAACGGTCAGACAACGGTTGACAACGGCAAAGTGGAGCAGTCCAACAATGCATTCTATAATGCGGAAGGAAAATGGCTCGTCGAAAATCATGGCGCCGATCCGGATATTCTCATCGACAATGATCCGCAGTCTGTGATGGCTGGAAAGGATCCGCAATTGGAGAAGGCGATCGAAACGGCAATGCAGAAGATAAAAGATCATCCGTTCACATTTCCTCCTGTTCCCCAATACAGGAAACCATAGGGATCGCATTTCTATGTAACTATGCCGTAAGAAGCAAAGACATTGCATCTCTTTCATCGTCCTTGCTCCTTACGGCATTTTGTTGTTTGTTCCAAAACATCTTCTTGAAGGAGAATCTCATGTTCCGCTGTCAGCAACTTCTGTTCATCATCTTCCTACCTCTCGTTGTGTGTGCTCAATCACCAGTGAAGAAGCCCCTCACGCATGCCGAGTATGACGGGTGGAAAAAAATCAGCGGGGAAAAAATTTCAAACAATGGCAACTGGGTAGCATATAACGTCGAACCGCAGGATGGTGATCCCATTCTTGTGTTCTACAATGCCCTCACACACCGATATGATACCATCGCACGCGGTTCCAATGTTGCTTTCGCTCAAAACTCGCAATATGCAGCCTTTCCAATCAAAGCATTGACCGCCGATGTCAAAAGGGCAAAAATTGCAAAGAAGAAAGGAGACGATCTTCCTAAAGACTCACTCGGTATTCTGAAACTTTCTTCCATGATGCTCACAAAAATCCCGCATGTGAAGTCGTTCGCATTCCCGGAAAAGGGCGCCGGTTGGATGGCGTATCAGTTCGAAAAGGAAATTACGCCAGCCGACACGTCGAAACAAGGAAAGAAGAAAGATAGTGAAGATGTGGAAGACGCTGACAAAGAGAAGAAAGAGGAGAAGGGAACTACTCTTATCATACGGCACCTCGCGAGCGGCAAGGAATACAAATTTCTTTTCGTTAGCGACTTCACCTTCAGCAAGGACGGTAGGCGCATTCTCTTTTCTTCGACTGGAAACGACAGCACTATTGCGTCGGGAGTCTTCAGCGTGGCAATCGGTGCAATGGCCCCGGATAGTGTGCATCTGCCTGTCGATACACTTGCCTTTGGGAGGGGAAAATACAAACAGCTCGCCCTGGATGAGGAAGGGATGCAGGCGGCGTTTGTGTCGGACCGCGATACATCAAAGACAAGGCAGCGCTATTATACTTTGTCATATTGGACTGCGGGCATGGATTCTGCTATCAACATCGTCGATACGGCGTCTGCCGGCATGCGAAGCCGTTGGCTGGTGAGTGAATTTGGAAAAACGTCTTTCTCGAAAGACGGAAAGAAATTGTTTTTCGGAACGGCACCGATTCCCATGCCAGACGATACAACATTCAACGATGAAGAGACGGCGAAGCTTGATGTGTGGAATTGGCAGGATGCCCAGTTGCAGACACAACAGGTGAAGAGTCTCGATGTCGAAAGAAAACGCAGCTACTCCGCCGTGTATTATCTGAAGAGGAAGCGGATGGTACAGCTGGCAGATGAGCAAATTCCTTCCGTTACCCCGGGAGATGAAGGAAATGCCGACGTGGCGCTCGGTGTTTCCGATGCTCCATATCGCAGAGCACAGACATGGGAAGGCGAGGTCTACAAGGATGCGTATCTTATAAATCTTGTGACCGGAGAGAGAGCCATTGCCGCAAAGCATATCAAAGGAAATCCATCGCTCTCACCTTCAGCTCAATATATTGCATGGTACAATGCCGATGATACCTGCTGGTATACGTACAACATCAGAAAGAAAAACGTCGTTGCTCTTACAAAACACTTTCCGGCGACGTTGTACAACGAGCTCAATGATGTGCCGGACAATCCGCCGCCATACGGCTTGATGGGTTGGTCGCAAAAAGATAAAGACCTGTTTGTGTATGATCGCTATGACATCTGGCAGCTTCATCCAGATGGCGATCGGTCTCCAGTGTGCTGGACGCGCGAAGCCGGACGAGCTCAGGAACTGACCTATCGCTATATCAATCTTGATCCTGACGCACGCGCCATCAATCTGGATAGCGAAGTTATGTTGTCGACATTCAACAACCGAGATAAATCGGATGGGTTTGCAGCACTGGGTGATCAATCAAATGTGGTCCGTTTTTTTTCAGTGGCTGCCGATTGCACAACTCCGTTGAAAGCGAAAAATGACAGTGCGATGATTTTTCTCCAGAGCACATTCAAGGAGTCGCCGAATCTCTATTACACGCGAAATTATTTCCATTCGGTCGAAAAATTGAGCGACGCGAATCCTCAGCAGAAGGAATATCTATGGGGATCGGCGGAGCTTGTACATTGGGCTGGAGCGGACGGAAAGCCGCTGGATGGGCTTCTGTATAAACCGGAAAATTTCGATCCCGCAAAGAAGTATCCTATGGTGGTATATTTCTATGAACGCAATTCCGATCTTCTGTACCGCTATTGGCAGCCGGCACCGTCGGCATCGACGGTAAATATTCCATTGTATGTAAGTCAGGGCTACGTGGTGTTTGTCCCTGACATTCGGTACCGCATCGGATATCCCGGTCAGAGTGCTATGGATTGCATAATGCCTGGCGTGCTCAAACTTATTTCTGACGGATTTGTTGACAGCGCTCGAATCGGCATTCAAGGCCAAAGCTGGGGCGGATATCAGGTGGCGTATTTAGTAACACATACGTCTCTCTTCCGTGCCGCAATGGCGGGTGCTCCGGTGTCGAATATGACGAGCGCATACGGCGGCATTCGCTGGGAATCGGGAGTGAACCGTGCCTTTCAATACGAAAAACAACAGAGCCGCATTGGGGCAACACTTTGGGAGAAGCCGATGCTCTACGTCGAAAACTCGGCTCTCTTTCGCGCAGACCATGTTACCACACCGCTTCTTATTATGCACAACGACGCAGATGGAGCCGTGCCGTGGTATCAGGGAATAGAGCTCTTCACAGCCCTTCGCCGCCTGGGAAAACCCGTATGGATGCTCACATATAACGGGGAGGAACATAATCTTGCGCAGCGGAAGAACCGAAAAGATTTATCGATCCGCATGCTGCAATTCTTCGATCACTACTTGAAAGATGCTCCACCGCCAGTTTGGATGACCAAAGGTCTTCCTGCAATAGAAAAAGGGAAAACACTCCGTTACGAATTGGAAAAATAGGCGAACAATAAATGACAAGCATCCTTAACGGATGCCCATCCTTTTTCTGCGGAGCCAACCGGTTTGGAACATCATTGTCCTGCGTATTGCTGCAACAAAATATGGCCTTTTTACGGTATATATGCTTCATGGAACCGATTACCTACAAATTGAATCCCGATCGTTCTGCCTTTTCGACGGACTACCGCGACGTCGTTTCGTTTACTGATGATGTTCTTATCCAGAGTGAATCATCGATACTTTTCATCGTGCAGAAATATCGCAATTTTCTTTACACATCCAAGCTCGAAGATTGCCGCACTGTCGAGGAATACACGTATGAGCTCTTAAATCTTGGTGTTCTCTGGCGTGCCTATGGCAATACGGCGGTCTCGGTTTAGCTTGCTCCGTTTCAAACCATGGCGCATCTTGGTGAATGGCGCAAAACACATCAAAAGTTGAAACCTGTAATCGATGTGGTACGCGGTATATTGCTCTCATTCTTTCTTGTTCCAGTTCCGGTGCGCAAAACCATGTATGCGCCACATGACCTCTATATGGTCGGTGCGGAAATAATGAATCGCGCCTGTGCCGCGGAATTTCAATCGTGTTCACGGAAACTTATTCTTGCCCCCGGCTGTATGCGACTGCGTTCCGAAAACGCCTGTGAAGGGTTCAAGACAGAAAAAGGAATTCGCTGTACGGGTTGCGAATCCCGGTGTCATATCAATCAACTCAGAGAAATGGGATTGCGCGACAATTTTGATGTTATGATTATTCCACATTCCACCGACCTTGCTCGGTGGAGTGCGAAGCCAGGTGAAGAACCAACGGCTGTCGTCGGCGTTGCCTGTCTTTCCGTCCTCGTTGAAGGGGGATGGGAATTGAAGCGCAATAATGTTCCAGCTCAATGCGTGCTGCTGAACCAATGCGGCTGCAAGAAACACTGGCATGACAAAGGACTTTCCACGGAAATAGATCTGCACCAGCTTAAACAACTCATCCATCCCAACTAGCGCCGTTTCTCCCAACAGTAATTCCCGTCAGCTCGTATTCCCCCTGCAACAACCAAGGGAAGACTGGCCAGAATAGGTTATTGCGGTGGACAGCGAAATAAAGTGCTTTCATTGATTCTCAGATATGCATTTCTAACCAGATTTCCCCCATGCCGCCGGAAGCTCTGCGTTCCCTTCCTTGACAACCCCCTTCAAAATTCGTATTTTTTGATAGATTTTCGAAAAGTATCCGTAGTTTTATGGAAACAAAAGACCAAGATCTTAACGATCGCGAAAAAACGATCCTCAGGAGCGTCATTTATACGTTTATTCAGACTGCCACTCCTGTCGGATCGCGCTATATTTCAAAGCGTCACTCACTTGGTCTGAGTGCTGCAACGGTGCGGAATGTCATGTCCGATCTTGAAGAATTGGGCTACATTGATCATCCGCACACTTCAGCCGGGCGGATGCCGACGGACAAGGGGTATCGATTTTATGTTGATTCACTGATCGAACTGGAAAAGCTCTCCCGCGGCGAACAAAATGCGATTCAATCGCAATTACAAACCGTTCCCGATCCGGAAGATGTTCTTCGGGAAACCTCCCGGTTGATAGGCACCATTTCGCACCAGCTTGGCATTGTCTCGGCTCCGAAACTCTCGTCCGGAATCCTGGAAAAAATTGAGCTCGTCTCTCTTTCCAGCACACGCATCATGATCATTATCTCGATTCAATCGGGATTCGTAAAGACAATGATGATGGATGTGCAGGCGGAGATTTCCCGGCCGAAGTTGGAAGACGTTGGCAGGCTGCTCAATGAACGACTTTCGGGCATCACTCTGCAGCAGATTCGACTGACATTTCCCGCGCGGGTGCAGGATTTGCAGCACGAAGAGACCGGGTTGATCCGGCTATTTGTAGACTCTGTGGATAAGCTGTTTGATGATTCACGCGGACATGAGAAAGTCCATATCGGTGCGACGACAAGTCTTTTGTCGCAGCCGGAATTTGAGAACTCGGATAAGTTCCGGAGCGTTATTGAATTACTTGAGAACGAGGATATTATCGTCCACGTGCTCGAAGAAGCGGGGCCGCGCGACGGTGCGATTGCCGTTACCATTGGCAGTGAGAGCGGCGATGAAAAATTGAAAGACTTCAGTCTCATCACCTCGGCCTATACAATTGGTGGAACGCGGGGAACTGTCGGCGTGATAGGCTCAAAACGGATGGACTATCAGAAAGTTATTCCGATTGTGGACTATGTGGCGAAGGCGATTTCAGCCCTCTTCGCGAAATGAAACGCTGCTTGTTTGGAAACGATTGACGGTGTATCTTATGAAAGGAGAATGTTGTATTTATGTCCGATGAAATAATGAATGACGGACGGGAAAATGGAGAACAGTCACCTGCATCCGAATCGGCTGTACCGGCGGAGGAAATCGTGCAGCAACGGATTGCCGAGATCGAGGCGCAGGCCGCACAATTAAGAGATCAACTGCTTCGTAAGGCGGCAGAATTTGATAATTACAAACGCCGCACGGAAAATGATTTTGCGACACTGGCACGCTTCGCGGCAGAAAACACGTTGATGCAGTTGCTGCCGGTGCTGGACGATTTTGCACGCTCATTGAAAAGCGGCAAAGACAAGCTGGGCGATGATCCGTTCTATAAAGGCATTGAGATGGTGCAACAGAAATTTGTAAAGGTCCTTGAGATGCAGGGCTTGAAGACGATGGACGCTGTCGGCAAAGCATTTAATGTGGAATTTCATGACGCGCTCATGCAAATGCCGCGCGCAGACGTGCCTCCGCATACAGTAGTAGAAGAGGTGGAAAAGGGATACCTCCTGTTTGACAAAGTCATCCGCCATGCCAAGGTGATTGTCTCCGCCGATGCGCCAGCCGCAACCGGTGAGGAGATGAAAGGATAACAATGGCATCCAAGCGGGACTATTACGAAATACTTGGTGTTGGCAAGGACGCGCCTGTTGAAGAAATCAAGAAGGCCTATCGAAAGCTTGCGCTGCAGTATCATCCGGATCGCAATCCGAACAACAAAGAAGCGGAAGATAAATTTAAGGAAGCCGCCGAAGCGTATGAGGTGCTTGGAGATCCGACAAAGCGCCAGCGCTACGACCGCTACGGGCACGATGGATTGCGCGGCACTGATTTCAGACAGTATTCCGACATCAATGACATCTTTTCCAATTTTGGCGACATTTTTGGCGGTTCCATTTTCGAGGACATGTTCTCCGGCGGTCAGCGGAGCCGACGGCGCGAGCCGGGACAGCCGGGTTCCGATCTTCGCATTCGCCTTAAATTGACTCTCGAAGAAATTGCAACCGGTGTTGAAAAAAAAATCAAGATCAAAAAGTGGAAGGCATGTCATGCCTGCAGCGGCACTGGGGCACGTTCCGGTTCCTCGCGCACCACGTGTCCGCACTGCAGCGGTTCAGGCGAAGTGAGGCAGGTCTCGCGTTCGATGTTCGGACAGTTCGTTAATGTGTCGCCCTGCGGCTATTGTAACGGCGAAGGAACGATTATCAAGGAACCGTGCCTCATCTGTGCCGGTGATGGGCGGGAACAGGGCGAATCTACGATTAAAGTCACGGTACCGGCTGGGGTTTCCGAAGGCAATTATATTCCGCTTCACGGACAGGGCAATGCCGGCAAACGCAGCGGACCGGCCGGCGATGTGATTGTGGAATTTGAACAGGCACGCCATGACCATTTTATTCGGAACGGTGACGATGTGATCTACAACGCGCTCATCAGCTATTCGGATGCCGTGCTTGGCGGCGATATTGAAGTGCCGACCCTTACCGGTGCCGCCCGCCTCAAAATAGAAGCCGGTACCATGCCGGGGAAAATGCTCCGGATGAAGGAAAAGGGAATTCCGCACCTGAATGGATATGGCAAAGGGGATCAGTTGATTCGTGTGCAGGTGTGGGTGCCGGGCAAAGTCAACGGGCGTGAGAAGGAATTGCTGAAAGAACTCGGCAAATGTGAGCATATCAATCCGACGCAGGAAGAAAAGGATCGCAATAAATCCTTCTTTGACAAAGTAAAGAACACTTTTTCATGACGTTGCTCGATCGCATACGGGGGTATGTCAGTTTTACAAAAAACGAACAGAAAATTCTGCTCTTCCTTGCCGTCTTGTTTCTGGCGGGAACTGCGATCAAGGTATACAAGGCGTACGTTGCGCCGCCGGAGCAGCAGCGCTTCGAGTATGCGGAGAGTGATTCTGTGTTTGCGGCACGCAGTACAACCCCGGCACATCCGGGGTCATTGACACAACAGCGTGTGAATATCAACACAGCTGCGGCAGCAGAATTGGATGCTCTGCCGGGAGTGGGGCCGGCAATGGCGCGACAAATAGTAGAATACCGTACGGTCCATGGGCCATTTAAAACGCTGGATGACATGCGCAATATCAAAGGGCTGGGACCGAAGAAGTTGGAAAAACTTCAACCAATGGTGATACTCAAATGAAAACAACCGAGCGCTACATCGCAATCGTAATCGAGCATCAAAACCTGACTGCTGTTGAAATTGTGCACAGTCCCAAAGGCTATACGCTCACGGCGGCGGGATCATTCATTTCGCAGCTGGATTTTGATGACCCGGCGCTCTTCGAGCAGCCGGGCGCATCCCAGCGAGAAAAACTGTTTGCCAACGAGCTGTTGATTTTTTTGAAGAAGATTGGAAGCGGCTCGAAGCACATTTCCTTCGGTCTCAACAGCAAGATGGTGATGCTGCAAACAGTCCCGATGGACAGTTCGTTCGGAGAGAATGAACATGACCAGCAGGCAAAATGGGAATTGAGTCAATATTTCCTCGACAGTCATCCGCATTCGTTCTCGGTGAGTGCTGTTCCGCTGCAGGGCACGATTGATGCACTTCACACACAGACACTGGTGCTGGCAGTCCGGAAATCATGTATCAATTTTTTGACACGCGTCTGCGCGCAATTCGGCGCGACGCTGAATATTGTTGATGTGGACCACTTTGCGGCAGAAAACGCGTTCCTGATCAATTATCCGGAAGCTATGACGAAGCGCTGCCTGCTCGTGGGTGCGGATGAAGAGTCTTTTGATGTCTCCATTCTTGTTGCCGGACAGACGACCGATGTGAGCATCGTGCCGCGTGCCACAGCATCCGATATCGTACACCTGACTGAATATGTTCAGGCAATGAAACCCGAGGCCATCTATTTTCACGGGCGCATCGTTACCGCCGACCTCGTTTCAGAAGTTGCAGCAGCAACCGGTGTCCCGGCGGAAATATTGAATCCATTTCAACAAGTTGTTCTTCCCAAGTCGGTGGGCAACCATGCTGAAATTCAGCGTGCCCAACAGTCGTATGCCGCGGCGGTTGGCTTGGCGCTCCGAACGGAATAACAGATGCGCGTGATTGCAGGAAAATACAAAGGGAGAATGCTGCAGACGGTGAACGATCTCACTGTCCGTCCAGCGACATCGCGTGTCAAAGAGTCGATCTTCAATATCCTCCAACGCAAAGTCGATTGGGCGAATGCCGCTGTGCTGGACCTGTATGCCGGGAGCGGCAGCATCGGTATTGAAGCGCTGAGCCGCGGCGCAAAAAGCGCCACGTTCGTGGAGCAATCACACACAGTCGCCGGATTTCTGAGAAAGAATCTTGCTCTCATCGGAGCAGAACAAGAAAGCCGTGTGTGGATTGGCGATGCGGTGCAGTTTATTCAGACCTCATCGCTGTATTTTGACATCGTATTCACCGATCCGCCGTACGCAAATACCGACCTGGCGCAATTGCCGGTTTCCATTTTCGAGCACGGCCTGGTCGCAAAGGGCGGTTACATGGTCATGGAGCATCCGAGCAGCATCTCGTTCGAACCGACGGCATTGTACATTCCCGTTGACACCCGCAAGTATGGCCGAACGATGGTGACATTTTTCAAAGAGGGAAAGGAGCCGCGGCAGTGAAAATCGCACTCTATCCGGGAACGTTTGACCCAATCACCTATGGCCATATCGACATTATTGACCGTGCACGGGGGCTTTTTGACAAGGTGATTATCACTGTGGCGGTGAATGCGAACAAATCGCCGCTGTTCAGTATTGAAGAACGTGTGGAGATGATCCGCACCGTCATCAAACAGAAACGCTATCGCAATGTCACTGTGGAAAGCTTCGACGGGTTGCTGGTACGGCTGGCGCGGCGCCGAAAAGCGATGGCGCTTATTCGCGGCCTGCGTGCGACCTCCGATTTTGAATATGAATTTCAGATGGCGCTGATGAACCGGAAACAGGAAGAAAGCGTTATGACGGTGTTTTTGATGCCGCATGAAAAATATACGTATCTGACGTCAAGCATTGTACGAGAAGTGGCGCGGCTTAAAGGAGACTACCGGGAATTTGTACCGCCGAATGTCTATGCGCAAATGAAGAGGAAAATGAATGCCAACGTATGAATATAAATGCAAGAACTGTAAGTATCTGTTCGATGAACTTCAAACGATGTCCGAGGCACCGTTGACGGAATGTCCTTCGTGCCATACGCAGAGTCTGGAACGATTGATCGGCACCGGCACCGCAATGATCTTTAAGGGAAGCGGTTTTTATCTGACGGATTATAAAAGCGGTTCGTCCCCGGCATCGTCCGGATCATCATCTTCCTCGTCATCGAAATCGGACTCATCGTCTTCCTCGTCGTCAAATTCAGACTCATCATCATCTTCCTCGTCGAAATCGGAATCATCGACTTCCTCCAGCACCAAATCTGGCGATTCTACTCCGAAAAAAGATTCCTGAACATCTGGATCGTCTAAATAGAAAACCCGGCCGCATGCCGGGTTTTCTATTGTCCTCCATAATTGCATGGTCAGATTTTTGGACCCGATGCGATAACTTCCGGCGTGCATCCGTCTTCGAACTTCTTAAAGTTCTCGATATAGCGCTGCGCCAGTTGCTTGTATTTTTGCATATAGGCATCCTTGCTGGCCCACGAGCCGGCCGGATCCAGCACATTTGCCGGAACACCTTCGCAGGAAGTCGGAACCTGGAATCCGAAGACCGGATCCTTGACGTATTTCACCTCAAGGAGTTTGCCGCTTAACGCCGCATTGAGCAATGCGCGCGTATATTTAATGCTGATGCGCTTCCCTACGCCGTAGGCGCCGCCAATCCAGCCCGTATTCACCAACCAGCAATTAACATTGTACCGCTCGATCTTGCGCTTCAGCAGATCGGCGTAGAATGATGGATGGTGCACCATAAATGGAGCGCCGAAACATGTGCTGAAAGTCATTTCAGGCTCTTTGCCGAGGCCGACTTCCGTGCCGGCGATCTTCGACGTGTAACCGGAAATGAATTGATAAAGCGCCTGGTCGGGCGTCAGTTTCGCAATCGGCGGCATCACGCCGGAAGCATCACACGTTAACAAAATAATGTTTTTCGGATGGCCGCCCATTTTCGATGGGACCGCGTTGCGGATGTAGTCGAGCGGATACGAGGCACGGGTGTTTTCGGTGATCGTTTCATCATCCAAATCGATCATGCGGGTGACCGGATCGAATACGACATTCTCGAGAATGGTGCCGAACATTTTTGTCGTTGCGTAAATCTCCGGTTCTGCGCTCTCAGAGAGGGAAATGACCTTGGCATAGCACCCGCCTTCGAAATTGAAGACACCTTTGTCGCTCCAGCCATGTTCGTCATCGCCGATCAATCCGCGTGTCGGATCTGCGGAGAGCGTTGTCTTGCCGGTGCCGGAGAGTCCGAAAAAGATGGCGGTGTCACCGTCGGGTCCGATGTTCGCCGAACTGTGCATCGACATGACGCCTTCCAGCGGCAGCAAGTAGTTCAGAATCGTGAAGATCGATTTTTTAATCTCGCCGGCGTACGCAGTGTTGCCGATCAAACAGATTTTCTGGGCAAAGTTGATGGCGATGAATGATTCCGAGACCGTTGAATCTATCTGCGGAACTCCTTTGAACCCCGGAACGGCGATTACGGTAAAATCCGGCACATGGCGCACGTACTCTTCTTTTGATTTCGGAAGAATGAACATGTTGCGCGCGAAGAGACTGTGCCAGGCTTTTTCTGTAATGATGCGGATCGGCAGCCGGTAGTCTTCGTCGGCGCCCGCAAAGCAATCCTGCACAAAAAGATCCCGCCCCTGTAGATATCCCTGAATGCGCGTCATGAGGTCGCCGAATTTTTCTGCGCTGAACGGACGATTGTATTGCCCCCACCAGATTTTGTCCTCTGTGTCCGGCTCTTTGACGACAAATTTGTCATTTGCCGACCGCGCGGTATGTTTGCCGGTGTTAGCGACAACGGGGCCAAGATGAGAAATCTTCGCTTCACCGCGAAATGTGATTTCTTCATACAGCGCTTCGCTCGGCAGGTTCCAATAGACCTTGCGCGCATTGGTGATGCCGTGATTCTCCAGACCGAAGTCGCTTTTGTATGCAGCGGCTTCGGTCTGAGCTGGTGTTTTGATGTCGAGAATGTTGTTCATAGCCAGTCCCTCACAAGTTTTTTGTCACCGACATAAATTTCGTTGGGTGCATTCGGATCGAGCGCCCATTTCATGCGCGAGATTCCTTCGGTGATTTCCTTGATGGTTCCGGCGTAACTCAATCTCAGATATCCTTCCATGCCGAATTCTTTTCCCGGTACGGTGACCACAAGCGCTTTCTTGAGAAGCATGTTGCTCAACTCTACCGATGAATTTGAATATGCCCTGAAGTCGGGAAGACAGTAATATGTTCCGTCCGGTTTTACCGTTTTCACACCCGTGAACGAGCTGAGTTCCTGCAGCATGACGTTGCGATTATTCTCCAACTGTAACCGCAAGCTCTCCACCGAACTCTGCAATCCGGTCATTGCGCCTTCCGCCGCCGCCTGCAGCAGAATCGAAACACAGGTGGTGATCTGTCCCTGCACATTCGTCATGATCTCCACGAGACTTCTGCCGGCAATCGCCCAGCCGACACGAAAGCCGGTCATGCCGTACAATTTTGAAACGCCGTTGATGGCGATGATGTGCGAGCTCTCGATATCCTTGTCGGTATATTTATAGCACGACGGCGTTTTCTTTCCATCAAACACGAGCTTATGATAAATATCATCCATGATGACATAGATGCCCTTCTTCTCACAGTGCCGGATGATCTGTTCCACAAATTCCGCCGAATACATCATGCCGGACGGATTGTTCGGGGTGTTGACGATGATCGCCTTTGTGTTCGGGCTCATCACGTTCAGAACATCTTCAAACCGTGGACAGAAGCTTCCGTCTTCGGCTTTGACGATGACCGGCACGCCGAGCACCATCTTGACCATCTCGGGATAGCTCACCCAATAGGGGGCCAGGATAATGATCTCGTCTTGCGGATTCACTATAGAATAGAGAACATTAAACACCGACTGTTTTGCTCCTGCCGACACGATAATGTTTTCCGGAGCGACGATTTTGTCGTAGTTCTCTTCCGTGTAGCGGATGATCGCCCGTTTCAGCGAGGGAATACCGTCTGCCGGTGTGTATTTAATGTCGCCGGGATTGAGTTTCGAGGAAGCGGCAAGAATCGCGCTCATCGGGGCTTTATTTTTGGGTTCACCCGCACCGAGGTGAATGACCGCTTCTCCCCGCTCCCGTAACAGACGAGCCTGTTCTGTCAACTTCAGGGTTGGTGATTGCGGAATGGATTTTGCTAACTGACTGACGCTCATGAAATACTCCTCCGGAATTGAATGCCAAAAGTTAGGAATATTTTGGCTGGGATTCCAGCATTGAAACGTTCGTTTCAGAAAAGACAATTCTGTAACAATTTCTGCATTTGTTTCGCCCGATAGCGGATTGCCGCCGGGCAGGGTGGGAGATGGTTCGACTTGTCCCTTCGGAACTTGCGGCTGATGACAGATTCAACCAGCATGTGTCCCTCGACTTCGCAGAGAGATCGCAAGAACGGACGCTGAGCGGAGCCGAAGCGCCCGCTAGTCACATTCGTTCGCCGTAGTGTCGAAAGTTATTCCTATAAAGATCAAAACAACGTCTTTGCCTTGGCCTCACCATGACGACATTAGGCTTCGTCATCCCGAGGTCTATTCAAAGACGTTGCCTTTGTCTTCAATAAAATGACATTCATCGTCTTGGACGCTTCGGCTCCGCTCAGCGTCCGAATCAAATGGCATTCATCCCCTATGACGGTTCCTAGCCAATTCACTTATTTTTGTTCTGGGAAAATTGGTATATTGCAACATTATCAATCACAGCTGGCAGTGTTTACTATGAACCAACGCAAACTCTATAAAACCATTGAAGGATTTGCCAGTGCCACATTTGGCTCGAGCCAGGAGCTTCTGCTTCATGTGTTGCGGCATATTGTTCAGAACGACCGCCTTGAAATGACAGGCGGGCGCCTCTGGAAACTGAATCAACAAAAGTTCGCCTACGAACTGGTGGGGCAGGTCGGCGATGTGGAAAAGATAAAGCCGAATTTTTCAATCAAGGTGGAAGACTACCGGCTGTTCAAACAACTTCCGGAACAGAAGACTATCCTGGGCAATGAAACCAATCCCTATCTTCGCGAGAAAGGTATCAAACGATTCTCCGCCACCGGTGTCGGGGAATTGGCGACGGTGAAGGGAATCAAGCTCTTTCCCTATGTGATCTCGTTCAATACCAGAATGCACCAGGAGGAATTGATACCGACGCTGAACATTATCGGCGTTGCGGTGACCACCATACTTCGCAATCGCAGCGTGCAGAAGAAGCAGGAGCTTCTGCAGAAAGATCTGGACAAGGCGGCGGACATTCAGCGCAGCATTCTGCCGGAGCATGAGAAAGTGTTTCACAGCTATGAAATGTTCGGCGTGTCGATTGCCGATCGTATCGTCGGCGGCGACTTTTTCGACTATATCGAAAGTGTGGATGACGACCGTATCGGCATTGTGGTCGGCGATGCGGCCAGCAAAGGCATCTCGGCCGCGGTGCAGGCGCTTTATGTGTCCGGCGCCCTTCGCATGGGGGCCGACTATGAAACGAAGATCAGTTCGCTCATGCGGCGCATCAACGGATTGGTGCACCGTACGTTTTCCGATGAACGGTTTTTGACGCTGTTCTACGCCGAGCTCTCCAACGACAAAAAGGGATTGTGCGTGTACGCCAATGCGGGCCACAACGCACCCATTCTCTATCATCCGAAGACGGAGCAGTTTGAATTCTTGGAAGCAACGGGACAGATTCTTGGCCCGTTCCCTGATCAGCGCTACCGCAGTGAAGGTGTGATGATTTCGAAAGGGGATGTTCTGGTGTTGTACACCGACGGCGTATCCGAAGCGATGGACAGCGAAGGGAGAATGTACACCGAGCAGCGCTTGGCACAAAAAATCCGGGAGAATGCCGGAAAAAGTGCAAAGGAGATCACGCAGCTGATCATCGAAGACGTGCAGGTGTTCAGCACCAAAAGCAAATACTCGGATGACAAGACGGTCGTTACGATCAAGCGGAGAAAATAGTATTCTTCGATGAACAGCGGGCTGCTTGTGGTTCAGTAGTGAGCTGTCAGTAACTCGTTCCCTGACAGACATCGAAAGCGAGCGCAAATTTACCGCTTTTCTCAGTGTTCTCAGTTGTTTCTGCCAAAGGCTTTCCCTGCGGGGTTTTCTGCAACGAAATCCAGTTCCATCGCATTCCGCTTTGTAGAATCTACATGTTTCCGAACCGCCATTCGCCCATTCTCGGCCAAATAGGGGGGATATGCCTTTCGATTTATGGCACACTCAATGCTCTTTAGATGTGTGCAATGGAAAAGAACTATCGTGTTGAAATAAAAGTACTCGATCAGTGCGGCAGAAAAGTGAAGCAGTTGATTGAGGAATTGCCCGGATCGACGCCACTTGAAGAAGTCATGGCATCCGGACGGAAGCTGCACGGCACATCGAAGCGAACATCACTGAAATACGAGATCCATGAGCACTTCTGAGCTGATGGATGCTCTATGACTTCCTTTTTCGTCCGCGTGCACGTTTGCCGAGCAGTGCAGCTATCTTCTTCTGGCCGTCCGGTGTAGTGCGCACACGGATGTGAATATGCTCTTCGGCATACGACGTGGCGACAATGGTTCCGTGTAACGCAATCTCTTCCAGCATGCTTTGCTTCTCGTAGGGAATGATGTGGTCTTCCTCGCCGCGTGACCGGCGCAGAAGTTCACTGATCCGTTCGCGCAACGTTACGAGATTAATTCCTCGCCGCGCAGAGATTGCCAGCGACGGCACAAATCGCGACGTAAGCTGTTTGATGATTAACCGGTCTTCCACCGCATCTGTTTTGTTCAGCACATACAGCACCGGCTTTTGGCCTGCACCAAGATCTTCCAGCGTCTTCTTCACCACCTCAATATGCTCCTCAAATCCGGCATGTGAAATGTCGACGACGTGCAGCAGCAGATCCGCCTCGACGACTTCTTCGAGCGTGCTTTTAAACGAGGCAACTAGATGCGCGGGAAGTTTTCGGATAAATCCCACGGTGTCGGACAATAGCACGGACGAATTCGGAGCGATGGTTACTTTCCTCGTCGTCGTGTCGAGTGTCGCAAAAAGCCGGTTTTCGACAAACACGTCGGAGTCCGCAAGAGCGTTCATGAGCGTCGATTTGCCGGCGTTGGTATAGCCGACCAATGCGGCCGTCGCAGAATCCTTCCGGCGGCGTCGCCGGGTGGCGCGCTGCCGGCTTATTCCATCGAGCTTTTCTTTCAAATGAGAAATGCGCGTCCGCACGAGACGGCGGTCTGTTTCAATCTGTGTTTCTCCAGGACCCTTTGTGCCGATGCCGCCGTATTGCTTCGAAAGATGCGTCCACTGACGTGTCAGTCGCGGGAGAAGATATTCCAGTTGTGCAAGTTCCACCTGCGTCCGCGCTTCACTAGTGCGGGCGCGGCTGGCGAAAATGTCGAGAATGAGGCCGCTGCGATCGACAATCTTTCGTTCGATTTTCTCCTCAAGGTTCTTAATTTGAGCCGGCGTGAGGTCATCATCAAAAATGATCAGAGAAATATCGTCGTCAGCGGCAAGCGTGGCAATCTGTTCCACCTTTCCTTTGCCGATATAAAATGCCGAATCAATCGCTGCCCGTTCCTGCACAACGCGGTGAATTACGTCCGCGCCGGCGGTATCCGCCAGTAATGTCAATTCATCCAGATATTCTGCTGCCTGTTCACGCCGCACGTCTGTGGTAACGATCCCGACCACGATCGCGCGTTCGCGAGTTTCTTTTCGTAAATCAATCATTCTTCGATTCTTTCGCAATAAGCATTTCTATGATTGCAACACAAAGTGCTGCAAGTAAAAAATAGCTCCAAAGTTCGACACCGTACCGGCTTTGCAGAACGACCGACGATATATTAACCCGCTGTGTGATGGTTGTAATTGCTCCGGAGGGAATACCGAGTGAAGCTGCGGTTCGGGTTGTTGCTGATGCATCTGCGAGCGCTCCGTCCGATTCCAAAGGATCCGGCTGCACGGGAAGCAGCGCGACAGTGTCACGTCCCTGGCGTATTGCATACAGTCCGGTGAGGCGAATATGCTCCAAAGAAACGAGGGGAAGAATGCTGTTGCCACGATTCAGATTGTAGGGGATGACGATTTCTTCAGTACTATCCGGCGCCGCCAGTGTCAATTGCTGCTGGGCAGACTTCCGGTGGATGCGGGACAGGGGCAGGTCTATCGAGTTTCCGGCAAAGACCGTAGACGTCAGACCGCTTCCCGATGCTCCCTGGGCGGCATAAAACAAGCTCTGCTGCAACAGCGGGAGGAAAATTCCCTTGAGCGGAAAATCAGACCATGCGGGATCCGGGGCAACAGAAAATCCCAGCAACATGCCGCTGCCAAATCCTTTTTCCCAGAGGAAGCTTTTTGTATCGGACAGCGTGATAATCGAGCGCACCCTTTGTTCACTCGTCAGGAACATCCTTCGTGTGATGTGAGGGGATTCGATATTCTTTTTCGAAGATGGCGCCTGATCGAACATGCTCTGAAAAATCGGATGCTCGCGATCGATGTTTGCAAAAGTAACAAATGCTCCCGACCGTTGAAGTGCTGTGTCAGTCCACACAGCGGCGGGAAGTCCGAGTTGCGGCATGATGTTCCTGTTCCACGCTGCGCCGTCGCAAAGCATTCCCGGAAAGAGCAGAATGCCCTTGCCGTCGTTCTTTAACGCAGAGGAGAGAAGAGCGGTCTGGGTTTCTGTGAGAGACGGAATGCCGCTCAGGATGATCACATCGCTTTGCGAAACCATTTGCGATGTCAGCTGTGCGGGCGTCGCATCGCGAACGATGATTCTCGCAGATGAACTATCCTGGAGCGGAGCAGTCAGAGCGAGCCGGATGTACTGTGCGGAGGAAGCATCGGGCGCGACCAGAAGAGCGTGAATGGATTCAGGAATGTAGACGGAGAAGAAGCCGCGGTTGTCAGATTCAAGATCATCGTCGTCGAGTTCGATGCTGCCGCCGCAGAATCCAGTGCGCTGTGGAATGACCGTAAACTCCGCCGTTGTGTTTTCTCCAGCCCCGACCGTGAGATTTTTTTGTGCGACGCGTGCGCCGTCAAAAAAGAGGCTGGCCAGAATGTTGGATACTGTCTGCGTCCCATAATTATGAATGACTGTTTTTACGACAAACGGCTTTCCCTTTTGCTGAAGCGATGGTGGAATGAGAACGGAAGCAATACCGGTATTTTCCAACGGACGTTCAGCCAGAGGAACGAGAAATAGCTTCACTCCGGTACGGAAGAAATGCTCCTGCGCAGATTCTGTGGAGACGGCATAAGAAGTGCGCCGGTTATCTGTCAGGAGATAGATTTCCTGATTCAGATTCCTGGATTGTTCCAGCATGCGCGCTGCAAGCCGGAGGCCGTCGTCCAGTGTTCGATGTACTGCGGCAGTTTGCGTTTGGACAATGGCATCCCGAAAAGCTGCAATGTCATGAGTCAGAGCCGTCATGGACGGAGAAGGAAGATCTGAAAGGCGGATGAGCAGAGCGTCGTCGCCTTCCGTCAGCAGGGAGGCGATGGAAAGAGCCGCCTCTCTTGCCTGGAGAAGGTAGCTGCCGCGTTCGTTTGATGCCGCCATGCTCGCCGTGTTGTCCAGCACGACAACGATCGTCGTCTTTGCATGGCTGTCCAATCCCGCGAATGAGCCCCGCAGTGCCGGGCGGGAAAATGCGAACACGACAAGAATGATGAGCAGTGTGCGAAGTGCAAGAAGGAGCCATTGCCGCAGCTTCACTTTCCGCATCCGGTTCTTCTGCAGTTCCTTCAGAAATCGAAGCGTGCTGAACTCAATAGTCTGGAGTTTGCGGATGTTCAACAGGTGAAGAACGATGGGAATGGCGGCCGCAGCCAGTCCGAACAATACAAGTGGATTGAGAAAAGTCATTCGGTTTAGTATCCCACTGCTTCGCCGTACCCGCGCGGATCCGATGCACCGAGGAGCAGACCGTGTTTTTCATCAAAGAAAATCGCCTGCACAGAGCCCATGTTTGGTCCGGTCTCGTCCAGGCGGTGTCCGAGCGATGAAAGGCGCTCCACCACGTCTGTCTGGAATGCCCGGTGTTCGAATGTGAGTTTATCGGGAAGCCATTGATGATGGAAGCGTGGCGCATCCACGGCCTCCTGCACATCCATCCGGAAGTCTATCATGTTCAGGATTGTTTGCAGCACGGTGGTGATGATCTGCGATCCGCCCGGAGAGCCCACAATCAGCCAGGGTCTGCCGTCTTTGAGCACTATGGTGGGCGTCATCGAGCTGAGCATTCGCTTGCCCGGCATAATGGCGTTGGCGGTGCTTCCGACGAGCCCGTAGATGTTGGGAACGCCGGGTTTGGCGCTGAAATCGTCCATCTCATTGTTGAGCAGAAAGCCGGCACCTTCCACGACCAGTTTGCATCCGTACGAGCTATTGAGCGTTGTGGTGACGCTGACGCAGTTGCCCGCGGAGTCTGCGACGGAATAGTGTGTGGTTTGAGGTGATTCGTATCCCGGCATGCTGCCGTGTTTCACGCTATCGCTTATTGACGCACGCATGGTGTCGATGAGTGCGCGTTGTTCTGCTGCGTACTCTTTGGAAATCAAACGGGTCGTCGGAACGGAGACAAAATCCGGATCGCCCAGAAATTCAGCGCGGTCTGCGTAGACACGGCGTTCTGCTTCCGTGAGGCAATGGGCATAGCGCGAAGAATTCCAGCCGTACTGATGCAATGGATATCCTTCAAGAATGTTGAGGAGTTCAATCAGCGCAATACCGCCGGAGCTGGGCGGCGGCATCGAAATAATGTCGTAGTCTTTGTATGTACCGCGGACGGGTTCACGAAACACAGGTGTATACTTTTCGAGATCTTCGTGTGTGATGATTCCGTGTCCACGCTTCATCTCGGCGACAATAAGATCAGCCGTTCTTCCACGATAGAAGCCATCATTCCCTTTTTCCGCAATCAGGCGAAGTGTTGCTGCGAGTTCCGGTTGTCGGAACAGTTCTCCCTCAGCGTAGGGGACGCCGTTCTTCGAAAAAGATTTCATCGATCCGGGGAATGACGAGAAGTTTTTCAATGATTCTTCAAGTGAATATGCCAGACGATAATCGAGAGCAAATCCCTTTTCGGCGAGATCGATGGCGGGTTGCAGCACGCGCGCACGATCCATCGTCCCGAATTTTTCGAGCGCGAGCAGAAGGCCTGCAACAGATCCGGGAACTCCGGCAGCAAGATGTCCGTATGTGATTTTGGAGGACTTGACGGTGCCGTTGGCGTCGAGATACATGTCGCGGCGTGCAGCCGCCGGTGCCGTCTCACGATAGTCAATTGCGAGCGATTTTCCATCCGCCATGCGGATTACCATAAATCCGCCGCCGCCGATATTTCCCGCACCCGGATATGTAACGGCCAGTGCAAATCCGGTCGCGACTGCGGCATCAACGGCATTGCCCCCCTGTCTGAGCATGGAAACACCGGCTTCGGCGGCAAGTTGATCGGAGGCAACGACCATGCCATGCCGTGCGCGGATGGGCGCACGAGACGCCGGGAAAAGAAGGGAAAAGGCAAAAAGCGAAAGGAGTAAGGAAGAAACAAAACGACGAATCATAAAAAGTTCCTTTGTTCGTGTTGAAACCAAATCATGCGTAAGGTGTAGTAGCTGTAAAAAAAATGCGTATAACGATTCGCGATAGACAATTACGTTCTCTTGTGTATCGAGGCGCTGTGTCAACTTGCTCTCCAACTCGCGCAATTGTTCCATTGGTGCACTGCTGGCTGCCATAACCGCGCCATGCTCGGTGAAGGCGTATGGAAGGGTTCTTCTTCCACCGCGGCCACTCTTTGACATCGCAATTTGCGATGTCAAAGAAATCTGTTCTCCCTTGTTGAGTTGAAACATAAAATCATCGGGAAAACGGTCACGGTTACGCTTCACCGCTTCGTTCAGTCGATAAGTTGGAATATCATAAATTCTCGCCAAGTTGGTATCCAAAATCACCCGTTCTTCCCGAATTGTGCGTATAACCGTCTCAATACGAATCGATAAGACGGCATTTTTTTTCTTTTGTGTCATGTTCTTTCCCCCACAAATCGACGGTTGCAAATAGCGTTCAAGGCAAAACGCCATGCCGCTGCGAGTCTACTACTGATTTCATTTATTGCGAGCAACGGCATGGAGCGAACTCACTGCGCGATAGATAGTGAAGCGGAGCTTCTGCACTGTTCGTTCCCAATCCCAAGGGATCCCTCCGGGACGGGACGTTGGGAACGAGTAGATGCATATAATTTTGCATGGCGCGATCAAAACTCAATTCGGGATTTTCGGATTCTTCTATTCTTTCATAACCTACTTTTGCCAGCCATTGTTTGAAGGGTTCTGCTTTCGGTGATGGAATTGATTGAATTAACCTTAATAGTTGTTCTGTATCGGCAACGTCAATAAGATAAAGCTTGCCATCTGCCGATTCCATTTTCAGTTGGTTACAATTTGTAACCGACTGGTTGCCTTCCTTCGTCAGCCGATGCTTTAGCACTTTCCAGTAATTTCTTGGATTTGGACTATCAGTCAATACCCCAATTATATCAACAACAGAGAAATACCATTGGCTCCGTATTTTTTTGCTCTCAAATAGTTTTATATTTGTCATAATATTATTTCCCCCCTCCACTATTGTTATCTCTTCTTTCGTTATACCATACAACTCATTCACCAGCTGATCGATTTCTCACTCCAACGACATCGTGTCCGTCGAGGTATTATCGGCGAACTCACTGCGCGAGAGATAGTGAAGCAGCCTACGGCTCCCTACGGGATCGTAGATCGTAGAGAGTTTCTGCACTGTTCGTTCCCAATCCTAAAGGATCCCTTTACCGGGACGGGAGGTTGGGAACAAGTAGAAACGACAGACATTATTGTTTGGAGTGTCTCGGTGAACTCGCGCGTTTTTAGATTCCTCGTAAAGGCTTATTCTTCAATATGTTACAGTCCAAAAGCAGTGCATGACGATCATATATATGTATATATATGTTGTTTATGAATTCTTGAGAAGCTCTCCATCTGGGAAATACTGTGTTCCTTTCCCTCTTCCCTCTTTTCGCAGGAGCCCTCTCTGCTCAAGGTCTTTAAGTTGTCGCAAGGCTGTTAACCGATGTACTTTTCCTGCAAGCATTCTATAATCAGCGTTTTTTATAGACTCGTGGCGCGAGAAATATTCCCTTAACTTTTCGTCAACGGTTCCTTTTTGCAGTAATGGGTAGTATTTGGCAGCCTTCCGATTGCCGACGATCTCAATGACTCCCTGCTCGACAAGTTGGCGAACATCTTTTTTAGCATCCTCTTTTTCAAGTTTATTTTCACGGGCATAGTCGCGAAGAACAAAATATCCCTTCCCACTTTGGAAACTGTATGCCAAAATGCGCCGTTGCCGCACGTTGAGTTTCTCAAGTGGGAATCCCTTCAGCCAAACCATTGTTGCTTCATCAAAGATCGGGGTGTTCCGAAAAACAATCTTGAAGAATCTCCCTTCAGAAACTATTTGCGGTGCGGGCAAATACGATTCTTCTATTTCTTCGAACACTCTCGGCAATCCTTCTCCCCGCTCTCTCACAAAGCCGAAGGCTTTTAGCACTCGCATAATCCTTGGGTTTCGTGAGGCGTGTACTGCTTTGCGCTCTTGAAGCTCTTCTATCGTTACAGGTTCCGGGGGCAATCCCGGACTTTTTGTCTCCATTCTGTCGTCAAACATCCGGACTTCTATCTCATTCCCGCGCAGAGAGTAGTCCCGATGTGCGATGGCATTGATGATTGCTTCCTGCCACGCAAATGTAGGATATTCCGGACGTTCTTCAAAAAACAAATCACGTAACTTTCTTGATACACCGATTTGGGTTTGAATAAGTTGAAATGTCTGTTCAATGACCAAAGGCAAAGGCGCCTCTTTCGTCTCATCCATTCTCTCGTTATTCCGGGCCCCGGAGAGAGCCACCGTGCCGTCAAAGCGACGAAAATTGATTCCGCACCGTTCGTGGAAGCGCGTCATCGGCGGCCTGCCAAAGAGTAAGCAAGCGGCAAGTGTGAGTTTTGCTCCGGCACCGTTGTGCACAGCAAGATCATAATCAATCAGGATGTTCTCATCCGTTGACGAGGGAGAGGCTCCGATTCTATTGCGAAAGCGTTGCAGGAGTGTCGGATCAAGATCATCAAGAGTGAACGACGTAATCATTCGCTCGATGAGGGTGCTCGCCTTTGTACGCTTCAATTCTCGAACCATCTCAGCTGAAAACCAGACGGTCTGCTCGTTGTTGCGGTAAGGCGTTCGACCATCGGTCAAAGTAAAAACATCGGCCTGTGCATCGACTTCAAAGACAGCGATGACTCCGTTTGAATGAGCAATCGATTCGTACTGGTACGGTACAGATTTCTTCCAAGAATCGGATGCCATCTTTTGGGCCGATTCGATCTGCTCGTTGGTGTACGGACAGTCCGAAACGGTTCCATCGTTTTCAACTCCCAAGAGCAGCGTGCCTCCGTCGGCATTCGCCATTTCCGCAAGGCACACGGCAATGTCTTTGGCAATAGACTTCAGCGGCCGTTGTTTTATTGGCTTGTTTTTCGGACGTTCGAAACAACTCTTGTATTCGATGTATTGACCTTCGCCGGACTGCAGCAATATTTCCAGACTTACTTTCATGGTTAAGCGTTCACCTCGATTCCTTTTCTATTTTGCATTTTAACTTTTGCCTTGTCATCGCATCTCCTCCAGACTGCCTTTGATTTCCTTCAGTTCTTCCTTACTCAGCCCCCACAGATCAGCGGCAAGCTCGTCGATCTGTTCTTCGAGGTCGCTCACGCTGATGCCGGCGGCGACTTTCTCGTGACATTGTTTGGAGAGACGAGCTAACTCTTTGTGCATCTCATTCTTCGAGTCGTACTTGGGAATCTTGATATTCTCAAGAAGGTGAGGGCCGAGCTGAATACTTATGGCATAGCTTGCAACGACAAATCGTGCTGGTGTGGAATTTACCGTGCCGCAAAGGTAGTGCGCATCAGTCTCATCATCGAATGCGACCAACATCAGCTTATGGTCAGGAACTGTAACCTTGCCATCGTGTGAAGATACGACTGCGCACTGAAGTTCAGAAGATTGTTCCTTCCACACCATTTTGAATGGGGCGAAGGTGTAGGGTCCAACGTTGTATTGAGACCACAATGCAGAATCTTCTTGATACTTCTTGAATGCAGAACGAGCACGTAACTCTCTTTCAAAACCCAGAAAGTACTCTTTCGTCTTTGGACAGTTCCTGTCCATCCATTTTGTCTCATATCCTTTTCGAGTCTTGGGATCTTGTGCGACAATCTGCCAAGCGGATGGTAATGCTTTCCAACGTTCTACATCTCTTCCTCTTAGAAGTGGATAGACTAAGTCTTGTTCTATCTCGACTCGAACCGATCTAATTTCTTTCTTTCCGATCTCATTGAGGTTTTCAATCTCCAAAAGATTTCCGTTTTTGCTGATAATCTGTACCCAATAGATACCGTTTGCCCCACCCGAGTTTGCACCCTCATAAGCACGATACTCAGCTTGTCCAATCACACCCCGAATCGCAGCCAACGCTTTCGGTTTTGCCGACATCCACGGTGAAGTATCACTATCACCAACAGGCTGAGCTTTAAGATTATATCGAACAGTTGCTTCGCTTGCTTCCTTAAATGTGTAGTCGAGTTCGATCTTACCTTTCACTTTCTTTTTCCAAAGCACATATGGTAATGGATACTTCGTCTTTTCACCTTTTGTGGCAAGAACCAATGCTGTTCGATTTGTGGCACCTTCGAACGGTTGGAGTTCAACCATGTCGTCGAGTTGTTCGACTTTGAAAAAAGAACCGGTTGCACCAAGTCTGAATCTCCTAAATCCGTCGCC
>Ga0182027_10002851_pt1 | contig 27764 bp, 19 predicted proteins | sample 712E1DmetaG_FD_121300 | JGI IMG/M metagenome (GOLD analysis project Ga0182027, IMG submission 121300) | Permafrost microbial communities from Stordalen Mire, Sweden - 712E1D metaG (Illumina Assembly) | ecosystem: Environmental > Terrestrial > Soil > Wetlands > Permafrost | place: Sweden...
CCAAAATCACTAATACTAATAATCCTATTGCAGCGATTATTATAAGATTCATAGACAGTTCAACACCCTTCTTCTTCATGCTAACGCACCTCACGATTGTATTATACAATTATATCCTGATTATACTCACTTCTTGACAATTATCTTTATAAATTTTTTGATGATTTTAGAATGCAAGTGAGAATATACATCATTTGCAAATCATTTATAATATATAACTACATATTTAGATTGTGGTTATACTGTTGTTTATCACTTTGTGGGAGCCAGAGTTGGATTATTATTCACCATTTTAACAATTATGTAATTATTAGGGTTGCATGATTCAACATCAGAAGTCATACCAGCGTCATAACATCCATATGTTGCATCCTTTATACAGTCAGCTACGGGATGGACTTCATATTCTGAGTATGTGCCATCAAACGTGTATGAACCTGCTACACATCCCTTTAGCTCTTCAGGAACCAACGAACAGTCATCAGAACCAGCGCTTGAAAGGGCCTTAGCATTGCCGCAACAATCTTTATCTCCTGATTTACACACAACTGTTCCTCCATGGAATGTGCGCATCTTATAACCATCATTTTTCATTGTTATAATAAAATTTTCTGACATGCCTTTTTGACATTCGTATACAACACCCATACTATTTGATTTATCCCGTTCAAGAACTATGCATTTGTTGTTGAAAGAATCTCTATCTATACTTATTCCTTCAGCAGTAAACATATAATTATTTGTAAGCTCGAGTTTTGGAGTTCCATATTTATCCGCAACAGTAAATATTGCTGTGAATGAATGTCTTAAGCCAGGGGAGACTATGATTAAAATAATGCCTACAGCCAATAAACCAAGCAGTATGTCCTTGATATCTTTCATATCCATCTATATCGCCTTTTCGCCTTTCATATTGCCTTTCTTTTTTAATCAAATAATATTTTATGACTACTTTAATATAACTAGGCTTAATTTATATATACCAAACAAAATCACAAGACCGGCAGCAAGCCACAGCCAAAATTCAATACCTATTTCTATACCTTTTTTTGATTTCATCATAATTCACCTTATCATTAATATTAAATGCAATATATCTTTGATTATTTATACTTATCCTTTTCCAACATTAGACATTTGATTGACATAAAGTTTTTCACAACCTAGACTGTTAAGTGTTTCGTTATCGTATGGCCTGAATGCTACAAATGATATCCATTCAGGCTCTCCAGGATGTGTTGCCTTGTATACTGCATAGACCCCTGCACTTACTAATGTTACTCCTCCAGCAATCCATCCTACAGGATTCCAGAAATTAACTGTCTCAACAGTAGTTAGAGCCGTCATTATTGTTGCGCCCAGTGCATTCACACCATATATTCCTCCAGCTGTTCCTAAAATAACTGCACCTAAACCTGTTGCTCCTAAAGCAGTCCTGCCTCCACCTTCCAATACTTTATCTATATAATCCTTACCCGAAGCGTAAACAAATATTGTAGCATATTTTTGGGAAGTATTCAGAAAATCTCCGTCTGAAAAATCCTGCATTTTATTGCCGACTTTTGCCGCAGAGTTTGGAGTAGAATATCCTTGGAGATAATCTTGATAACTTATTCCCTGAATGTCTCCACTATACTTCACTTGTATTGGTTGTGTTTCCAAATATTTCATGAATCCGTCTATCTCTTGCCCTTTATCTCCAAATTGATATATTCCGCAGACCTGACAAAAGCTTCCTGCTCCTTTGAAATATTCTCCTTGGCCTTGACCCCAGATATACCAGCAACGATGCATATCCTCTGCTAGAATTTCCTTAGCTTTCTTATTGTCTTTGATTGTAATTTCGCTCGTAGGACATTTGATATCTGTAAACATCTCTTTGGCGCTGAGCGTGGCCACAGCAGTATGTGCTTCAATGCTGTTCTTACAGCTCTGCACGCTCATCTTGTCCCTAAAATTTGTGTACGCCTTAAATACAAACAAACCGAATACCAATATTATCACAACAGCGAGTATGGCTAGCATCGTATTGTCGATGATGCCTTTGCGATTTTTTTTGAATATTATTTTTGGATTTCTCATGTTTGATTATTTTTGAACTTTTCTTTTTTATTTTTTCATCTTTTGTTAAGTTTAAATTATTTTTAGTTCGGAACTTATTTTTGCAACATCGCCTTTGTTTATTATTCCTTTATCCATATATTCAAATAATATATTGGAAACTTGTTCTTTTTTTATTTTTTTGCTGTCTAATAGTTGTGATAATATCTCTCTGAACACGTTAGACTGTATCATATCTCTATCAATGTTGCCGAATAATTTAATCACATCAGAATATGTCAATTCGCCGGCATTGTTTAGTGTGGGTTTTACGGCATCCTGCGATGTTCCGGATATTTGCGAAATTTTCCGTGATACATCCTCCATCTTGAATGCCTGTAATTTTTCGAATGCTTTATCTTCATTCTTGCCTATGTCTTTCAATTTTGAGAATGTATCTTTATCTTCATTACTTTTTTTATCTTTCATTTTTGATATGTCTACAAAATCTTCACTCGTACCATAACGAAGAGTCTGACTAGGATTTTTGTTGATTTTTTTTAGTTCTATAGGTTTTAAATCACTGGTTTTTTCTCCACTTAAATATCCTTCTAGTTGCTGTAATGTATTCTTACGTTCATCTACTCTTCCTAGGCGTCTTTTTAGCATGACTTCGTGTTGTTTCTCGACAATCTTTTCTTGCTCTAGGGTTAATTTTGCAGGTCTGACAGGCATTGTTGAAGGAGTTGTGCCTGAGGACTGTCTGTTGCCAGTCATAAAGCTTCTACCGATAGATTTTTCGACAAATATCTTATATATTGTATATACTCCGCCACCAAATATTAATATAATTCCGATAATCATTAGCGGAACCTTAATAGGATTCTTAACAGGATTTTTCTCTGGTCGCGGTTCAGCGCATATACCATCAGTGCAATTGTTATTGATACAATCATTATTTGCGTTACAATTCTTTCCTATATCACATAATGTACAGTTTCCACCACAATCTATATCTGACTCATCAATATCTTTTTCACCATTGCTACATGCGTCGACAGAACATTTTCCATCTATACATAGCCTACTTGTACAATCACCATTTATTGAACATTTTTTATTTAACGCGCAAGGTTTACAGTGGCCGCCGCAGTCAACATCACTCTCTGAATTAGCATCAAATATAGTATTATTGCACGGGTCAGCCACACATTTATTAAGATAACATTTATTGCTGGCACAATCATCATTGCTGAAGCAAACTTTATTTCCTGAGCAAGGCTCGCAATATCCCCCACAGTCCACATCCGCTTCCATGATATCTTTCTTGCCATTTGCACATATATTGATGATAGTCACACATTTGGATAGATTATATTTGCAATCTTTAGTACAGCTCACACTTCCTCCAGTAAAGTTGCCTAGAGTTTTGCATGATGCAGTACTTAGACCAGAAATGCCATCACATTTTTCTATGCCATTTTTTATTCCATCACCGCATCTAGGTGCAGAAGCGTTTGCAGCTATGGTTGGAGCACTGAATGCAATCAAACCAACCGATAATATTATTGCAACAGCGAGTATGGCTAGCATCGCATCATCGATGATGCCTTTGCGATTTTTTTTGAAATTTTTTTTATGCTTCATGTCTATCATCAACTTGCTTGCAAATCGCAGTATTTGTTTATGTCTTTTTGCGGTACTATTCCTATATAAATACCACCAGTGTAGTACCAAGATTCTAGTGTTGATGGATCTACTTTCTGGGCATAAATAAGATACGTTTTAGTACTATCAATGTCAAGACTACCTAAATTTTTAGTGTCTGTTGGTTGAGACCACATCGCGTTCCCGCTAACTGTCGTTTCAGTCAAATAATTGAAGTAACTTGTACCAGCATCTGAGTACGTAGTTTTTTTAGTATAATCCACAAGGTTAGTAAAATTGGTCTTACTTACGCCTGGCTTGAAATTAATTTCAGAACATACGAAACATACTTCCTTACGAGTGAATATTCCTGATTTATCATTCGGAAATATCTTTACTTTACCGTCGCCAAACTCGAATTTACATACGCGCAATTCTTCAGCAATAACTTGGTCGACGATGAATTCATTCAATTCAGTGAACTTTTTAGCTTTATGGTCTCCAAAATCTATATCTATAGGATTCATATTTTCAAGGCTTAATCCTAATTCTGCCCGCGTATTATAAAAATTTACATAGCGTTTATCACAGTTTATATCCAGCGGACTGGTCTTAGAAATTATTCCGTAAGTGGTTGCTGCCTGCGTCATCACGCTGAGCCTGCATGCACTGACAGATTCATCCATCGTGCTCCTAGTAACAAATTTTGTAACAAATAATAATATGACTATTGCGCTGGCGAGTATCAGCATAAGTATCATGACCTGGCTGAATTGTCCTTTTTTATTATGAATATTCATTTTTGTTTGTTTTTAAACAACTTTATCTTTTTGTATAACTTTATTTTTTGTATAATGTACTGCAACACATGTAATCTGTGGCTACAGGATTATTAGACGGACAAAATCCCTTTACGCATGTACCCATCCTGCTATTGTCAAAGGTTATGCAATCCATATCTGTGCATCCGCAGCTGAATGTTGAATCGAATCGAGCAACAGCTTTTCCGACAATGCTAGTGATGTTGCAGGAATTGTCTTCAGGATACATCGAGCAGTATTCGCATCGGCTTATACATACTGAATATTCATCGCAAAGCATCACTTCACCGCAAGGTTCTCCTTTTGTTCTGCCATTACATTCTGGACTCGGCGTATGAGTGTTTGGCATACAACAGATTTTACTTGTGTCAGAGCATTTTATTCCCTGCTGCTGTAATTCATCGCCTTTAATGCATGATGTTTTACATATTCCGCCCTTACAATTCTCCAGATCAGGATTTATCAACAGCATTATTTTTTTCATATATCCAGTGGATACTAATATTATAACAAGCAGTACCACAAATATAGTTAACTTTATCATGAGCCCCATATTCTTGTCAAGCCAACTCTCGTTTTGCTGACCGGATACGATATCTTTCATTGCTGTCCTCTTTCCTTTAATCTTATAATTTTTTTAATATTTTTTATTTATTTTTCTTGCTTTTTTAATTTTTATTCTCTTAGCATAGGGAGAACAAACATAAGAAACACGAGAAGCAACAACACTATTATTGCGCTAACTACAAATATCATTGTCACAAGCTTGTCCCATGTTACGCCGCCGTCTTCTTCCATTATTAACCTACGTCAAATTCTATTATAAATCTTTTGCTGTATACAGTATATTTTCATATATGTTTATTTTATGCTGTTTTTATGGATAATAAATTCCTATCCTATGTATAACAAATATTCATGTTCAAATACACATTCAATGAAGCAGGATACAATGATATTACTGCCACGCCTCTCTGCCCTTGAACTGAGGTTGATGTGCAATTTAGATTTGTTATATTTATCAACTCTTTGCCTTCATAATATATGTTTTCAGAGTAGAATCTAAATTTTGTACGAGTAGTCATAAATGTGCGGTTTAACATAGTATCTATACTCTTGTTGACCGCGATACATGAATCGATATCACTACCATCTCCGCCGCTTCCTGTATCCTTGCAATATATTCTGTGATCCCTCGCGCAATCAATAATCAAATCTTTGACAGTATATTGTTCGCAGTCTTGGACGCTAACATCCAATATAGACAGAACAAAATCATTGGCTAATTTATCATTAGTAAATTCTTTTTGAGGATTTTCCTTCGGTTGTCCGGCTTTAAATGATATAAATATAAAAAATCCTATACTTATCAATATAACTATGAATGTCAATCCAAAAGCTTCAATCTGACCACGCTTGCTTTTATTGCTTTTGCGGAAAATTCTATAACCATTACTATTATTCTGAGTATTATTCGTATTATTCAATAACCATAAATTCATATGGTTCTTATGGTTGTTGCCCGATTTTATGTTTTGTATATTTTGCATACATTGATTTTCATTACTCATTATAATAACCTTCTACAATTATTGTTCCATAAAATGTTTCCTTATTAACGTAATCTCTGATATTTACAGGTATGGATATAAGCAGAGTCTTAGTGCTATTATTTAGCCTTGCATCATAGATTGTTATATTATTATTTCCTAAAACATCAGGATATACTACAGATATTGTTATCTTAGAATTTTTGAAATAATCATTATAAAACAAGAATACATCCTTATTATTCTTATCATTTATGGATTTGTTCATCGCCAAAATTTTGTACCAATCTAGACACTTGACTTTATTCACGCCAGATTCATAGCATTTCAATTCCGTAAGTTCAGGAACCATATTTGCTATCTCAATCACAGACAGTTCTTGAGACTGCGTTCTTATATCACTGACATTAGAATTGCTTACTTTGTTCCAGAAGACTATTCCAATGACTAACAGTATTATGACTATTGCGATTACAGCAGTGGTCTCTCCTAGCTGCACCTGTCCTCTTTTCTTGTAGGAATTCTGGGTCATCATATCGGAAGGTTTACCTCTAATTCCGTATATCTCTGTTTGTATAATATCTTTGTTTGTATATTGTATATCTAAGACGCATCTCGATAGTTTTTAATATATTTTCGGACAACTATCTAATATAAGATTAGTGTTGTCTATGTCAAGATCTTTTATTTTTCTATAAAGCCAAGTCATATTCTCTTCATTCAAATATGGCTCACGCATTTTGTCAATTTCTAGATTTAATGATGCAATAATGTCTCTTTTGCAATCACTGTCGTCAAGATCATCTTGCATCAATGTTAAACGTGATTCTACAAGTGAGCGTTTTATTTCGAATTGTTTTAGTGCTCTGGACATTTGACAACTATAATATTCTGTATTATCGCTGAATATTGCTCCATATAATCCTGATTTCGTAATATATGGGACGACTTGCTGAGGGTTGTATATATGGTCCGTCTTTTTATGGAATGTAACATTTCCGTAGCCGTACAATCCTGCTCCTTGGGCTGAAGTGATGTTTATGTAATCATATGCTGCAGCATCAGGGCATCCCATATCTTCAAAACACAAAATTCTAACACGAGTATAATTATTATATTTTTTAATTTCAGCATCATTCTTGACAAATTTTTTCGTGATATTACTAGGAAGGTCATTGAATATCTGCGATGCATAAGAACTGCCACCACCATTTGAATTATAATTAGGGTCATATATCAATATTATAGAATCAGCGGTTGTTATGTATGTAAACACACTTACTGGAAATCCCAGGTCGAATGCTTGGCTCCAGACCATTATTTTATTAGTGGCTAAGTTCTGTGGTGCAAATATTATTTCTGTGGGAAGCTGTGTACGCTCAGCATTTTCAATCTTAAAAGTAAAATAATATTTATCCTGCGCAGCTTCTGCACACATAAAATTTATGTTTGTACGCGGAAAGGCAATCTCAGAATAAACATCTCCAGTCTGCTGTCTTCCTTCGATTAAAGTTTTTATCTGATTTATTGCAGAAGTTCCTGCTTGTGTGTCAGCATTGCGCTTCTGTGCAAAAACCACACTGATAATAAAAATAAATATCACAAAACCTGCAATCATTACAAATATCCAATTGAATTGTACATCGACAACTCCCTTGCGATTGCTTTTCTTCCGTCTTTGAATGATATTCTTAACATTTTTCATCTTACTAATCTTCAGCTTTGACTTATCTCGGTGCTTGAGCCTAGACCGCTAAAAGTTATGTAAAAATTATTATTTCTCTGCTTGATGCATAGACAACCTTCTCCTTTATATGTGCTATTAAGGCTTACAAGATCGCTATATCCTATAGGAATGGTGGCTGCATTAGATATAACAAATATATTCTGCATATTGCCGGCGCTTACTGAATTCCTAATCAAAGGATTATTACAACTGTTTGTACCGAGAGATTTTTTGGCGCTCACATCCGAAGCGTCAATAAAACATACAGTATCATATTCGCATGGTGCTTTCAGTGTTTTTTTGTTTACAGAGCCGTACGAAGTGTATTTCTCAATCAATCCTGCAATATCAGTTTTGAAACTAGCCTTTTCAGCATCACAACTTTTGGTTACAATTTTTTTAATGGCACTATATCCTATCAACGCCATCCCACCGATAACTATGATAGCCATTATGTATATGAATATTTGTCCAGCGATTTGACCCTTCGTTCTTCTTTTCATATCATCCACACTATTCACGCACAATTATTTATATTATTCATATATTTATTCATATCTATGTTATATGTATTTATAATATTTTTAGTTCGGAACTTATTTTTGCAACATCGCCTTTGTTTATTATTCCTTTATCCATATATTCAAATAATATATTAGAAACATGTTCTTTGGTTATCTTCCCGCTGTCTAATAGCTGTGATAATATCTCTCTGAACACGCCGGACATTATCATGTCTCTATCAATATCACCAAATAATTTGATTGCATCAGAGTATTTAAGTTTGTTAGTATCATTTAGTGTTGGTTTGATGGTATCCTGAGGAGATCCAGATATTTGCGAAATCTTCTTTGATATAGTATTTACCTCGGACGATGATAATTTTTCGAATACTTTATCTTCATTCTTGCCTATGTCTTTCAATTTTGAGAATGTGTCTTTATCTTCATTACTTTTTTTACCTTTCAATTTTGATATGTCTACAAACTCTTCATTGTCTTGATCAGATTCCTTGCTTGTTTTCTTTTGTTCTGCGGTTTTTTCTCCAGTTAAAGATTCTTCTAACTTTTGTAATACACTTTTACGTTCATCAGCTCTGCCTTGACGTTTCTTTAGCATAGCTTCTCGTTGCTTCTCGACAATCTTCTCTTGCTCTAGGGTTAATTTTGCAGGTCTGACAGGCATCATCGGAGACGTTATATTTGAAGGTGGTCTGCTGCTGCTCATACCGCCACTGCCAGCACCACCAGATTTTTTTCCTATGAATGTCTTGTATAATATGTATCCTCCACTACTTAGCATGAATATTAATCCGACAATCAATAATGGACTTTTAACAGGATTTCTTTCAGGCTTTGGCTCGGCGCATACGCTATCAGCGCAGTTATCGCTACCACAATCACTATTTGCATTACAATTCTTTCCTATATCACATAATGTACAGTTTCCACCACAATCTATATCTGACTCATCAATATCTTTTTCACCATTGCTACATGCGTCGACAGAACATTTACCATCTGTACATAGGTTGCTGACGCAATCACTGTTTGTCAAACAGTTCTTATCTAGGGCGCAAGGCTTACAATCTTTTCCACAATCAACATCAGTTTCTGAACTATTATCAAATATAGTATTATTACATGAGTCTGCAACACATTTAAAGTTTGAATCACATTTTTTGCTGGCGCAATCGCTATTATCAAAGCATGTCTTATTTAATCCACAAGGAGTACAATCACCACCACAATCTATGTCGGCTTCCGTTATATCTTTCTTGCCGTTTGTACATGAAGAAATATTACTTATACATTGGGATAGATTATATTTGCAATCTTTAGTACAGCTGACATTTCCTCCACTATAATTGCCTAAAGTCTTGCATGATGCAGTACTTAGACCAGAAATGCCATCACATTGTTCGCTGCCTTCCTTAACATTATTACCGCAAACATATCCTCCAGATGTTTGATTATTACTGGTTGTGAAATAACATGAACTCATGCTGAATCTACAGCTGCTGCAACTTACATTTCCTCCACTATATCCAAAGTTTGTACATGATATTCCATAAACTCCGCCAGCTTCACACTGCTCTCCCGATTCTAATATATTATTATTACAAACATATGAACCAGTTCCGAGCAACCCATTTGTTTGTCTACAGTTAGACGTGTTGATAACACAATTACTACAACTTAATGAACCTTCTTGGAATCCGAAGTCTTTACAACTGAGTCCTGAAGGTATGCTGCCGTCACACTGTTCATATATTCCTTGACTGTTTGGTCCCTCTAATTCGCTATTGCCACACCAACCGTTTCCATTATCACAATTGCTGAAATCATATCCTGAACAATCACTATTACATTTTAATTGACCGCCGGTATAATTAGTAGTTACCCATCCTGAAGTGCATGTCATACCATTTAATCCGCTTGGACTATTACCGTCGCAAACTTCTGCACCATTTACAATTCCATCACCACAAATAGGAGTAGGAACTGGAGGCAGAGTTGTATTAATTATGATGCTAAAATTCTTTGTAGCTTGATTACCGCTAATTGGGGCGACACACTTTATTTCTGCAGTATATAATCCATCTGTTGTTGTAATGATCTTAGAATTATGCTGTCTACTAGTAACGTTTGCCAGCATTTCACCTTTATCAATTAATATGGAAGTGCCCCATTTTAATGAACAGCTGCTTATCAAATTAGTTTGTACAATCAAGTCAACAGTTCTATTAGTATATACATCAGGAATAGTAGGTGGCGATAATAAATCAATGCTCATATTGTCGGTAATATTGTATGTCACATTAACATATCTTGTATCTTCTTTGTTGCCCAGAGTCCTACATGTTATTATATAATTGAATATGCCTGCCGGTGTGTTAATATTATAGAACAATTCTTTCTTGTGTTCTGTATTATATGTCAATGCGTTGCTATAATTGCCTGTAATATATCCTGGTGCAGGTGTATTCTGAGCATCATTGCCTGTGATAGTACATACGGTCTCTGGAGCGGTGCTAATAGTCAATAAACTTTCACGACTATTCCAATCATAGACTAATTCAGGGTCGGCATATGCATTTATGGTAGGAATATCTACAGTATAAACTATTCTTATAATCTTTCTGGAATATGGCTCTGTTAATGCAGGATTATAACATATTATATCCATATATTGCTCATATAATCCTTGTGTGTTAAAGTCGTCGAGAGTGTGAATCTTGCTGCCGCTCTGTGTTAATGGATGATAATTGCTGAATAAGTAAGATATGTTAGTATCATTCGTAGGAGTTAAACTGTATCTGCACTCTGCATCAACATCAGTCATGAATGTAATATTTGTAATTGTAGCATTTGTTACAACAACGCCAGGATAAACAATTACATTAGGATAATTTTGTCCATCTCCTATAGGAGTAATGTTGAATGGATTATTTATGTTGACGCCAATAGTTATATTCTTTTGTCCATAACCGACATTGCCTGCTAAGTCTAAACTTTTGACACATAACAATCCGTTGGTTCCGAATGTTAGTGCAGAATTGTACGATCCTACGTTTGTATATAGTTCATCGTAGCAATTATTTTTTATTGTAAAACTGTAATCATATAGCGCTCTGCAACCAGTGTCGTCGGTACAGCTAACATTTGCCTTGATCATATCTAAGAATGGCGTATTGCTTAAAGTTATATTCGGAACAGGTGCATAATTATCACAAAGTATGCTGCTGCTCGGACTTCTTGCAGTAATGCTTATATTCTCATTATCAGAATATTTGCCTGATAAATCTTTTGCTTTAACATCTACAGTATATATCCCATTATCCTGCAATGTATCATTATAGTCGATAACTCCGTGAGTATCGCTTGATATAACGCTGTTAAGCGATGAATCCACATTAGGACCGGTAATGCTATAATAATAACTGTCTATTCCAGTATCATCATTCATGTCAACATTAATTTTGAAACCATTCAATCCGCAGGTATAAGTTCTATTGTTGGTGCTGGATAATGTTACTGTTGGAATATCATTATCCAAAATCGCATAATATGTATCATAAGCGGTTGTTATGTCTGTATTATCAGGAACGTAACATTTTACACTAACATTTTGGATTCCGCCTGTTGCTGAAAAATTAATATTATGATTTATGCCATCGCTGCTCATCATTTCCTTTGTCTGGCCGCCTTCTCCTACTAATGTTGCCGTACAGTTGCTTTTTATATTTGTGACAGCGATTACAGGCAGTGTTGTGCCATTGAATATTGTACCGCTCGTAATATTTACCTTGACGCTATGCTCTAAATCATATAGCATAGTTATAACATTTCTCTGTGTAAGCATTGCCCTATTCCAGCAACTTATATTAAATTTGTATGTGTTATTTGTATTAATATTAAGCAGCCATTTGTTTTGTATATTGTATGTATGCTGTCTATTTGTTATATAACTATCAAATGAATTAAGCTCGCCGATATCTAACTGTTCTACGTCTTGGCTAGTTCCATTCAAGCTCTCGATAACGCCATTGTTATTATTCTTAAGTGTTGAGTGGACTAAATCTAGTATACATTTGGTCTGATCATCAGTAGTCACATTAAGCAATGCAGTATGACGTGCACTCCAATCATATATTCTCTGAGGGATAACGCCCGATATAATACTTGGCGCAGTATTATCCCAATAGAAGTCAAACTCTCTACCAATATATAGTGGAGTTTCAGGATCAAGAGGGTTCGGATCAACCAGACGGCATATAATCATCCATCCCTCTCTCGTATTTTCCGACGACAACAATTCAAAGGAAGCTGTATGTGTGAAAATATCTCCGTTTGATGCTTTATCAAATGCATTTCCTGAAGACATATAATTTTCATATATTTCCGATAGCGTGCTGGTCCCTAAAAAGAGTAAATTATCACTCAATTCATATCTACAATCAGCATTTATTTCTCTCGTACTTATGTTCAGAGTAAATGTCTGGCTTGGAGCGTAGACCTGGTCTATAATGTTTGTATCCGTATCATAGTATGCATAAGGATAATTTACATCTATATTGCCTTGATTAATTACAATCATGGTAACATTCAAGCTCTTTGTAGCTACTCTTCCTAATATATCCTTTACTTTAACACATATTTGAGAAGTATTTCTCAATATTATTTGTTTACTATAATCTATAGAATTATATGTAGCGTCATCGCATGATTCATTTACGTCTATTACAGCGTAACTATAATTTTTCTGATACGTATCCATGCATAGTCCTGTGCATGTGACATTATAACTCTGCGATGTAAGACGTTTAAAGTCGAGAACTATATGTGCTTCCGGTGGAGGTGTATCTGGCGTGAAATTAACTGGAACGCTTCCATTGATTGCTTCTGACTGCGCCAGACTAGTACAATTTATTGTGTAATAATACATTCCAGGGACAGCGCCTGTGTCTGTGTAGTTTATGGTATAAGTATGTGTGGTATAATATTTGTCGTATATCTCATCATTTTCTCCATCGAAGAAAACATTATTGATGCGTAGAAGATCATTATCTTGCGTAGTGTTTATTACACACACAGCAGGCTGGTCGGTGAGCACCTGAATAATTGTTGCATTATATGTTCCATTGATAATTTTATTATCATCAGGCTTTGTTCTAGGAGTTTGTATGAACGTGATATTCATAGAGAGATTAGTGCTATTGTATCCTACATGGAATGATGTAATAGCGTATGCGTCATCTGCATTAGGATTCAGATTGTCTTTTGTTTTACATATAACATATAATATTCCGCTTATGCCATCGTACTCAAATGTATGCTCGTCGCTGCCTGTGTGTTCAAATGGTACATAAACTATATTGTTATATCTTGCAGCAATATTTAGACTTTGTGTTAATGGAGACATGCTGTGTTTACAATCACTATAATAGCTGGTCATTACTGTTATATTATAATTCTTTGTGGAGCCTATGCCCATCTTTGGCGATTCTAACCATGCTATATTAGGACTGTGTGCTATTTTGAATGATGTAGTATTAACATTAGTATTTCCATCTTCATCCGTCGCTGTGACTATTAATTTATATGCGCCATTGTCTATATATGTTGCCCTGAACTTGTACGAATTTTTATCTTTATATCCGTCTCTAGGATCCAGCAAGACATAAGCATCTTTATCTGAATTATACAGAATAATAGAATCGATAGTTACATTCGTTTCGCTCTCATATGTAATGTTTAATGTGATATATGGAACGGTTATTGTGTCTCCTGGTTTTGCTGTATCTGAACCTGTGCCCAACATTATTATTATGTTAGGGTCATCTAATTTCAAGTTTCTTAATTGTAAAGTTTGGGTTGTAATAGGAGCAACATTACCTCCGTTATCATCAGAATAGAATCTTATCGTAGGATTATTGCCATATAATCTTTTATCATCGGAGTTTGACCCGTTATAACTTAAAGATATGCCATCGGCCGGCATAGGTTTATATGATAATAATTTTTCTTTATCTTCATCTCTACAATTTTCTTCGCCATTAATCTTTATAATGCAGTATCTAGTATTATTACATTTCCATGAAAGGTCTGCTCCATTCTTAGTCAATACAGGATAACTATCATTGCATGTCAGCATGAATGTTATTTCATCAAGAGTCTCATCATTATAATCTTCCCAATTCTGTACAGTTGCGTTTTTGAATTGAATCTTTGTTACAGGCGGAAGATCATCGATTACGAAATATGGGTTGTCGGCGCTGTTGCCCAATACAGTCTTATATATTCCATTGACACTTAAGTTGCATTTGATATAATATTTATAGATGCCCGTGGCATTGGCTAGAGGACTTACTTCTACACTTGCACTATGATAATAATTATCTGTTTCGCCTGCGAATCCTGTTCTCGTCAATGGGAGCAAGCTATTATATGTCGGATCTATAGAATATTTACATGTGCCGTCGACGCTTGTATTGATGCTTATAGGCATTATGAATTTCCCATCAACAATGTGCGAGTTCCCAGTTGTAGTTGTATATTTTTCTCCGAACGGACTAGGAGAATTTATTCTAACATCGCCAGTCACATTAAATGGTCTTGTGATTGTATAAAGGTTATCATAGGCGTCAACACAGTTTAATTCATAATAATATTCTCCGTCAATCAATTCGCTGTATTCCGTGCTTATAATATTTGAGCTGGTGCTATAGTCTAATTTTGCATTTATTATGTCATAATCCTCTTTCCCTTCAAATGCAAGATATGCATCTTCGCTTATCTCCTGTGCCCTAACCTTGAGCGAGCAGGTAACAGGTAATGATGTCTCACTAGGAGTATTCTCTAATTTTATTGTGGCTGTAAGATTTGTCAGCCACATATCTTCGCTCTCTGGATATGAATCTTTGACTAAATTAACTGTTACGTTTGGCAGAACGGCATCAATACTGAATGTAAAATTCTTAATAGGATATTCTAAATTTCTTGCAGGATCCTCAGAGAAATAGAATATTCTGACTTTTTTATTATCATAGTCTTTGGTTATATCATACATAGAAAGATTTATTATATATGCGCCATCAGATATGGTTCTTAATGTTTCGTTTGGATAACACTGTGCATTATTTCCTACATCACCGCCTCCGACGCCTTTGACTATACAATAAAATATTCTGGTATAAGGCCAATTGTCATTTCTATATTTTTCAGGGGCTCCAAGAATCATCCAAGGATAATAGTCATCCTTGACAACTACTTGTCCACTTAAATTCATCATTAGTCCATATTTTAATTTATTGTTGATAGTTGTATTTGGAGCAATATTATCTTTCTCACAAAGCAACTGTAGATTACCATCATCTATTCTGCAATCACCTTTAATGCTCTCAGATATATTATCTGCATCTCTAAAACATATACCTCCTTGAGTGTGATCTGTTGGGTCTTTCCATTCCCATCTGCATATGCCGAGAATTCCTTGTCCGCCATCATTGCTTTTTAATTTTTTATTTGTACCGCTAAGTTTTATGTCACCTGCTAATTCATTATTATCATTATCTTTCCATGTAACATTTACGTCTAAGATTTGACTGCCTGTACATTCATCTTGAGTTTGATATGTGTCGCAGGTTATATCTGCGCGATTTATGCATTTATTATTTACACCCTCAAAGTAGCATTGTCCAAATGTGTTACATGTTTCTGGAGCGCATGGTCCGAGCCTGTTATAATTTGGATCTTCGCATAATTCGCAATGCTGCTCTGAAGCATTTACAGGAGCACATACTCCTTTACCAAAAACATTATCTCCAGAATATCCGCTTGAGACAAAAGGAATCCATCCACAACTGTTTGCTCCGTTTCTCGAAAATTTCTCACAATAATCTTGAGTGCATGATTCATTGGATTTGTAATCATAACATGTTGTTACATCACTACAACTATAAGTTTTATCAACAGTGGTCATAGAATAATCCATATAGCATCCAAAAATATATCTATATGCAGACCAACCTCCCAAATTACTCGTAGGCACGGGATATCTTAATGACGGGCAAACTAATGTATAGAATGCATTTGGATTAGTGCTTTGATTTATCTTTGTAGGAACTTCATAGCCCATATAATTGAATAATCCAAAGAATCTATTACATTGATCGCAAAGCGGCTGTCTGGAGCAGATAGCATTGCCATTATCCATAGAACAAGTTTCTATAACAGTTGTTGTAATCATGCATCCGTGCGATACAAGCAAATTATTATCATTGCAACTGCTATTCAAATTACCTATGCACCAACTATTATCATGATTGGTAAGACATGCTTCGTCGCCGCTTGTTATGCAAGTAATATTGTTTACTATTCTGCTCGCTTCAGTAACACTATCATTGAATACTGTAGTTAATTGGTAGCAATATTGTGTATTTGCTAATATTTTTGGGTCTATGCTTCCATTGTGAGTGTATAATATTGTGTTCTTTCCCAGATTATTATTTAACATATAATAATTTCCACTTCCTAATCCGCATTCTCCACTATCATTATTGCATACGCTAAGTTCGAAGTGATCAACAAAGTTTTCACATGTATAACGATTGAATGCCCAGCTTATATCAAATGAATGTTTTTCTGCTACGCTAGTAGCTTTGAATATGGTAACATTTCCAGGATTTTTGGAGCAGTCTGGAATAGGTCTAGGAATTGCAGGATTTCTGCAAGAACAATCATTCAGATTACATACGACATTAGTAATAAAATCAGGATTATCCTTAAGGAACTGAAAATCTATTCTATCATCCTTCAAATGCCATGTATCAATGCAACTTTGATTTATACTAAAATCACCATTGATAATGTTATAATCACATAATTCATTGATGTTATCTATTACGCCATTGCGGCAGAGCGGATAACACGGCCTCGTCGTATCTGCAGGTGGTATTGGGAGAGTTTCATCACAGTTAGTCGTATTTTTAGTGCAGGTAGCAGTTTGTTGTCCTCCTGTGCATGTTGGCGACCAAATGCAATCCCATCTGCAAGGTGATTTTTGAGCCTGACAATTTCCTTGCTCTACCTCTATAAGTGGTAGATTGCCGCAGCTGCCGCTGCGTGTTGTTGTTATCTGTAGAGAATCACTTATACATGGACCATAACTGACGGAAGTATTGCAACATGTTCCTTCGCCGATTGATAAGTTTACTGATATTGGAGCGGTCTGAGCAGCCAATTGCAGCGTCGTACTATTGTAACATCTTTGAGAACCGCTGGCATAATTATTTGTCTGCTCTGCAGAAACAACTAATGTACCTCCAATAAGATCGGTAAATTTGTATACATCTTCGTTAGTCGTAGAATCTTTAGCATTAGCATTATATAATAATGTTCTAGCGGCGACCGTACCATTGCTCATTATTCCTGTACTGTTTTCAACTCTTACAATAAGAGTATATGTGCCGCATGCTGTTGTGATATTAATTTTTTTATCCTCATTATTGATATATGCAATCCCTTCACCTTTGCATCCTGCATTAGTCTGAACTTTTAATACAACTTCAGTATTGTATGGTATAGAGAAATTGTAGTAGCCTTTAGATGTGCCTCCAGCGCTAATAACACCCGTCGTATATTTATTGTATGTTGCATTAACGATTGCAGATGAAACAGGATTACTGTTCTCATCCAATATATATCCTATTAGATTAAACGTCGGGCAGGATAATGTTATATTAAATTTTTCATTATTAGCATCGACAGTTATGTATTGAGTATAATTGCATGAATCATAAGATGCTTTTAATTGATGAGACCCTGGACGTAGATTTGAGAAACTATAATTACCATTTGCCCCGACTATGAGTTGTTGCGTTCCATCTAACATTACACTGGCTCCAGGCTGGATTATCATATTCTTCAGGACAAATCCAGTTATGTTATATCGGTCATTCGTGTTGGACCCTGCGCATTTTGCAGTACAGGTAGTAGCAGTATAAGCGATATCTTGATAGAAGGTCATACTGCCATCAGTAGCAATACATGCCCCCATGAATCTAACATAAGCATCTTTGCCGCCATTATTATTATTTACGCAGCAACATCCAATTTTACATTGCTCTGATGTACTATATATGCTTGTACACTGACCAGGAGATATCTCAATATCAGTAAAATTACCACAACTACCTTCAATCAGTTTAATCGAGGTACATTGTGAAGGCATTGTATTCTGGCAAGTAGTAGAATATACATAACAATTTGCTGTGACTAAGTTGATGCTCAAAAATAATATACTCAATGTTAGAAGTGATGCCAATAGATACTTTGAAATTTTCACACTCATCAACTACCCACCTTTTTACAATATTACCCACAAACAGTATTTAAATATGTATCGGTTTTTAAGCACGAAATCTAATTAATCATTTAGTTAATTAAAGTATGATAACTTAAAATATGATTATTAATACTGATATAATATAATAAAAATATTAGGGCAACACATTTGAGACACAGATATTACTTTGGCAAGTGGCATCGGAAACACATTGATTATCATCAGTACAACTGGTAGGACATACCTGACCGCCTTGATATATGTATGCTCCACAATCATGTTCCATACAATTTGAATCACAATATTTGCTTGGACCAAAATTACTTGTACCTCCTTTGGTAATGCCATCACATCCCTGAGATCCCTGGCAATTTCTTCCTTTTGTAGTGCACACATTTATATTTCTAGACGGGTCTGCTTCTAACTGACAACTATTAATACCGCATCTAGCTCTTCGCGAAGTATATGATAAACAAGCCGCCGCCGTAGGAATATGTCCTGCTATTGTACCATCACATTCTACTGCCGCAGTACAATCTGAATTTGTTCCATCTTGATGAGCAGCTCTACAAATGCTGTTCTCGTCTATTAATGCGCAATTACTGCAAATATCATAGAAATAATCTCTTAATCCAGCTCCACATTGTCTATGTAAATTTGTGTTCCAATTTAAGTTGAATGCTAGTCCTTGACATTGAGGTGGCATATTATTATCACATGCAGGATTGCATTTGCAAGTATTCTGTATAGGTTTAGCACATTCTCCGTCTAAACATTGTCCATCACACGTATATCTATAATTTGGATGTGCACCACCGTCATATGCTTCGAATACATTTCCATTAGAGCATAACATGCTTGCTGGTTGAGAACTATTAGTACATATATTAGTAGCTGTACTATAGCTGAAACGCTTTTCAAATGTATCTCCACTATAAACCTCACAAGCAGGATTAGGTTTAGTCGTGGTGGCTGAATTAATATTTTTATAAGTTATATTTGGTCCGACGCATCTTTCTTTGCTGAATGCGAGAGTATATGGTAAATTAGCGGTCAGTCCGTTATAATCATCACATCCCGGCTGAACTACATTTCTCGTTTCTGAGATAGTACCATTGCAAATATTTCCTCTGTCCCCCGAACATTTTCTGGTGAATGTTTGCATATATATATCATTATCAAAAGGATATACAGGAAGATTATCATATTGTATAGTATATACTGGAGTTTCTTTAATTGCATGATAACTATAATCTTTAAAACTTCTATTCATACCATAAGCTTCTGCTCTATAACATTCTGCATTATTTCCACGATATGTCATATCATTTGTACAGCAAGTGTGGTTTGCCATGAGATGTCCAGTCAAATTATCGTATGTTATATAATATGGAGGAAGCACATCATAAGGATATGCGGGAATATTAGAGCTATGATTTAAACATTGGGTAACATTAAGATAATATTTATCCGTATTTGTCAAATCCATATCTGTTGTAACGGTCAAAGATATATCGTGCAGTTTACTTTTTTTACTGCTTATCCCACTATTAATTATATCTGTACCATTGAATATTTTTTCCTTGATATTCATAATATTTGTTGGTATATTATTTAGGATTGTATCCTCAGGAATTAGGACGACGCGGGTTAACGGCCTATTAATATTTATATTTTTAGTAATGTTGAATGGTTCTGTAGTATCGTTCCATAAGAATGTTGAGAATGTTACTCCTGCAACTGAAGCTATTTTTCCGACTGTAGATTCGGAGCCATTCAGTATATACATATCTTCATATGATGCATATTTATCATCAACATCATTATAAAGGTTTGAACCGTTGATTCTTGCTAATGGCAAATCAAAGACGAGTATTTTAACATCTTGAAAATCGTCCAGACCTGCACGGTCGCGGACCGTAATCTTTACAGTATGCAATCCTATATCATTATGTGTTGTGTTATAACTAGCATTCTGACGTGTGTCTATCCATAATTTAGATTTGGTCCAATTATGTGATGGCTGAGTACTAAGGTCTTTTATAGTACAGCTAGATAATATATAGTCCATGCTTGTAGGATTCTTACATGCATCATCGCCCCAATTATAAACATCATTGTAGCTTTCAAGCCATCCGTCGTACGAATATGTTAATATTTTTTCATCGTCAGGGTCATATCCTTGAGGCGATAAGACTAATGTACGATTTTCAGTAGTAACTAAATCATATTTTGATGTATATCCTTCATTGATATATTCTAGTGCTGGTCTCCTATTTCTTACAGCAAGATTTATAGTGAGAGGAATTCCAAGAATTTTATGATTTGTATCGGTGACCTGAATTATATTTGTGTTATTGTTAGTTGTTCCGCCTGGTATTATGTCAACTATATAATTCGGATTATATAAATTAGTATCCGTACCTATCCATCTTATGCTCTGGCTTATCACTTTATCTTTGTCGTTGAAGACTTCAAATTTTGCATCCTTAACATCATAATTTGCCAACTCATATGCATATTCATATAATTCTTTGAACGGCAATTCTTTGTCTATGCTAAAATCTACCATCTGGGTTACTGGCTGACGATTGTGCATCGTGATTGTGAATGGATATTCCAGATTGACGCTAAAGCTCCCTTTATTACTAAATTTTATTGAAGCACTCGCTTCTCCTACTAATGTTATGTTGCTAGGCGTTCTTTTCAAAATTTCAGTAAAATTAACACAAGACCCAATATCATGAGATATCTTCTCCTCTAATAATTGTTGCATACTTATGCCATAATCAGCATAATAATCACAACCGTAAGAGTTCCTTCCTGCAACAACTTCTCTAGCATTTGCACCATTAGGATCGCACAGTATCGGAAGATTATTGATTCCAAAGAATCCTGAATATATCCAATTATCATTCCAGGTGCAATTATTATTGCATACATCGTCGCGATAAGTAATATATTTTTCAGGAAGATCCTTCAAATAGGTATTAGCGCAGCTATATGGATACTGACCTGCCTCATTAGAAACTATATATTGATCTCCAGGTCGATTATCAGGACAATTATCATTTATATTGATAACAATTGATACGTTGAACGTCCTGTTCAATGTGGCATTATAATATTCAACGTAATCCGTATTATTTATTTTATTCTTGCTATCAAGCATTCCGCCCTGCATTGATGCTACTAATATAGCTTCGTCGGTAACAGCGTCTAAACAACTGGTTACATATTGATCTATGGCATTATTTGCAAGATAATCCTTCAGCTGATCATTGGCTTGCTGTCCGAGTTGGGCATTTATTATCTTTACTCTAGCATAAAATGCAAAAGCAAATACAAAGAATATTACTAAACCGACGATGATAAACAACGTAAACTGTCCGCGTCGTCTCAATCGCTTATCGCTCCTCTTTTTACTCACCCTATACATACTTATTGCTCCTCTAATGCATATAGTGCAAAAATAAGAGAATAAGTTTATAAAGATTTTGAAACTCGGCGTCGAAAAATTATTGCTTCGCTATTGACTTATTTCATTATTATTTTCACCAGAGACTGAATTTGTCGAAGAAGTATTTTTCTGATTATTGTTTTTCTTAAACTCTATCTTCTTTTTTAGGCGAGTTATACTACCTTTCACACATCTCATATCGTGCATTATGTTCTTGATATTATTTGAATTAGGTTCTTCCTTTCCCTCTTTTAAGTCTTTCTCTAATCGTTCGTAAATGTTTTTCTTTATGTGAAGCTTAAATCCTTCCAGCGTATTTTCAAATGGCGGTATATAAAATACGTTACATAGTCCTGAATTTATAATTATACTTACGACTTTATGATATGCACATACATCCAAGCAATCATCACTTAGTAACGATCTAGAGAAATCAGCAGTCTTAAATCCATTATATTTATCAGTTTGTATTTTAGGAAGAACCATTTTTCTCGATAAGTACTCTATGTATTCTTCTCTTAATCTTCTGTATTCTCTACCTATATAATATCCATTTGGATTGTCCGAGGGCAGGCATATTAATTCATCGTTTAGTCTGATGATGCCTTTGCAATCTAAACATAATTCTAATCCGCTTTTTTTATGTATTATTAAGTTAATTTCTCCATTACCTATTATTTGCATTGGAGACGCAGTTATGCCTTTTAGATTTATGACGCTTTGAGCTATACATACTCCTACATTTGCTGGTACAAATAATTTTCCACTATAATTTCTAAAAGTAGCTGTGAGCCCTTCTTGTTTTGGACTAGGTTCCGGACTTAACAAATTAGAATAACTTTCCTTGATGTTGGATTCAAAATATATTTTTTCATCGGGCGATATTCCTAAATTTATATTGTCATAATTTGGTATATCACTAATAATACTATCGAGCAAAAAGACCTTATTGATACCCCCTAAGGATTCCATATATAGCTCTTTAAACTACAAGTTTATATTTTTTATGGTTACTACTTTAGAAAGAATACTCTATTTATAAACATAGAATTTATTTAAATAAAAAATAAAAATTGAAGGTTTATTCCTTCTTTGGTTTTTCTTTCTTTTCTACTTTTGATTTTTTCTCTTTTTTTGGAGCTAAGTCTGTCTTGACTTTTCCACGTGGAGTTGGCTTTGGTTTTTCAGTCTTAGGTTTAGATTTTTTTGTCTTGACTTCTAATCCCAATTCTTTGAATGCTTTAGCAACATCCTCATGAGATGCTTTCTGACGCAAGTCCAATGTCTGACTTAATGGCTCTAAATGTATCTTATTACATTTTCTTCTGCGAGTCATTCCATCGATTAGAACGGTTTTGTCGTCTAGAACTTCCACTATTACACATTTTTGTCCAGCATCTCTGCCAGCTAATTTTACACATACTCTTCCTACGTCAAACATTTTTTTGTCTCCATCTCTACAGAAACACATCGTCGCCGAATGTGCGAGAGATTATTTTTGTTTTCTTAAATTAAATATGTCAAAAATTACTAAATTTTTGATCATGATCAAAAACTGTGCGCTGTTGACTTTAGTCCACAGTTTTTGACATTTTTTAATAAATATAATTAATAAAATAATTTTATTCCTTGATTGTAGATTTTATTCTCAATCTCATACACTTGCTACATAGTTGTCCAGCGAATGGTCTGTCAGGTCTTTTTTCAGTCTTTGACATTTTCGACATTTTATAAGGTCTTGCACTAGCTACGCCGTGTAATTCTTGACCACAGCTTGCACAATGTGCTTTGCTTGGCTTTCTCTTTGCGTAAACTAACTTTGAACCTTTTGTAGTCCTTACATGTATCCTTCTTAATGATCTTGATCTTCGACTTGGTCTTGGCATTTTTACCTCTGTATATATTTATTTATAGTATTAAAAGGAATAATAGTTCATTTATAAATGTTATGCGTGAGCATAACAGCTTTGAATATAGTGAAAAGGATATGATTTAGATATGATATAATAATAGAAATAAAAAATCTAATACACATCCAACAATTTTCTAAACCCTGCAGATAATCCTATGGATAATAAGATATATGTTGCTAACCATCCAGGATGCCAGCCAAAGATATTGAAATTTGCTCCGAATGGTTGTATTGCTTTGTTTCCATTAGTTATGGTCTTTAATTTACTATCTTTGATTAATTTTTGAGGAATACTATACGTTTTCTCGCTCGTAATTAATACGATATGTGTATATTCTTCAGTATTGTAATCGACTGTGAGTTTATACTCTCCCGCATCACCTTTGAGTTTCCATATTGCTATACTATTGTTTATTTCTTGAGTCGCACCATTAATCATCTGCAATTCTGGTGTTGCTGATAAAGTAATATTTCCTTTTGCTCCTTCGCCGAATTGCGCCATCACAGTAAATTCTGTATTCGGCAGAATTGGTTCGAATGCAATATGCATATTCAACCATGCGAATATAATTATTATCGGGATGAATGTATATAATGTGGATTTGAATGATGACTTCATATAAGTCATGTTCAGGTCTAAAGCCTTCTTCTGTATTTCCATCAATTTCTTTGTGTCTTTAGTTTCACGCATTTCCTTTTGATATTTCTTCAAATCACCTTTGATTTGTTTCATCTCGCGCTGATTAGTTGTATATTTATAGACGACAGTGACTAATATGGTGATGAATGCAGAAATAACTAATATCGCCCAGAATGACGGTAGCTGTAATGCTAGTCCTAGCCAAGGATTAAATATTGTATCCAAAAAACCACTCATTATGAACTCCCCGTCCCTTTTTTGAAAAAAGTGACATCAAAAAAAGCTGCTTACAGCAGCGACGTCTAACTCTTGCCCATGAACTTTCTCATCATAGGATTCATATCCATCATATGTTCACGTGCAATGTTCTCGTATAATTGATAGATAATCATTACAGTCAATAATATTCCTGTTCCCCTAGATAATGCTCCTGAAAGGTCTGCTATTGCTGCAATAAATCCTACAGCTATCGCACCCATAATCGTCAGAGGCCAAATGTATCTGTCCAAGATTCTTTCCAATACTCTTTCATCTCTCCTAAATCCTGGAATCTGCAGTCCTGATGCCATCATCTGCTTTGCTTGTGAACGTGCATCCATTCCTGCTGATTGAACCCAAAATATACTGAATATGACTGCGCCGACAATCATGAATAATATATATATTAATGCGTGCCAGATATCTCCCCAAACCATTGAACCTTTTATTATCTTACTAACTAAATCTTGACCAGAAATCCATAATACAAATCCTGACGTCGGCGTACTGCCGCTGAACGTTCCAAGTATCGGATGTCCCCACTTCTGTAATAATGTACCGAATAATTGTACATTAGCCATCAATGCAGAGACTAAGATTACTGGAATGTTTGATGTATATAAGAAATTTAATGGCCATCTTATACCGTGTCCTCTTATTCTTCCAAAGCTTAATGGAATCTCGACTTTCATCGCTTGGAAATATACTGCCAATAAGAATACAGCTATTGTGGCAACTATTGTGGATATCATTAATAACGCTGTTGTCGGGTCACCGTTTGCTAAACTAATAAATAAATTCGGAATCGCACCAGTCACCATGCCTGGCGAGGATGGATCTGCTAAGAATGAAAATGCTCTAATAAATATCTGCTGCGCTACACCGGCAGCGATGAATAATGATATACCGGAACCGAAGCCCCATTTTGTAACTATCTCATCCATCAACATTATTAATATTCCTCCAAGGAATAATTGGAACACTAATAATAATTCTAACTGTAAATATATTGGAGTACCGGCATATGCTGAATTAGGACTTAATCCACCCATGAATACATATACTGCGCCTTCAAGTATTATAAAAAATATTGAAAATAATTTTTGATAGCCTTGAAACTTCTTCTTGCCCTCGGGCGTAGTCATATCAAATTTCCATAGACCAGAACCATTCAATAATTGTAATACGATTGATGCAGTAACGATTGGACCGATTCCAAGACTGATTATGGAACCGAAACTTGCTCCTAATATGATGGATAAGAACTCGAAATTTTGCAACGCATTATTGCCTAAACCGAATAATGGAATCATTCCAAGTACGAAGAACAACATTAATATGATTAATGTCCACTTTAATTTATCCTTGAACGGCAATTTCTTTTGACTTGGTGATGTTACGTTCGGTAGATTCTCAATAATCTTATCAAAAAAACCCATAATCTTAACCCCACAATAATATAATATGTGAACTGTATATGATATATTGAAAAAATAATGTGTTTAAAAAGGTTGCGAAAGAAAGGACATTATTTCACAAATTATTTTTATGGTCCAAAAGTGAGCAGTTATCTAATTATGTCCTAAAAATTGCGGAGATTCCAAGAGAGCAATTTTCACAAAGATAATAATTGATACTGCGAAAGACCATAAAAATAAAGCATAGAAAAAATATTTCTAACTTTACCTATATAATGTGCGTCAATTTTGAGCGTAAAGTTTATATACTTGTTATAATAAAAACATCACTGAAACTATATTTAAACTTTAGGCTTTGCTAGAGATATAGTGATGTTTTTAGTATCCTAAAAATCTATAATAGATTTTTATGATTTGGTATAAATTGATATAATTTAGTATAGTTTAATAAAGAGGTTTTCATGGGTATCTTTAAATCTACTAAGAGTGACCTTGCCACAGGTCCAGACGTGCCTGTAAATAATGTGGTTGCTATGAAACAGCAAGGGTATTCTAATAATCAAATAATTCAAACATTACAGCGTGACGGATATAATTCTTCTCAGATATTCGATGCAATATCACAATCAGAGATGGGTAGTGGACAAATGAATAGCGATAATTTTCAGACACAACAGTTAGGTCAGCAACTTCCTCCAATGGGACAGATGCAGCAACCGATGCAAGCGCAACCAATGCAACAGATGCCGATGAGCGGATTACAATCTTCGCCGGAAGAATTGGTAGAAGCAATCATAGAAGAAAAATGGAACGAACTTGTCAAAGATATTAATAAAGTTATTGAGTGGAAACAGAAAGCGGATGCTAAACTTACTGCGATGGAGCAGCAGATGACTGACATGCAGATACAGTTTGATAAATTGCATCAAGCAATAATCGGAAAAGTTGGTGATTATGATAAACATATTCTAGAAGTCAGTACGCAATTGCAGGCGATGGAAAAAGTTTTTGGAAAAGTGTTGCCGACATTCATAGACAATGTGAGCGAGTTGAGTGCAATAACGCAAAGAGTAAAGAATGACAGAAGTGAAAGAGTTGTAGATAAGAAAATTGTAAAAAAGGGGAAAAATGAGGATGACTAGAGAAAGTGATGAGAATTATTTAAAATTGAATAAATATTTGTTGTTGGTCGCGATATTCTTATTCCTTGTATCTCTATCGTTTGTAGAAGCTGATAGTTGTTTTACCCAAATGCCTGTGCCTACATCTCACGGGAGTGGTGGTATTAGCTTAGGTTATTATGGTAGATTTATGGGTAGACCTAGTTGTCCTCTCTCGTGCTCGGATCCTCCGTGTTATGATGAATGTACTACGGACACATATAATACGTATCTTAATATTATACATACTATTGGTGCAAGCACTTTCGACAGTTCGAGTATGA
>Ga0182027_10002852_pt1 | contig 27764 bp, 28 predicted proteins | sample 712E1DmetaG_FD_121300 | JGI IMG/M metagenome (GOLD analysis project Ga0182027, IMG submission 121300) | Permafrost microbial communities from Stordalen Mire, Sweden - 712E1D metaG (Illumina Assembly) | ecosystem: Environmental > Terrestrial > Soil > Wetlands > Permafrost | place: Sweden...
AAGGTTTAACACTTCATTTGCCGGCTTACCTCCCCACGCTATACTTAACTGGAGCATATTTACTCCAAGATCCTTAATTTTTATTAACTCATTATCACTCCAACTGACATCCGGATCGGATGGGCTTCCTACAATCCCGACAAAATATTTAAATCCATATGGTCTATCCATTTGAGCAAATAACGGAACTATACACAACAAAAATACTACAAGAACAATATTTTTTTTCATTTTACTTTCCTTATATGATAAATTTAAAAAATATTAATTAACATTTTCCCATGTATTACTGTTTACATCTAAATAAGCAAGAAGTTTTAGTATTAAAATAATCTGTGTAGTGATTTTAAACTCAATCTACTGACCTGATTTTTGTCCTTTTTGTTCACTAAATTAGAAACTTATTGCCCTAATGCCATATTGATTTTAAATTCCACACCACTAAATTTTTTATTATAACTTTGCCATCATTAGTAAAAAAGTCAATTCCTGAACTGGAAGCTGAAGGAAAAATTAAATCAGTCATTACAATTTTACCATCATCGCCAAACAATTCTACGGAGGACAAGTCGACAAAAATATGAAGCTTGATATTTTTTGATGAATCCAAAAGCGGTGCAGTTTGCAAACCGGTAAATAGATTATTGAATTTATTTTCACCGGAATTAGAACGATCAATAAATAATTTGTGTTGTTTTACATCATAACCGATTACTGTTTTTTGATTTATTCCTTTTCTAACCTCAAAACCAAATCTGCTTGCCGTACGAATTTCTATTTCTGCTTCGATTTCAAAAGTGTTCCCTTTTAAATTAGTATTCGTAAATAAGCTGTCCTTTTTATCTAGTGTAATATTTTTAAATTGAAATGATTTCTCCCGCAATTTTTTTAACTCAATTACTGGTTTTTGAATTAATCTTACTCCGTCTGCAAAAGTTTTGAGAGCAAGCGATCTTGGAATGGATTGGGAACCTCTCCAGGGAAAGGTAGGAACATCTTGTGCATATTGCCAATTACTTATCCAACCAATCCAAATCCGGCGACCATCAGATTTAGGTATATCAGAGAATGATACTGCTGCATAAAAATCTTTTCCATAGTCAACCCAGTGTACACCATTTTTTTTCACTGAGTCGTCTTCGCTGAATTTTACACCGTTGAAGCGTCCGATAAAATATTGCGCACCCGAATCACCTACCATACCTCCGCTGTTTGTTAAATTAACATCGAGAACCCACCTGATATTATTTGGATTACCATCAATCTCCAAGGGGAAAAAATCAGGACATTCCCACCCTCCTTGTACAGCATCTGCCGGTTCGAATTCACTTAATACTTTCCATTCTTTTAAGTTCTTTGATTCATAAAATATTACTTTATTTCCTCCTGAAACTACCATTACCCATTTCTTTTCAGGTGAATACCAAAATACCTTTGGATCTCGCAAATTTAGTGAATTTTTTATAACAGGATTATTATCATATTGCGTCCAGGTTCTACCCGAATCATTACTAAATGCTAAATATTGGTTCAAAATGTTTTTGTAAACACCTGTATAAATAGCAACTAAGGGAGATTCTCCATTCTTACCGAAACCACTCGAATTATTCCAGTCAACAACTGCACTTCCCGAAGCGGCTGATATTCCGTTTTCTTCGGGTATAGCAACAGGTAATTGTTTCCAATGCACTAAATCTTTGCTTATAGCATGGCCCCAACCGACATGTTCGGCTTTATTTCCAAATGGATTAAACTGAAAGAATAGATGATATTCATTCTTATAAAACACTAATCCGTTGGGATCGTTCATCCAATTTTGCGCAGGTGAAAAATGAAATTGAGGTCTAAATATTTCGTCATAACCTTCTTCTGATTGCCCATAAATTTGACTCAGCAGAACAATACTAATTAGAATAAAATATAGCGGTAAATACGTTTTCCTATTTAAGAGTACTATAATCAGCATAAGAATATGAGCAAGAATTTTATGGTTCTTCTTCATGACTTTTCTTTCATTGATTATCACTTATTTGGGATTGTGAAGGGTAAAAAAATATTTTCGCGATTATCAATTAATCCCGCATTTATAATATAGACTTTTTTAATAATGCAAATACTTTGCAATTATTAACTTACCACTTCCTATAGTTATTTTTCAGTTTTTCAATGATTTGGGGTGATTGAAACCAAAACCTGATACTTTCATATTTTTCAAATGCTAATTGCATTTAATTTGAAGTAATACTCCAATCCCCTCTTAAATTAGTTCCTTTTGATGGAAGGAAATAGGTTTTCAAGAATTTGTTCAAATCTTTATCAAGAAGTTTTATAGCTAAAGCAATAGGTTCTTTAGTTTTTTCATTTTCTTGATCTTTGATAAGTATTCCGCGTAATTCAGCTAAGTTTTTCAACCTTTCCTTCTGAGGCAGCCTCAATTTTATAGAAGTTCTAATGTCGTTTGCAAGATTAGTTTCTTTAAGATGATAAACATAAGCTAAAACTCTTATCCTAAACTCATTTAACTCCTCAATTCCTTTATCAAAGTCCGCCTTAAATTTTATCGGGACTGTTTCTTTTACGGAATCGGCAGCCTCAATAGCTTGAAGCATCAAAGATGCAGATTGTTCAAATCGTAATTGCATATCCTCCCGCATCCAAAAATTAGGCTCGTTAGTATCATCTGTTCTCATAAATGAAGTTCTGCGTGAAGATTGCCATGATGGAGTTTGCCAGCTTGCTCCTTTCAACGTTGCAGCAGTCATTAAATGTAGCGGATCACTTCTACCAATTTCACGAGCATGCCAGGATACGTCCCAAGGATAAAATTCAACTGCCTCTGAAGAAAGTTTCCAATACTTCACAACACCCTCTGCAGCTTTCATATAAGGCTTTGTGAGCTCAGTAATAGCAACAGTATCGTTTATCTGAGGTTCATGAAAGAATATCCCGGTCATTTTCAGATTGGGATTTTCTTCATCCGGAACGTTACCGTAATACTCTTTTATGCCTTTTAATTCGCCTGAATTGTATACTGCTCTCAATTCTTGAAGAGTTAGAAGCGGAGTTGGAATATGAGTAAAGGGTTCCATTTCTTCAGTAGGACAGCCTGTCCACACTTCAGCTAAGACAGGAATACTTCTTTTTTTAGCTAAAAAAAGTACATTTTTAAACCATCTATCGGCAGGAAAGGCGATCTGAACTTCAGCAATATTAGAATGTATTGACATACCGACACATGATGAATCAAGTAAATTCATAGTTTCATAAACTTCACCTGCTGATAATTCCCATGGTTCCCACCACAATATACCTTTTGGATTAATTTTTTTCCACGTCCGGGCAAGCGTATTCACGAACATTGAAACCCTATTTGCTACCGGAATTCCATGACAACGCGGGCATGGACCGTATTCACTACAAAGCCATGCATCCTGGTCATAAGTGTATAATAATAAATCATCAACACCTGGAAATTTTTTACTAAAATTTTTAATTAATGTTATATAACGATTAATAGTAACCGAATCCATTATACATTGAGGCAGCGGCTCTGTTTGTTGGGGAGGAAATCCGACAAATGGGGCACCGAAATGGAAGATAGTGCAAAATCCGAATTGTTTACAGATTGCAATACGTTGTTTTAATTTTTCACTACGTGCCTCAATATTTTCGGGCGCATAAAGTGTTTTACTTAATTTTCTATCCATTGGTAATTCATATTGTTTAGGTATTTCAACAACATCTTCTAAATTAAGCACTTCATCATTTGGTCTGGATCCCCAGGCAATATTTAACTGCATTGTGTTGAAGCCGAGGTCTTTCATTAATTGCATATTGGCTTCGTTCCATTCCACTTTGGGATTATCAGGTACACCTAAAAATCCGACTTTGTATTCAGCTTGTTGTGCTTTAAGCTTAAGTGTAAATATGTTTACAATTAATAACAAAAGAATGACCACATAAACCGAAAGACGTAAATTGCTGTTATTACAATTTTTATTCATATTGTCCTCCATTTACTTCCAAATTAATCAAAAACAGCACACAATAAATTATTGAATACTCTTAGCATCATTTTCAAAAAAATAGCTGAAAGTGAGATATAATAAGTTTTATGTAAAAACACTCGTAATGATGAGCAAATAAAGGCGGGAAAATAAAAAAGTAAAGCGGGTTTCTATTATAGCCCCGCTTTACTTGGATGTAAATACCATTAACTTAGAATTGTTATTTCAGAAGTAGCATCTTCTTTGTTGAAGTAAAACTACCGGACTCTATTTTATACATGTAAACTCCCGAAGCTAAACGGGTAGCGTCGAAACTTACATTATAGTTTCCTGCTTGCTGCTGCTGATTAACCAAGGTGGCAACTTCCTGACCCAATACATTGTATACCTTAAGAGTAACAATTCCGCTTTTAGGAATACTATACTGAATCATAGTGGTTGGATTGAATGGATTCGGGAAATTCTGTGACAATGAAAAACTAAACGGTAATTTATTACCAGTTTTAGTAACAGCTGTTACAGTCATTGGAGATGTATTTTCATCCAGAATATGACTCATTATTGCAGATTGATTCTTTACCCAAAGAGCTTTTTGTGCTGGGAACCAATTTAAATCTCCTAACGGCATGCCTTCGATTGATGCAGTCAACATTGTCTTATTTGTATAGCTGGCATTAACGCGCGGCCAAACGACGGGACTACCCCAATTATAAACTGAATCTGCACACCAATACCAATTTCCCGAGTTGATTGGTTGAACAGGAACGCTGGTTGCATTAAATCCCCAATTACTTAACTCCATAGCCGGTAATGTCCAGCTAATTAAAGAATCTTCACAAGTATAGAGTCTTGGATCTGTCCATTGAGGGTCTCCAACATCAGTACCGGTATTTGCCTCAAGCATATTGTTCATAAAATTGCCGAAAAGCATATGAGGGAAGTGTGAATCATTTAACATATGTCCTTCTCTCCATGCATTAGCAGAATCAGGAAGAGGTAAGGCAAGTTCTCTGAAATATGCAGGAGCAAGTGCTGTTATACCATCATTATTTAGTGTATGTGCTGGAGCCCATGTGGTCAGGTATGCTTGTATTTTAGGACTCAAATATTCTGAATTATATTCCGCGAATAATTTTCGTGGCGAATTCAACTCACCATTTACAGTATCAGCTAGTATTCGATCCCATCCCGACGGAACAGTATCTTGTTCGATAAGTTCAGTGTAACCGGCTGAAGTACCATCCACAGAATATGCAAGCCATGAAAAATCAAAAGGCTGGGTATTAAAGTCAAAGAAAAGATTATTCGTTATGAAGTAACTATTCATGTAAGTTCCCTCAATCAACCCGCTCTTATGGAAAGCAAATGTATTGTGGTTTATCCAAACAAAATTTTCTTCATCAGCATAAGAACTATAAGGAATATAGATATGGGTACCGGTACTTATAAATGTATTATTTTCCATATATAATGTATCGGCTGCATTTGTTGTAGTACCACGGATGGAAACAATGCACCAGTCATTTGCACCGGTCAACACACCCATTCGCAGAAATAAACTATTTGTTATATATATTTCAGGAAATGGAGTGGATCCAAAATACAAATGGTTAGTACCTACCGGATCTACGGTAACGCTGTCCAGAACAAATCTAAGTGAGGTAGTGTCATTGCATGAAAAAACACCTTGACCTATGTTATTGTTCGCATCTGCATTAACAATAAATACATTTTTCATATAGAAATTACCTAATACACTAAACATATCGGTTAAAACCGTACCATCAGGATTCGTGGCTGTCTGAATAACAGCCGGCATTTGACCTGCTGCCGGTGTCGTCCCGACAATAGTTAGTGGGAATCCGGCATTTTCAATTTGCCCGTTAAGAAGATACCATCCTCCAGCTTGGAGCTGATAAATTACATTACCTTGGTGGGCAGTAACAGCGGCATTTAAGGTGCCATAACCAGGCGTAACTGCAAGATAAGTTTGTGCAAATAATGAAGTACCGAAAAGAAGAAACACAAGAAAAAATGTCAACTTTTTCATATTATCTCCTAATAAGATTGTTGAGTAGACTCTAAAAAGTAAATCTCAGAAAAAATGTTTTTAATTTTCTAATTACTAAAAACAAAAAACTGAGTTTCAAGTTTTTAACGTCTTTCTCATTGATTTAATAACATAAAATTATTTTTTTGGGAATAAATTGTTTTGTTTTCCTCCTTCCATAAATTTTAATAAGACTTGAATGTTAGTTTTAATTATGAATTAATGGCTTTATGAATTTCTGAAAAGAAATTAGAATATGAAGTAATTAATTTTTAGATAGTTTTTAAAGACTATATCTGACACCCAGATCCATTGTCCAACCGTAACTTTCTAAGTACGTGGCTCTTGGATCTGCTAAGTAATTTTGGTAGCCTACAGGATTATTTATGTTTGCGAAGTTAAATAATACTTGCCAACCTTTGATTGGAAGTTTTTGTGCAATTTGCAAATCCCATTTAGCAAATTGGGAAACATCAGTTTCAAATTCTTCAAGATTTGGAAAACTCGAAATCATTGAGCCCGTATATTGGTATGATAACCATAGGTTAAATCCTTCATAATTATATCCGAAAGATATATTTGCTATGCTTTTAGGCTGATTTAACATCGGGCCGGCATAGATAGAATCTACCGTAACTAATTGAGTTATAGGCAGACCATGACTATTATATCCCGTAACAACTTCACTAGTCTTTGAATATTCGTATTTAGTTGAAGAATTAATTAAAGTGAAATTTACATTAAGAGAAATATAATTAAACGGTTCGGGCAAATACCACAAATTCGTTTGTGCTTCAAATTCTAATCCTTTTAAATAACATGGAAAGTTATGATTTTGGGGAATTGTTATTAATACCGTAGAATTATTAGCAAAATATTGACTAATATCATTACCAAATGGCCACGCTTCACCGGAAGTTCTATATACTGAAGGAGTCCAAATAAAATTCTTTACTATTTTATAGAAACCCGTTACTGATAATAATCCTATTTCATCACCGGATATTGCAACTTGCGCATCATAATTAGTCCAGAATTCAGGCATTAAACTCGGATTTCCCGATGTATAGGTTAAAGGGCCTGATGTTGGATCTCTATTAAGATAAACATCCGGGACCAGTTGACTGAAAGCCGGCCGGTTTAATGTTTGAGTAAACGATAACAGGGCCTGAATCCAATTTGCAGGTTTAATTTTAAGATGAGCCATTGGCAGCCAGTATGCATCATTGTGAGTTGAATCTGTTGAATATCCGGGAGATGTCAGATCAGCAAACTCATTAAGGTAAGGGTATGATTCAATCCACCATCCGCCCAGATTATCCCTGACTTTTTCATATCGCACCCCTGGTATAAATGAAATCAAATCGCCAAGATCAATCTCGCCCATCAAATAGCCGGCGTAATAAAATTCATTTACTTTTTGTAAATCCTGTTCAATAGTTATCCAATTAGGTATGAATCCTATATAATCTTGGAAAAGCTGCGGTGTAGCTTTAGGATTTGTATATAAATAATAGTCAGAGTATTCATTCCACCAATCAAATACTGAATTTAACCTTTTAATGTTGGGATACCAGCCAAAATTATATTGACCCTTTAAAAAGTTATTAACCGTACCATCATTAAGCCCTACTGCTGATAATGAAGCACCTGAGGGTATTTCATTTGCCCATGGGAAGTCGGTAATTGCATAGTTACCCCATTTTTGCAGGCCCCCTACAGGTTCGGATCTTGAATCAGCATTTTGATCACTTGAAATTACTTTATATTGGGCACCCAGCTTAATATAACCGGAAATTGAATTACTATATTCAAATGAGATTTTGGAGTTGATGTAAGTATTTATATTTCTGCCAATCAAATCGCTTGCCGAACGCCCCATACTATAAAGGTAAAAATTGTTTAATGTATTGGCCGAAAGTGCATCTGTTGCAAAGCCAAGCACTTGATTCAATGGTAAACTTTCAACAGCATCACTGCCAAAATTTGACAGTCCCGGAACCAAATCATTGAACTGCCAATTTCTCGAATCCGGAGTATAAGCATTTGATTGAGACACTGAGAGGCCCTCATCCAATTCAAATGATTGAAATTGATGTACTGCTTTAAGTGAGCCCACATACAGATCCGATTCATTATTAGGAGTATAATTAATATTATAATTAACAGTACCATCGTCGACATCATAATTTTTAGAAACATTAGTATAATTCTGATCTGTATGAGAGAAGAAATTATTAAAAAAAAGTTTCGTGTCGGAAGATAATCTGTAATCAAGCACCAACGTGCCGGCTAGTTTGCCATTAATTCTTGTTTCATCATTAAGATTAACGCTGTTTACAAATAAAGGAGGCAGACCTTGAGCGGGAACCGTTTTAATCTCATAACCGGCACTTAAGGTTTGATCGCTTCTATTTACACTCTCTGCATCAACATTAAACTTTACGCCCATCTTTTCACCAAAAAACCTATCACTAATATCACCGACAAACTTGTAGTTTTTAAAGTAGTTATTCAGATCGTTGTACCCTCCCTGAGCCATCAAACTGTATTTTAATCCGGAAGGAGCTTCCTTCAAAGTTAAATTTATGACACCGGCAACAGCATTGCCTTCCATATCTGGTGTGATAGACTTGAATACTTCAACACCCTCAAGATCGTATTGAGAAATTCCGGAAATATTATTAGTAGGAAGAACTATACCATCCATCGAAATTTCAGTATACTTCGGGTCTAATCCCCTTACTACAACAGCGGTGCCTTCACCACCTGACCTTATTAGTGATATACCCGGAAGACGGCCTATAGCTTCAGCCGCATTTGCATCAGGATTTTCCTGCAAACGGTCAGCGGAGACTACATTCTCAATAACAGTAGAATTTAATTGTTCGTTAATAGCTCCTTGTTGCCCCGTTCTTTGTGCCGTTATAACAACTTCCTTACCTTCTATAGAAGTTATTTCCAGAACAGCATTCATCTCAATAATCTTATCGGGTATTACTTCAACATCTAATATCTTTGTTGTATAACCGACGTATGATATTGAAATTTGCCGCTTACCCGGGTTCATGTTACGCAAAATAAAATTCCCATCTATATCTGTTACTGTGCCGTTATTTGTCCCAACAACCATTACTGTCGCATATGGAAGGGGACCTTTTATATCAGAGCCTTTTACCTGACCTCTAATACCTCCTTTTGATTCACTTTGTGAAAAAGCGACTTCATTGCACATTACTCCAAAAATTAGAAAGACTAAAAGACTAATCAGTAGGTTAATTTTCATTTTAATTTTCTTTTTTATTAATTAATAATGTTTTTTATTTCAATAAATGAATGCTTCTTTTTTTAAGGATATATGATATTATACGATACAGTACGGGCATTTGGAATCATTGTAATAAATACTGAAAAATTCTCCCACTTTAAATTTTCCAATATTATGAGGAAAGTTAATTCGTTAAAATAATTTTCGTCCTCTTTTGGTTTTAGGGAATCCGATAGGAATTTAGTGTATGAATATTATTATTATCTTTCAAGAATTTCAGACTCAATAATAATATCATGAAATGAATCTTCACTTTCTTTTGATTCTATCAATTTTATTAGCAGATCAACAGAAGCTTTACCAATCTTATAAGGATTTTGATTAACCGTATAAAAAGGGACACCTAATCGGTAAACAATATCATTATCACCAAACTCACCTATTATTATATCATCTGGAATTGAAAAATTATGGTCCAATATGGCTTTTCCTGCACCATAAGTAATTAAGCCTCCAACACTCACAATTCCATCCACCTTAATTTTTTTATCAAGAATGGCATTCATTTTTTTATAACTATCTGCAAAATTTCTAAAAGTTTGAACTACTAGGGTAGAATTAAATGGTATACCATTTTCTTTTAATGCTAATTTGTAACCTTCAAAACGGTCTTTTGCGACTGGAATCCCGGTATTAGGCCCCCAAAAAAAAATATTCGATCTTCCTTGATTAATTATTTTAGTAGTTAAATCATATGACACTTTCTTATCATTAATTGTAACCGATTTATATCTCAAATCTTCAATCTTTCTATCCCAGCATACTAATTTAATTCCCTCTTCAGCTAGTTTCTGATATAACGAATAATTACTCTTACCGCCTATAGTATTTAGTAATATTCCATCTGCATGTATATCAGATAAGAATTCTAATTTTTTCCTTTCTTTTTCTTTTTTTTCATCATGTACCATTAAAAGAATTTCATAACCTTTACGGCTTGATTCTTCGTACATGCCTCTTGCTGCTTCTGAAAAGAATGAAATACGTAAATCTGGAATTAACACTCCCAATATTTTACTTCTGTTATTAATTAGAGATCGCGCAAGTATATTAGGACGATAACCTAATTCCTTAGTAATTTTTTTTACTTTCTCCTTCATAGCTTCGGAGATGTCATTACTCCCCCTCAGGGCTTTTGAAACCGTTGCGGGCGTCACGGAAAGTAGTTTGGCTATATCTTTAAGCGTTAATTTTTTTCTATGATGATACATAATTATAAATAAAATGGAAATAATATGAGTAAATTTACATTCTTAGGAGACGAATAACAAGCTGTATCATTTTTATGTATTAATAGTTCTAAGGTATATAAGATAAAATTATTTATGAGATTAAAATATCTTAAAATTTACATTATAGCTTAATAATAAACTGAGGTTTATTTTAATTTTATAAATTGTTAATATTTTAGATTTGGAAGGGTAAAAACTAGCCGGTTTAGCAATTCGATATAAATCTTAAAATCCTCAAGGTTAGCAGGAGATTTTAACCTTAAACATTCTTCGCTTATAGTTCTATGATAACGTTCAATTTTACCGTTAGCTTGGGGATAGTTAACAGATGTCTTAACATGAGTAAATTCAGCATCTTTTATAAACTGCTTAAATTCCTTAGAGATAAATTGAGCACCGTTATCTGTTATAATTCTTGGTCTGGCTAAGGGGAATTTTTCTTTTGCCTTCTGGATTGTCAATAGAAATGAGACAAAAAATAATATTTAATTAAGCTACTTTTTTAGCAATATCCGGTTTATTAATCCAAACAATATTATCAGGCATTTTAGATTTTGGTTTACCATTAACAAATCTCTGCGGATATTTTTCAAAGATTTGGTCAAGAACGATTTGTCTTTTTGATACTACTTCATCAGATAAATTATAATGAACATTTTCCGGAGTGAGCATTGCAATTCCGGAATGTTTATGGTTCTTGTTATACCAGGTAAAAAAATCTATGCAAAAGCTTCTTGCATCCTCAATTGAGCCAAAACATTCCGGGAAGTCGGGACGATATTTTAATGTTTTGAATAATGATTCTGAGTAAGGATTATCATTTGAGACATGAGGTCTGGAATGAGTTTTTGTAACTCCGAGATCGGCTAAAAGTTGTCCTACTGTATTTGATTTCATCGATGATCCTCTGTCAGCATGAAGTGTAAGATGATCTCTTTTAATCTTTTGTTTTATGCAAGTCTGTTCAATTAAAATCTTAGCCAGTTCAGATAATTCTCTGTATGCTACCATCCAGCCAACAACATATCGACTGTATACATCCATGATCTTATAGAGATAATAATATGTCCATTTCTTTGGTCCTTTAAGTTTTGTTATATCCCATGACCATAACTGATTGGGAGCTGTTGCCAGAAGCTCTGGCTTTGTGTAATTACCCGGACCTTTTTGCCTGCGTTGTACGTTTTGATGATTCCTTTCCAATATACGGTACATCGTTCGTGGTGAGCACAAGTATACAGATTCATCAAGCAGGGTTGCATATATTTCACCTGGGGCCATATCACAGTACTTCTGGTTGTTTAGAACTGATAATATTTTCTCCTCTTCCCGTTCTGTCAGTTTCCTTGGTGAAAATTGCTTTTTCTTTTCAACCTTATTATTACTCTGATTCATTCGGTAATATGTTGCTCTTGCCAAATCTAAAGAATTACACATTTCGTATTTGTTCATTATACATCCTTCATCTCTGGATTTTTCTGTAATCATTTCTGCCTTCATAATTCTTTTATCTCCATCGGAGATTATTTCTCCTCCTCCAGATCTGGGTTCAGTAGTTGTGCAATTTTTTTTTGGAACTCGACTATCATTTCTGTTTTTGCTAGTCTTTTACGGGTACGTTCAAGTTCCTTCTCGAGAATCTTTATCTTTTCCTGGAGAGCTTTCTCCCTGGAACCAACACCTAATGGTTTATTCCCGGTACTAAATTTCCGTTCCCATTTCATTACCATGGAATAATAAATCCCTTCCTGTCGTAAATAGCTGCCTAATTCTCCACCTGTTTTCCTGAGTTCGGCTACATGAGCAACAACTTTCTGCTTATAACCGTCGGTATATTTATGACGTTTTTTGGGTACCTCTACCTCAGAATCATCCCCTACGGTTTTTCGCATTGAAACACCAGAAACTCCAGTCGCCCTACGGGCTCCTTCCGTTTCTGATGTTTCAGATTCTTCTTTGTATATCATCAATCTTTTCTCCAGTACCCTCTTTATTTTTCTTTCTTAGTTGTCTTTAACTTTCTGTCTCACTAATATAGGCAAGGAGGGCGGAACTTGTCAGCTGTACATCATATTCATTCATTGTATGTCTTACTTCGTGATGAAGTACAAAACGGGTATAACCGTCAAGCACAGAAATTAAGAATAAAAAAGTCCCGTTAAAGTTTAAGTACTTTATATCAACATGCCAGTGTTTATGCGGATAATCAGGCTGCTTAAAGCCCGTTCCTTTAAGATTTCTTTTACTTGTATTCCACTTGTTTAACAGCCCGGCCTTCTTTAGAATACGATAAACACTGGATGGATGCACTGCTGCTATATTTAAGTCCAGCATTTTATAAGCAACTCTCCGGTAACCGTCTTTAAGAAAATAATCACTTTCGGCATAATGCTCTCTTGCAAAGTCTTCTATCGCTTTTATTTCTTCCAGGGTCAGCCAATGTGTCTTTGGTATCTTTCCGTTATGACGGTTAGCTACGCCAGTTCTCTTTACCCATTTGTAAAATTTTACTCTACATAACCCAATATAAGAAAGCAGTCTCTTAACCGGGATATGCTTCTCAATGAAAGGTAAGTAACATGCTTAACTACAGAATCTCTTATTTCTGGTTCAATCCACATTTTACTTAATTCTCCCCATTCAGCTTTTTTTTTAACCGAAGATTATCTTCTACTATTTCACTGATTAAGGAGTCCTTGTCCTTAAGTTTTTCTTCCAGGTGGGTAATCTTCCCGTCATCTGCTTTGCCGTTTTTCTTCTTTGAAAATGTATCAAGTGCACCGCTAAATAGCTCTTTCTTCCAGAGATAAAATGCATTTGGATAGATATTATGCTGTTCGCATATCTTTGCCACGGGTACTTGGTTCTCTAAATGCTCTCTTAATAGCCGCACTTTGAATTCTGCTGTGAGCTTCCTTTTCTCGTTTTTCATCTTTACTCCTGAAGTTATTTATACATAATTTATTACTTCAAAAGTAACTTTCCAACTTAAGCATTATATCCCGGCATCAGTTACATTTTCTTGATAGTATCTTTTTGTATATCCGCTGGTTAATAATGACTTAATAGATTGCGAAAACCTTTAAGTAATATTCTAAAAAAAATTTACTTTAAATACAGCTTCGCCTTGTTAGTCACATTGCAAGGTTTTTTCTGTTATAAATCAGTTAATCGTTTGCGAAATCGATTAAGGGAAAATACTAACCAAGTATTTTAAAGTCAAGTAAAAAATATTTTTTTAATAACATAAAATAAAAAATAGTTCGCATTTTATTCTAATATATTTTGAAGGAATTCAATAGGATGATAAATAATGTTTTTTAATTCATTACCTATTTGTTCACGGCATGAAGTGCCGCTGGCTAGAATAATAGTTTTTTCATCAAATGAATCTAAATTTATGATCTGCCTGATTAAATCCCGTCCAACATTCTTACTTAAATCATAATATTCTTTTTTGTAGCCGAAACTACCCGCCATTCCGCAGCACTCGACTGTGGAAACATTAACACGAAAACCCAGCCTGCGAAAAAATTCCGGGGCAGCATTGCCTGCTCCTATTGTTTTCATCTGACAATGCCCATGATAAAATATTTGTTTACCGGAATGGGCAAACCGGTCAGGTCGCAAAATCTGCTCTAATTTTCCATTTTTAATTAGCGCATTCAGATACTCAATAGGATCAAAAGTATGTTCTGCTAATTTTGCAGACAACTGTTCATTATTAATTATTTTCTTGTAATCATTTCTAAATGAAGCCAGCACACTCGGCTCCGCTACAATTATGTCTTTACCTTCATTAACGAATTTTTCGAGATAAGAAGCAAGTTTAACGGCCCGTTTTGCTGTTAATTCAACCAAACCTTGAGATTGTGAAGCTCTGCCGTCATCATATACCTTGCTCAACATTATTGGTATTCCGAGTTTTTCAAATACCCGTACTATAGCCATCCCGACATGAGGATTATTGTAATTAGTAAAAACATCGGCAAACAAAATTACATCCGTATTAATACTGCGAACCTTAGTCTTTAAAAAACTTTTCTTCCGATATTCATTATATAGTCTAACTAATGTTCTTTTTGCAAATTCCGGTAATGGGCGTCGTCTATCAAAGCCGACAATATTTTCCATGAGCGTTCTGCTAAATGGGAGACTGCTTACCCAGTTTGAAATTCCCGGCGCAACAGATGCAATCTTACCAAGTAATGAAAAATTTCCGAAAAAATATTTTGGCAGTAATGATGTTTTTGCTTCTTTTATTAAACGGCTCTTAATTATTGTGTTTAGTCTTGGAATATCAATACGTACAGGACAATTTGGTATACACCGCGAACATCCCGTACAGAGCTCGGCAAATCTACCTTTTTCCAAGCTCCCGCTCGTGCCGATCGTCCATGCCCCACCAATACCTCCTGTATAGCACTCGCCTCCAAAAGCATGCCCTCCAACTGCCTGAAAATTTGCACAAGAATTCATACAGGCACTGCACCTGATACAGTAAAGGGTTTCTTTCAATTCTTTGTCATCTCGCATCTTCATGCGTCCGTTATCAATAAGGACTAAATGAAATTCTCGCTGCTTATCTTCGCGGCCGTTCAGGTTAAGTATCGGTAAATCAATCGGCGGTTCTAAAATATTTGTATATGATGTAAGCGGCTGTCCTGTACCGCTTGCAGCTAATAGCTCTATGAATGTACCAAAATATTTTTTAGACGGAATTATTTTCTCAATCCCTGCAATTGCAATGTGTACTGCAGGCAGTTGAGTAGTAAGACGTATGTTCCCTTCGCTTTCAACCAGTAAAATGCTCCCTTCATCAGCGGCAATTAAATTGGCGCCGCTAATCCCAATATCAGCCGAAAGAAATTTCTGCCTTAGAATGTCCCTTGCAAATTCAGTTAATTCTTCACCTGTTTCCAGTAACCTGTCGGTTTTAAAATATCTTTTAAATAATTCTGATATTGTCGCACGGCTTCGATGAATTGCCGGGGCAACAATATGCGACGGTTGCTCTTTTGATACCTGCAATATAAATTCAGCTAAATCCGTCTCGGCAACCTCAATACCTGCATTTTCCAGAGCTGTATTTAACTCAATTTCTTCAGATGTAATTGATTTTGATTTTACAATAAGTTTTGCCTTATGCAGCAGACATATATTCTTAATGTATTCTACAGCTTCACTTTTTGAATTAGCACAAAATACCTTGCCCCCGCGTGCTTCCACTACTTCGATCACTTTATTAATTAGTACGGGTAAGTTTTCAATTGCATCTTCCTTTATTTGGCGTGCCCGATCCTTTAGCTGTTCATAATCATATAATTTCTGAACGCTTTTATATTTGTTGTTATTAAATGTCTGGGTGTTAAGCCGGATTGCATCGCTCTCTACGTCAAGCGCTAATTTTATTGCTTTTTTAAGAGATTCTTTGGAAGATTTATTCGCGACTTCCCTTGGATGGATTTTATAATCGTTAATATTTTCCATCTGCCTGTTCCATAATTATTATATGTAATTTCCCCGGTCCGTGAACGCCTCGTACTAATGGTCCCATATCTGCAGTAGCGCTTGGTCCCGTAATAAATGAGAAACTGCGCTTCAATCCTTTTCCCCCTGCATATTCTTCCGAAAAAACATCACGCGGCATTGGTACTATTGTATTAACATCAACAATAACAATATGCTTTCTCGTAAGCATGCTTATAGGGCTCGAAAGATTTTTCGTTATTGCTACGCATACTGACCCGGTGCTTGCCACTGCACAAAACGCATCTGTTATGCCTGTTTTTATTGTTTTGAGTTGTTCATTTGTCGGATTAACTACTACTTTCGCATTTGACCTGAATTTAAGAAATAATTGTTCATCCAGGTCGTCAGGTTGAGCAAACAAAACTAATTTATCATCTAAAGTTGCAGCAAGAAGACAGTCATTTAATGCGACTGCATCCCGCTTAACTTTTTCAACAGTCGCAGCCGCCTCTTCAGCATTTCTGATGAACTGTTCCAACAAATTTTCTGTTATAGGGTTCGGCATAACAACTTCTTTTTTAATTTTAAAATTTATTTAAGTATGCTCTTAAAGTTTTTTTCGTTTTCATTGAAATAGCTTGTATTTAATGGTTCATATTTTTTTATTTCAAATGAATTAGCAACTATTTCACGCCATACTTTAAGATTAGGTACTGCACCTGAAGCTATTGCCTGAATGCCTATGTTACCCACTATCGTTCCCTCAACAGGACCGGCAAAAACGGTGCTGCCTATCGCATCCGCAGTCAACTGAGTTAAAAGCTCATTCTGTATTCCTCCGCCGACGGCGTGCAGTTCTGAAATTTTACTCCCTGTAACCACTTCGATTTCATTTATTACACTTCTATAAGAAAATGCCAGACTTTCAAGTACAACGGCTATTATAAATCCGACATTAGTTTTTACAGTCTGACCGGTTTCATTCAAAAAGGCAATTATCTTCTCGGGCATTTCGCCTGCTTTATAAAACCTCGGATCATTCAAATCTACCCATGCTTTTACAAAACCTTCATCTTTTGCATACCCGTTCAATTCTGGATATATGTATTCATTTCCTTTTTCAAGCCAATATCTTCTGCACTCCTGTATAGGCCAAAGCCCTATTATGTTTTTAAGGAATCGGGTTGTACCTTTAACACCGCCCTCATTTGTAAAATTATATTTCATCGCCTGAGCTGTAAGAGAAGGATGATTTAGTTCAATACCCATTAATGACCATGTGCCTGAACTTAAAAATGCCCAATTATTGCCGCGAGCCGGAACTGAAACAACAGCTGATGCAGTATCATGCCCTGTACTTGCAATTATTGGAGTATCAGGGCTAATTCCCGTCACTTTAGCTATTGATGGTAATAATGTACCAAGCTTTGTTCCCGGCTCAACTACTTCCGGAAAGATTTTTCTTGGTAAACCAAATTTATCAATTAACTCCCATGACCAATCTCTTGTAATTGGATCAACAAGACTTGTTGTTGAAGCAATTGAAAATTCCGCTTTCTTTTTACCGGATAATAAAAAATTTAGAAAGTCCGGCATTAATAACATTTTATCACTGAAATCAAGAAAGTTCAATTTTCTTTTCTTTTCCGCAAGAAGCTGAAACAAAGTATTAAACTGTGCAAACTGAATACCGACTTTGCTGTAAATATTTTCTTTACTAACAATTTTAAATGCCTCATCCATTATATTATCCGTACGGTCATCCCGGTAATGATATGGATACCCCATTATTCTATCCTGTGAGTCAATTAGAGCATAGTCAACACCCCATGTATCAACCCCAATACCATTGAAATCTTTGCCATAAGCTTTTTTAGCTTTTTTCAGTCCTTCAATAATTTCCTCATATATTGCTAAAATATCCCAATGAAATCCATTTTCATATTTGATATTATGCGTAGTGAAACGATGAACTTGGTGCAAAGTTATCTGTTGATCTTTCAGAATGGAAACTACGCAACGGCCGCTTTCAGCTCCCAAATCAAAGCCTATAAATTTTTTTTCTTGCGTCATTTTTTAGTTATAATTTATTTTAAATAGCCTGGTTAATTAGTTTTTAAAAATTTTTGTACTTCTTTAGCCACAATATATTCTTCATTTGTAGGAATAATCGCAACTTTAATTTTCGATTCGTCGGTAGAGATTAATCCTTCTTTTGGGTTGGCACTGTTTTTCTCATCATGAAGTATTATACCTAAATTCTCCATATTTGATAATATTTCTTTACGTAGAGCAGGGGAATTTTGTCCGGCACCTGCCGTAAATATAATGTAGTCAGCGCTATTTAACACAGCGAGATACTCACCTATATATCTTTTTACATAGTATGCATAAGTCTTAAATGCAAGTTCCGCTTTTTTATTCCCCCTTTCCATTTCTTTTTCAATATCTCTAAAATCTCCGCTGAAACATGATATACCATATATCCCGCTTTGAGACATTAATATATTTCCGACTTCGCTTATTGAAAGGTTTTCTTTTTCCATTAAGTACAACAGGGCAAATGAATCAAAATCACCGACTCTTTTTGCATTCAGCAATCCGCTTTGCGGACTCATTCCCATCGAAACATCTATTGACCAGCCGTCTTTAATTGCACATACAGAAGAGCTTCCGCCCAGATGGCATGAAATTACTTTATCGGCTGAAAATAATTCCCTTGCTCTTAACCCGATAAATCTATGTGAAGCCCCGTGAAATCCATATTTACGAATCCCATACTCTTCATAATACTTGTATGGAATACCATACATATAAGCTTCCGGTGGAATATTTTTGTGAAAATGGGTTTCAAATAATCCGATTAAAGGAGTTTTTTTTAATAATTTTTTAAAAACTGAAATTGCAGTAATATATAAATCAGTATGAACGGGGGCAAGCAGTCTAAAATCTTCCATTGCTTTAAGTACATTATCAGATAACTCTACGCAGCCGGTTATACCTTTTGCATGTACGGTTTTAAATCCGATGGCTGAAACATCTTCAATGGAAAATTTTTTCTTTAATGTCTCTAAAGTCAGCTCAATTGCGGAATAATAGTCCGGAATTTTTCTTTTTAATATTATTTCCTCGTCATCATTAAAGATAAAGGAGTAGAATCCTTCTTCTTTATCGCCTATTCTTTCAACCGATGCCTGGAAGAGAATCTTCATATCGGTCATGTCATATAATTTACACTTATAAGACGTACTCCCTGGGTTTGCAATTAATATTTTCATTAATCAATTCTAATCAGTTTGAAAATATCAGGTATTAATTTTTTTTGATTTTAGCAATTACTTTTTCGGCAATTTCTCTAATCATTTGTTCATCAATTTTTATATTGCCAGATTGTAAATTTTCTCCGGCCGAATTTGTAGAACTCGGCATTGGAGTCGCATCGCATGTCGCGACACGACCCGGTAAGTTAAACTTATCACGCAAATCCATTAAGCGCTCTCTTTCATTTTCGGGCAGTACATTAACATTGCCCAATTGTAAAGCCTTCCAAACTATACTTGCCGTATGTTCAAGAGTTTCCAACTTATGATAAGCATCTAAAAGGTCGCTTCCCAATGTAAGAGACCCGTGATTCGCCAATAAAATCGCATCGGAATTTTTTATAAATTCACGAATTGAATCGGGAATTTCCATTGTCGACGGTAATCCATACTTAGCAGTTGGCACGGCTCCGATAACAAGAATTGCTTCCGGTAGGACACATTTGTTTAAAGGTATCCCCGCTACTGCAAAACTTGTTGCATAAGGAGGATGAGCATGCACAACTGCTTTAATATCAGGTCGCTCTTTATAAACTTCCAGATGCATCTTAACCTCACTTGAAGGATTAAATTTCGAATTACCCGAAATTACTTTGCCTTGCTTGTCAACTTTAATTATCATGTCAACATCCATAAATCCTTTACTTACTCCGTGAGGTGTAGTAAGCAGTTCTTCGTTATTTAATTTTATGGTTATGTTGCCGTCATTGGAAGCTACATATCCGCGCGTCCAAATTCTCTTCCCTATTTCAATAATTAGTTTCTTTAGTTCCCATTCATTATTCATTATTATTTTCTCCTGTTTTAAATTAATTCTCTTAATAATTCTTTATGCGGATTTTTAATTATTACATAGCCTGCCAGCATGCCGTCTTGCTTAATATATTCAATAGCGGGTTTTACAGCAGCCTCCAAAGCGGCAATATCACCGGCAATAACTACAAACCCTTTTCCGCCAACAGCCATAGCTACATGAACTCTTATAATGTCTAAATCGGCTTCTTTAATAGCATAGTCTGCAGCTTTAATTGCAGAGACAACAGAAAATGTTTCTATAATTAATAACGCACCTACTTCCTTGTTGCTATTTATCTGTATTGTAGTCGTTCCTGCTATCGCGGGAAAAACCCGGGGATCTATATTCGGTATTGTTGTAAGGTTTATAACTGAAAAACCTCCTACTTCCCTTGCCACATTAATTGCATTTTCAACATTTGCAACATCTCCGCGTACTACCATAAAATACTTTCCCGAACAAATAGTACGTGCTACTAACTTTTCAACATTTGACGACTTCAATACTTCATCTTGAACCTGAAATCCCTTATAAATACTTGCAAGCTCAATTACTCCGATTGCATTTCTTGTTTCCATCAATTCCTCTGAATAATTAATTCTTCTTTTGATATTTTCTTAATAACACCATCTATTGAAGCGTGAACATTGCTTGATACTTTGCCGGAAGATTTACCTATTAAATCATATTTCTTCACCACAGTCCCCTCTTTAACAATTGCCTCAGCAGGAGATCCTATATGCTGGGCTAAAGGCACCCGTACAATGTCAGGATTTATATTCAAGTTCTTTAACGGACCTTCATCCTTGAACATCAAAACATCGAGTCTTTGCATAAGCTTTTGAGTAGGTACTTTTCTATAGTCATATAATGGATGAACCGTAATTTCCCCACCCGTCCAATTTAAATTTTGATCCCGGTATAAATGTTTTTCTATTACGGTAGCGCCCCTGGGGTCTAAACCTTCAGGGCATGCATACATTGTGCAAAGGTTACATTCGCAGCATGAAAAATTTCCAGGGAAAATCATCGGCGAATCTTCGCGTGTAAACATTCTGTTTCGCATCGCCGTTTCAGGTCTGACAGGCTGCCCCAATAAATACCTCGGGCAAAATTCTGTGCAGAAATAACATTGATCGCAGCCTGCCTTTGCTATCCGATCGGTATCATGTTCGGTAGCAAATCTCCGGTACATTGTTACACAATGATGATCTGCCGGAAGCACTATTAAAGCGCCTGTACGTTTTGAAACAACTTTATTTAAATCATCTTCCAGAATGCCCATCATTAAGCCGCCTGACCTGACAACATAATCAGGTACTGTAATTTTAAAGTTTGAAAGCACTTCTGCATAAGCAGTTCCTACCGGTACCTTTATCGTAGCCGGTTCTTGTACAGCGCCTGCAACTGAAATAAATTTATCCACAACGGGCTTATTAATTCCTATGTTATATAAAGTTTCAACATTCTGAACTATACATCCGACTGAGATCGGTAATGCACCGGGTCGTACGACTCTTTGCGTTGTCATGTAAATCAAAGTTACTTCGTCGCCTGCAGGATAAACATCGTCAATAACCGTTACTTTTATATTATCTTTTGCCTTTTTATTCAGTAGCTCTATCTCTTTAGGATGTTTATTTTTAACGCCGATTATACCTTCTTTAGCGCCTGTAATTTGCATTACAATTTTAAAACCATTTAATACATCATCGGAGTAATGATGCAACAATTCCATATCTTTATGAAGAAGCGGCTCGCATTCGGCGGCATTCAAAATAATCGTATCCGGCTTTGAATTCAGTTTTACATGCGTGGGGAATCCTGCGCCTCCTGCACCGATTACTCCTAAACTTTCAATTTCTTTTAATGTCATCAAAATTCTTTTTATTTAAATATCTCTAAAGTCAACTTTATCTACTATTGCCATAATTAATGTCCTTATCGGAGCTAATTCAATATTGAACACAGATTTTGCTACACCCGGGGCTCCGCCGCATACTACTATATCACCAATTCCTGCCCCCACATAATCAATAGCTACCCATTCACTGCCATCAGCTCTTCCATTTGGGAATACCGGTTGAACGACAAACATAATCTTCCCATTATAAGCCCTGTGCTTTTCGCTTGAGATTACCTTATTTACAACACGCGCTAAGAACATTATGCTATCTCATCTACTAAGGCAACGATACTTGCATTAACAGGCGCAAACCCGGAATCAAAAGCCTGGGCGGCATCAGTGCTTGTGACATAGACAACTCTGTCGCCGGCGGACGCAATATTTTTTGGATCAGCCGCAACAAGTGGCGGATCCGCTTTACTTCCGTTTACTGTTACAGGCTGAAGGATAAACATTCTGCATCCATCTAATTCCTTCACTTTCTTTGATGCCCACACAACCCCGGTAATTATTCCCAGTTTCATAATTAACTTTTAACCGTATGTAATATCTGTACATCATCTATTATAGCAATAACCACCGCATCAATCGGAGCATCCTTGGTTGTTTCCGTCATTCTGGCTGAAGAACCGTAAGAAAGAAGAACAAAATTGCCTTCGCCAGCCTGAACTGCATCAACTGCCACGTGATATGATTTTAAAGGCTTACCTTCATGATCTACTTCTTTGCATAAAAGAAGTTTCTTGCCCTTAAGCTTCTCATCCTTCTGTGTTGAAACGATTGTTCCTATTACTTTTGCAAAAATCATTTTTATCCAAACTATCTGTTAAATGTCTGATCTAAATCGTCAACCGGGCGTGGAATAATTAATTGCGAAACGACCTCTCCGATTTTCGATGCAGCTTCTGCACCTGCTTCTATGGCAGAACGAACAGCAGCCACATCGCCTTCAACTATAAATGAGACATAACCGCTGCCAACCTGACGCCATTCTACCAATTCAACATTTGCTGCTTTTATTGCAGTGTCGGCACCTTGGATTAATGGTGCAAATCCCTTTGTCTCAAGAATTCCAATCGCATTTTTAACAGCCATTTTATTTTTCCTTATTTTTATTTTAAATACTTATTATGCAAATCTTAACGCACCGTGAGTCATTACCCGGCGCTTACGAACAAAATGTAACGGTGTGCAAATACCTTCACCCGTCGGTGTAGCTATTGTATGAGAGAAATATCCTTCTCCAAGGTCTCCGCCGTTTCCGCGTAATGTACCGCCGTTTATTGTATGTACATCGCAATCCAGCACTCTCGTATATCTTGTTGCACGCACAATATCTTTGGTAAAAATACTTGCAGTATGCTTAAACCCGTGCTCAGCTTTTAATGACGCCTGCAGCCCGTCTTCAAAGTCTTTTACCTTAATAACTGGGATACAACTTGTCATTTGTTCAGCAACTACCCATGGATGAAAACGATCTGTTTCACCAAACAGTAATGGCACTTTTTCAGAAATTTCCAGACCGATTGCTTTTGCCAGTACGTTTGCGTTTCTTCCTACGTAATCACGCCCGATTAACCAATACTTCCCTGAAAGCTGCAATGCTTTGGAAGCCAATTGATCCATTTGAGTCGTCGATATTCTAACATTGCCCGCTTTTTCCATCTCTTTCATAAATGCATCAAACACAGATTCAACAACAAAAATTTCTTTTTCTGCAATACAAAGTATATTATTATCATAACTAGCGCTTTGAGTAATTTCAACAGCTGCTAATGCTATGTCTGCCGTTTCATCAACAAGTACAGGCGGATTTCCCGGACCGGCAGCTACTACTTTTTTAGGATAACCTAACGCCATATCAACCATTACCGGGCCACCTGTTACTGATAGCAGCGACACTTTTTCATGCCCGAACAGGATCTTTGCTGTCTCCAAGGTAGGCTGGGCAACACAGGTAACAAGATTTTTAGGAGCTCCTGCATCAACCATGTACTTATTTGCAAGCTGAATAACTTTTGCGTTTACTTTTTTAGCGGAAGGGTGAGGATTAAATGCAATAGTATTACCTCCGCAAAGCTGAATGATAATATTGTTTATCATTGTTGGACCCGGATGCGTACTTGGAGTAATATTTCCGATTACTCCAAACGGTGAATATACATCCAAAGCAAGCCCGTTTTTGCCGGACCATGACTGCGGCTGAAGATATTCTACTCCCGGACTGTTTTTGGCAGAATTAATAAATTTGGAAATTTTATGCTCAACACGCCCCATCTTGGTTTCTTCAACTGTCATTTTTGCAAGTTCTTCCTTATGGTCCATGACCATCTGCCTGACTGCATCGGTTATTTTTTTTCTGCATTGAAGACTACGTTCTTTATACAATTGAAATGCTTCATAAGCAGCTTCAACTGCATCATTCATATCATCAAATACGCCCCAATCTCCCTTATAGAAAGAACCCTGTGCCGTTTCCGGACTTTCTGTTTGGGCAATTATCTGCCGGACAACCTTTTGAACTAAATCTTCTAATTGATCATTATTTATATTCACATTCATCCTCTATCCTTTAGTCGATTTTTTTTCTGCTTTTAAAGGTTCAATCGGAAATTTTGGAATAAGTTTATCCGCAGGACGCGGTATAACCAGTTCAGAAGCAACATTGCCGATATTTGATGCTGCCTGAACGCCGGCTTCTACAGCGGCTTTTACAGCGGCAACATCGCCGCGAATAATTATGCATACTCGTCCACCCCCTACTTTTATCCATTTGCCAAGTTTTATATTAGCAGATTTTACTGCCGCGTCTGCTGCCTGGATTGCTGCAGTGAATCCAATTGTCTCTATAATTCCTAATGCATCTACCATTTTCTATCCTCCTATTTTTCTATACCGATTAATTCAAAAACTTCTTCATGTGCCGATGGAATGATATTAGTACTAACTAATTCACCAACTTTTGCAGCAGCTTCTGCACCGGCTTCAATTGATGAACGAACCGCTCCTACTTCTCCGCGTACCACTGCGGTTACGTATGCTCCGCCAATTTCAACACGCTTAACAAATTCAACATTTGCTGTTTTAAGCATGGCATCTATTGCATTTATAGCACCTGTATTTCCACGCGTCTCAACAAATCCTAAAGCTACTCGCGACATTTTTAACTCCTTTTTAATTTGTTTTATAATTACTACTTATTCTAAGATTCCTTTTCTTTATTATATCCCGTGCACCCGGGGTAATTATTGTTCCCCTTGGAATTTCAATTTCCAAAACATCCGGACTAAGAGATTCAAGATTATTTTCTGTAATGACCGGTGTTTTATAATTTTTCAAATCTATTATTTCACACAATTTTTTCCGGCTGTTATTTGAATTAATTTCCTTATCCATTATTGAACCATAATCTATTTCCACACCAAGTCTTGATAACTCCGCAATTACTTCGGTTGTTATTATTTCAATTAGCTTTTCAATTTTAATTTTCAATTCTATCTACTGCCGGTTTAATTCTTTTTATAAGTATATATATTGCCTGAAGAAACTGAATCTACAATACCCACTATCGTATTATCGGACGCAACATTCTTTGTCATTTTTGTCATTCTTGCCGATGAGGAACTACATAATAAAACAATATCACCCTCGCCGGCGCTCATGGTATCAATACAAGCCGCTGTTTTCTTTGTATCGGTTAAATTCTCATCAAGATAACTAACCACAAGAATTTTTAGACCTGTTATATTTCCTTCTTTTTTGGTCGATACCACATTCCCTATTACTTTTCCAAGTTTCATTTATTAATTCTACAACTTTTCTATAAATTCGACAAAAGTTTCTTCTCTTACATTTGCTGCATTTGCATCATCCGTATCTAAATGTATTTGAAGCTTCCAATTTTTATTTGTTCTGATTAGTACATTCTCAAAGACAGTGCTTTTTTCCCCGGGAATTTTTATCTTACAGAAATCGCCATTTTTTAACCCATGTTTTTCCGCATCTTTATCTGATATATGTATATGACGGTTTGCAATAATTGCACATTTTTTCAGATATACAGAGCTGTTTGGACCGACTAATGTTAATGGTACTGCATTATCAAGCGAACCGGAATTTACAACCGGCGGATTAATACCTAAAAATATCGCATCAGTAAGCGAAACTTCTACCTGATCATATTTTCTTAGAGGCCCGAGTATCCTGACATTAGGAATACTCCGCAGTTTAGGCCCAACAATAGTTAACGTATGCTTGGATGCAAACTCTCCCGGCTGATATAATGGCCGCATAACTTCAAATTCAACGTTATCACCAAAAAGCTTGTGAAATGTTTCATCAGTTAAATGAATATGACGATTTGAAATGCCAAGAGGAATGAATGGGAACTGAGGATCGGTTTGATCAGTGAGTTTATTAGATTCTGAATCAGTTTGAAGAAAATCGTAAATTTCTTTTACAACAATATTGATTAATTCTTCATTAGAATAATTTATGAGATAGTTAGAACATCCACACCCATTTGCAGTACTCAAGAATTGATCTCCTAAATTTATCTTTCTTTATTAATTCGCAATTAAAACTTCGACACCTGCATTACGTAATTTTTCAATTTCTTCCATGGGCGCAGATGCATCCGTGATTATTTTTGATATTTGTTTTATACTTGCAAAAGAGGACAGCCCGGTTTGCCCGAACTTGCTTCCGTCAACCAGAATTATTACTTCCCGCGCTCGAGAGATAACAAATTTTTTTAATTCTATTTCAAGTAAATGAGTATCGGTTAAACCTTCTTCATATGAAATTCCCCATGCTCCAAGAAAAGCCTTTTGAATAATCAAATCACTTAAAAAATTGCTCGTGGGAAGCCCCGTTATAGAACCTGTAGTATGTCTTAAATATCCGCCCGGAAGCAATACGTTTATATTGCTGCAGCCCATCAACTCAATTGCAGTCCAAATACCGATCGGAATAACAGTGACATCTTTTAATTCATTCTTTCCCTTTATTACATTCGCTAAAGCCAATACAGTCGTGCTTGAATCCAATAAGATGCAGTCCGAAGAATTTACAAAGGTTGAAGCAAGTGCTCCGATTTTTTGCTTCTTGGAAAGATTAAGGCTTTTCCGTGTCTGAAATGTAAATTCTTGTTTTAAGCGTTCTTCAATAAGATATGCTCCGCCATGTGTTCTTGCTATTTTTCCAAGTTTATCCAAAATATTCAAATCGGCTCTGATTGTTACTTCAGAAACATCAAGTGTTTTGCTTAACTCTGAAACAGATACATGTTCCTTTCCTGCCAGAAGTTCAAGAATTTTTTGCTGTCTATGTTGCATTAAATAGATCATAAATATGAATATCTAGTTATTTGTCCAAATATATATATATTTTCGTTTACTTGCAATATATTTACGAATATTTATGATTTTTTATTATTTACTAAAGTTACGCAAAGGATATAAACATAAGCGAAATAAGGTGTTAAATTAGTGTAAGATGAAAAAACTAATTTTTCAAACAGCCTTAATCGCTTATGTAAATGCGATATGTTTTAGAAATTTTAGACCAACTTGCACTAAGATTTCTGAACAATATAACCGGAACTTAATTTATGATTCCGAGAATCCATATGTCTCACACGACAAACTTCAAA